>JACKZZ010010118.1_pt1 | contig 17219 bp, 6 predicted proteins | sample 8027871 | NCBI WGS metagenome assembly JACKZZ01 (sample SAMN15724774, study PRJNA655200) | protist metagenome | isolation source: fluorescence activated cell sorting (FACS) single amplified genomes of... | place: USA: West Boothbay Harbor, Gulf of Maine | collected 2000-07-19
GCTGATGCAGGTCAATGTGCAGCTATAGGCAGCACTTGTGCTAGTAGTGAAGCTACAGGACAAACGCCTTGTCTTGCAGGTACATGGTCGGATAATGCAGCGGATTCTTGTACTGATTGTGGTACGGGTTATACTACAGACAATGCTGGTGATGGTAGTGGCACTACAGCGCAAAATGCATGTATTTGTGATGTTGGATATGGTCGTTCTAGTAATGCGAGTCCATGTGCTCAATGTGCTGCAGGCAAGTTCAAAGGAATAACGGATGATGTAGTTTGTGAAAACAATGCTGCTGGTAAATTTACAGCGGACCAAGGGGGGACCCAAGTAAATATTGAAGCTTTTCAAGAAGTATGTTGTACGCTAGGATACTATTCAGCAGGAGCACAAGCTTCTTGTGTTGGTGCGAATTCAGGTAGTTATGCGGCATTAGCTAATAATGATGAAACAAATACTTGTGCAACTCAACAACTATCATGTGCTGCAGGTACATGGTCAGATGATTTTGCTGGTGGATGTACTCTGTGTGGTACTGGTTATACAACAGATAATTCCGGTGATGGTATAGGTATAAGTGCTCAAGTCGCGTGCATATGTGATGTAGGATATGGTAGAGCAACCGATGATGATGACAGTGTTGCATGTGTTGCATGTGTTGCTGGTAGATTTAAAGTAGCAACAGATGATAAAGCTTGTACACATTGCATCCCTGGTCGTTATATGAATCCTGCATTAAATACACAAACTAGTAATTCATGTGAAAATTGTCCATCTGGTCGTTATGTTACTGGTACTGGAAACACAGACTGTGTGGATTGCCCAGCCGGTGAGTATGGCCCAGATACTGGTAGAACTGATTGTATCAGTTGTGAAGACTATCAAAGCGGTTCCAATTCATTAGCTGGTTGGACGAGATGCGAGGCGCCAACTGGTCAGCCTTCAGGACAACCTTCAGGACAGCCCAGTGGAAGACCTTCAGGGCAGCCTACAAGTCAGCCATCAGGACAGCCTTCAGGACAGCCTACAAGTCAGCCCACTGGAAGACCTACCGGTCAGCCTTCTAGCAGGCCTACAATGCAGCCATCAGGGCAGCCCACAGGACAGCCTTCAGGACAGCCCACAAGTCAGCCCACAGGACAGCCTTCTGGACAGCCCACAAGTCAGCCCACAGGACAGCCGTCAGGACAGCCCACTGGAAGACCTACCGGTCAGCCTTCTAGCCAGCCCTCTGGAAGACCTACCGGTCAGCCTTCTAGCCAGCCCACAATGCAACCTACACTTCAGCCTACATCTAGACCTACGGCGGTCCCTTCAGGGCAACCTTCAGCACTTCCAACTGGTCAGCCAACATCAGTTCCAACAGGTGCACCATCATTTATATTAAAACCGTTATCGGCAACATTTGATCACAGACGTTATCGCACTATCGGTAAATGTGAAAATGGATGTAATTCACATGGAAGATGTCATCAAGGTGATAGGTGTGATTGTTGGGTGGGTTTAGATGGTGATCCAGAATATACTGGTGCAGATTGTTCAATGCGTACATGTCCGAAAGGATTAGCCTGGGGCCATGAAGTACTTGTTAGTAATAATGATGCACACCCATGGATGGAGTGTTCTAATCGTGGTGTATGCGATCGTGATACAGGTATATGTGATTGTTATGAACCATTTGATGGTCATGCTTGTCAACGTAATAAATGCTGGAATGATTGTAATGGTGTTGGTTTATGCTTACCACAGCGTATGCTTGCTGAAATGGGTGGAAATACCTACGATAAACCATGGGATTCTATGAAAGTTTGGGGATGTTTCTGTGACGTTGGTTATCGTGGCCCTGATTGTTCATTACATGAATGTCCATCAGAAGCAGATCCTGTTGGTGGGTTCGGTAATGAGTCCGGAAGAGATTGTTCAGGTAGAGGAATATGCGATTATAGCAGCGGTTTATGTAAATGTTTTGAAGGTTTTCATGGCGTGTCTTGCTCTAAGCAGGCCATTATCTTTTAGATATGAGAAATTGTAAATTTGAAAATTTATTATTGTTTAATATAATTATGAAGTCTCTCAACTTCCTCCTTTAAATGATATATACAATATTCTATTGTTCTGCTGCCTGATGGCCCCACAATGCCGAGGTGGCAAGGGCCTACGAGTCCGGTCCACAGCTCGCACTTCACAGGGTCGTGGGTCGCAATTCAGCACCGTGGAGAACAGAGACTTTCGATTTGTGGAGGCTAGCAATAGGCTTTATTTCCTCCAAATGCTTTGCCCTCCGGTTTTATATCACATTTCACGTCGCCACACCGTCTGATTTATACTTAAACTTTTAACTATAGGCTGCTACAATGACAATCACACCCATTAACTCCACATACTCTCCTTAGTATTTGATTACCATTCATATCTAAATCCCCTTCAAACCAATTATCAATACAAGAAGCATGACCACCATGCTTACATCTTTGACAGAAAAATAACCACTTACCAAATCCTAATACATTATGATCACTATCATCACGCTCCACGTCTGTATTATCTACTTGTTGTCCTAATTGTGGTGATATTATTTCATTTGTTATAGAATTATTACCAGTATGAGTACTTGCACCATTCACAACCACAGCAGTACTATTACCATTATTTCCTACAGGAGATGAACCTACCCCTAGTTGTAAAGCAGCAGCTTTGGCAGCTTTGGCCCTATCAAGCATACGTCTCTTACGAGCTAATATTCGTGATACTTCAGCATGTGGATTCACTAAGCCCATATACAATTGACACACATAACATCTTGGCAACGGTTTTTTACAATTAGGACAAAATGATATTATTGGTTTTTGTTTTCTTAAAAATGCAGTATGCTGTTGCTGTTGTAATGCATCTACAGGCAGTGATGATGAACAATAATTACATCTTAAATATATATGTGGGAAATTATTATGTGTAGGTAATGCATACATAACCCGAGTCGAAGCTCCACGTCGGTCGACAGCAGGACCACCGTTACCACCAGTGCTTGATCTTCCAGCAGTAGAATTTCTTTGTGCCATAGAACCACCAAGTAGCATACCACTAGCTGATCCTGGTACACTAGCTGCATTTGATGCTTGATGTGCATCAGTACGCTGTCTATAAAGTCTACCTAGCTCAACGTCAAGTAAAGCTCTTGGAATAAACAATTGCCATTGGTTTAAAAATGACCGATATTCATGTAACCATAGCCACTCGACTATAGTAGTAGTAACTGCAGTGTTATTATCATCAGCATTAGCATGACTTCCAGCGATAGATGAATCTTTATTATTTATGCCAGTACCAATACTAGCAGGATTATTGTTAGAACTAGCCCCCTCTCCAGTTCCAACTGATTGCATATATAACGAGTGTAAAGCTTCGGGCGATGTCGGAGCTTTTCCCTTGACGGTTCTTGCTACTAATAACGCGATTGTCTGTATATCATTTGTTTTATCAATGTAATCCTGACATAATTTTATACCATCTGCTTGTAAACCTGTTAAGACTATACCTTCAATACAACCACATCGTGTATATTCATTTGAAGTTAATATACACCATTTTAAAAATTGGTTATCATTTAAATAAAATGAAGCAAACGCCGCACGATCTTCGACACTCAGATTAACATTATGAGTAATTTTATCAAATATTGATATAGATGGAACATTTATGATATGATAATTACGGTCATTATTGTTATTGGATGAAGCCGGATATAACGGAACTGTGTTATTATTTTCTTCAGAACAACCTATATTGAACGGACTGCCGTCGTCGAGAGAGCCGTCATTTGCTGTACTAGCTGTAATTCCACTACTAACAGAATTAATTAAACTATTACTTGTAGTATTATACGACTTATTATTTGAATTAGTTGACATAAGATTCTCTGTAGCTATACTTAGCAGGAAGTGACACATAGCTGCTAAATAGTGACTAGATATTCTTGGACATGTACTTAATTCTTGAAGCACTTTTTTGCACATTTTAATCCACATATTATTTAAACTAAAACCTGATATACACATTGCAACTAAAGTTACAATATTAAGATATTCAGATGTTTCATATTCATCCCAGCCATGCCCACCACCACTGCTCCCTGTAAAACGAATAATACCATTGTCTGCATGTTTTTGTAAGATAGATATAGACATTTCAGTATCGCCATGCCATAATGCCAGAGCAGCCGCCCTTTCAAATGAATCTAAACTTTCATATTCTTCTAATATTTCATATAATTCTAAATCAGAATTACTACCATCTTTCATATTAGCATCATGTATATCACTAGATACACCCGTGGCATGTGACTTAGGTGCTGCTGGCCCATTTTCATGATCGGATACACCACCTTCGTCTAGAACCTCCGCATTTAATGATATATTGTTATTTTGACTAAATTTATGTGCATGTGTCGCAAAATCAGATGCCCAACCACATACTTGTCTAGCGCGTTCCCGCATTGATGGCTCTGTGCTACCATTACTTGTTCCTGAACGACTATAAACTGGAATATTATATAACGGATGTTGTATCGTAGTACATAAATCACTTGATATACTATGACTCAAATTACTACCAGAACCTATTGATGTATCATTTACATCAATAGGATTTCTTTTTGATACCATTTGTGTATGAGCATAACTTTTTACTATTGATAATACACCACTATTCGTGACATCACAGTCAGGATCATGAAGAGATTCCACTCTCTCAATAAACATCCATACTCGAAATAATTCATGAGTTGAATGAACCCATTGCGTTTCTTCTGGTGATTTTAATGATGATATCGCAATGTGGTCATTACGTGAGGTATCCATTGCATTGCTAGCAGTTTTAATATTATTCCTATTATGAAGATCATTATACATATGTGAACCATTCATAGAAGCTGGATTCGGTTGATCGCCATTTGTCGTAACGGAATTATTAGAATATTGTCTATCTAAATTGACCATTTTATTGACGGTTTCTTCACCAATACTCGTGGTATTGTTACCATTTATTGGATTATTGATTGGTGAATGATACATTGATGATATTTTTTGCATATATTCATAACGCTTTGCGTTACAATATGAATCTAACTCATCAGATAGAACTTGCATATTTTTACTTGCATCTAACGAATATCCATGAGAAGACCTTTCACACATAACACGTTCAACATCTCGTAAAAATATGTTTAAATGCTGATAATATTTGGTGTTATTGATACTCGTATCTACACCTGATTTAGAAGTATTTGATTGTTCTTGTGTAGGAATATCAGAAATATCATTGTGTTTCACCGAAGAAGTACTCTTTAGTGCATTTGTCGTTTCTTTATTACTTGCACCTACATAAATTGTGGGTGGAGAGAAGCATACATCCCTACCTGAGCCTGCACCTATTCCTCCAACTGATACGTCTAAAGCTACCCCTTCCACAACAAGTAGATCAGTAACCCCAATAGATGTACCTACTATCAAGCGACTACCTGGTATTTCTTTAGTAGTATTATTATCATCATCTAATGTATCATGTTTATCACTCTTATTATTATTATTGGTCATATTCATAACATTGTGATTTGATGTTCCTGTTGCTGCTTGCCATGACAAGCTTCGAATAATACCACCAGATAAAATAGGAATGCTATGATAAGGTGTCCTTATCATTTCATCAGAACTATTATTTGAACTAGCAATAGCTGCAGAATTTGTACTATTTGTGACAGAAGAAGATCCTGATGTGCTAACACTACCCCTTTGAATAGACTTCCCGCTTGTGATCTTTCCAAGTGTTTTAGATGCAGTAGAATAAAACAAAACTTGTTTATGATGTGATGTTGTAACGGCTAATACATTTTCTCTTGATGTACTCCATGCTACATCAGTGACGCTAGATTGAGGGTTATACTGACCATCTGCACCACCGTGAGGACTAATTGTAGTGACAGCTGCGCTAAGCTTACTACTGCTACTACTAGTACCACTACTACTATTTTTTCTTAAATCCCATATTTTTACACTTTCTTGTGCACTATCGCTAAATGTACTTATTATATAAGGATGAAATGGATCTGGACGTATTCCTTTGACTTTTCTATTACGGGCGCCCGGGTGTGCCATGAGTGACATTTCTAAAGATATTGCAGCACCACTACTACTATTATTGCTATTATGGTTACTTGCTGTTGTATTACTACCAGATGATGGTTGTCTAGTGTCAAATATACGAACCCAACCCATAGCGGTTCCAACAGCCAATAAGTGAGGTGAGTCAGGCAACCAAGCTAAGGATGATGTAGCTTCCTCATAGCATAGTTTTATAATAGATTTTAAACCAACTTCCTTACCATTTTGTAATAATTCAGCAGAATTTACATCCCATATATTTACACAATATTCTGATTTTAATAAGTCAAATCCAGCAGCTACACGATCATTATGATGCTTATGTGCATTCCAGGAAACACTGGTTGTACTTCGTCGTCCATTTTTAGGTGGAGCACACATAATACATTCATTATTTGCATTATTCCAATCAACTAATGTAACACAACCTGCAGCATTACCCCATACAATTTGATTAGAATAAGCTCCTTGATAGTTATTCCTACTAAAATTCATATCTTGGATATTATCACTATCTATACTATTTCCGATATCACCGCTACTTCCACTGATACCTGCTTTTGACCATTCCATACATACTAAATTACTAACAGCTCTTTGTGCTATTAATGATGATGTTCGAGATCCATTTCTATCTTCATTTATCGAATAAAGTTCTAATGCTGATTTTGATGATGTGTAGCATGTGAATTGATTGCGTTGAACATCAGGCGACCAGGCGACTATTCTTGCCATGTTTCACAGGGAAATCTGCAAGATTTGGTTTAGTAATGAAGACACCTCAAGCAGTCTCCGCAATGAATTGGAATCGTATGAGATTTCAACCAAAGCCGACCACCTGTATCCCGGCGGAGGGTGTGTCACGGTGATCATTAGTCTTTTCAATACTTTAATGCATTAATTAGCCTAAATTTACAAATTAGTACATATATTTATTTATTCTTTGTTTATAATATAACACGTCATGGGATGAGATATTATAAATTTAAGTATGTGGGTTTTCCCAACTACTCTTACCTGTCGTACGATTGAACCAATAGTTGCGTTTATGTGTATTTGAATAAACAACTTCCCAACAAGAAGAGGGAATAGCAGTGGCAGTAGCAGCAAGATTACTGACATTATTATCTCCCGTAGATAATAATGATTGATTTGTAACTGATGTGACTGCTCCTTCTACTAGGGATGCACCGCCCCTATAAATCTCTTCTTCTCCTTGCATATATTCTGTAGATGGAGAAACACCAACAGGAGCTACTGCTATTGCTGGACTTGTACCAGTTGTCAAGATATTATTCGTATTAGTAGCAGTAGATACATGTTGACTACTATTATATTTACTAGTACCAATATGATTATACGAACGTTTCTTTCCGCGTCGAGGTGGTTTTCCTAGTAATGGTAAATCGTCTATTGACTTATAATGATTATGTCCTGATACTTGAACGAAAGAAGTATCAGCAATATTCTCATTATTATTAAATGAATTGCTTGAACTAGAAGACTCACTACTTCCATATTCTTGCATATTGACATTTTTATAAGAAGACAATGATGGTGGTGTCCCTGGTGGGGTATGAGGTGAATTATTTGTATTCATGACATTTGGTAGTAAGATAGCTTCTTCTAACATAAATGTATGCTCATAATCACTGGAATTATCACCATTATCAGATCTATTGGGTCTGGGAGTATCGCCAAATAATTCGTGTGTTTGACTGTTATTTGTTGGACTGCCGACGACATTACCACTTGTACCATGCGTAGTGTTACCACTATTTGCGGTGGTAACTTTTGAACCACCGCTACTATTACTACTACTACTACTGCTACTACTACTACGACTACCTTTACTATACCTGTTACCAAAATTTACATTGAATAATTTTCTTTTTAATATATTAGAGCTTGCATTTGCATTATCTAAACGATCTTCTTCTTCATGATGTCGTATTGTAGATGCATCTGTATCAGTAATATTGTCAACATCACGAAGACATTCATGTGATGCGAGAACATGTTGATAATTACTCATATCTTTGATGTTTAAGCTTGCAGAAGGTGATGCACCACAAGCATCTTCAATCCAAGTGACATGAGTCTTATTACTGTTATGGTGAGTATCTGCAGAAGCAAAAGTATTAGTAGTATTCTTAGTTTTACTCAAAGATACCGCAGAAGAAGAAGCAGCAGCAGAAACATAGCTCCCACTGCCAGGAATACCAGTTATGCTCAATCCTCTTACGAAGGTACCATGACCGCCACCATAGACAACAGTTCTCATTTTTTCCCAAGTATTTGCTAAATCTTGTATTGTTGCTATTGAATTTAAAGAATTTGTATCATTGACAAATGTTGTAATATGTTTCGGTATACTATCATTAAATGGACCTACAGGTAATATTTGATGTGATGTTGCTGTGTTAGATAATGCAACTGCAATGGGAGTTGCCTGTCGTCGGTGATAATGCCACTTATTGCTAGATAAAAGTTCCATATCTTTGATATCGTTACCAGCACTATCAATAGCCTTGTTTAACCTATTATTAGCACGTAATGGTATATTATATTCTATGGGTATTTTTAATGAAGCTATTGTTGACAAACCCAAAGAAGACAACAGTGTTATTGTGGGTTGCACGTAGTAGCCCGGTATTCGGTTAAAGTATGTATTCAACTCATTCTTCCACAATGATAAGCACTTGTTATATTCGGTTGTCATAACTAATCGTGTTCCATTTCCACCTGATGTTGTTGATGATTTTGATATCATTTTTTGTTTATGTAATAAATCTTTACCTTGTAATAATAATGTGAAATATTTTTGATAATCAAATGGTAATATATATAAATGTAACATATCGTGTTCATCTTGTGCTACATCGCCTGCTGAAGTAAAATGCTGTGTTAATGTTGTAATACCATTCGCACTATTATTTGCTATAGTATTACTACTACCTTTACCTGTACTAACCAGTATACCAAATGACGCATCATAATAATAACTCAAAGAAGAATCATTACTGGTTTTACTCGTTGGACTATTACCTCCATGCAGTGTACTCAACCCACTATCTGCTGTTGTAACTCCACGTTGCATACATAATGTTGCTGCTTTATATTCACTATCTGTAAGTTTAGCCATACTTACACTATATAACTGCTGCTGCTGCTGCTGTTGATCATCTAATTTATGATTGTTGTTGTATGGAAGAACAGAATCACAACAAGATAAATTTAATTCTGTATGTATTTTACCACTAACACCATAAATTCCGTGTGGTATATCATATTCACGTATGAATTGCATACATTCAGATATACTTAATAATTTACCTTGATTTGATGTTGTTCCTGAAGCATGACCGTTATTAGTATTACCGCCGTTATTGTTTACTACTTTTGCATCTTTTATGCATAATTTGGGTAGTTGACTACGAGCAGGCATACTGTCTTGAGTGACGTCTATAGGTATGTCTTCAGGTATAGGCCATTCAGCATATTTTAAAACACCAATACGTGCAAGACACACTTTATTTTGACTATTCTTTTTTAAATTTAATGTATCAGAATCAGTATCTTGATATGTTTCATACGGAGAAAATGCTTCTTCGTCGTCAAATACACTGTGTTCTTTGACAAAATTTACATTACAACTTAAAGAAGATTTACCAACACAAGTACTGCTACCACTATTGCTACTGCCTGTAGCATTAGGTGACATACATAGGTTACTCATCAGACGTATCATACTAGCCTTAGCTTCTGCCATACTGGATACAAGGAAAATATCTCCGCCTGTATTGCGACATAAATTTACAAGATCACTATTAATTTCTAATCTATCATTATTAGTACTACTACTACTACTACCACCACTACTATTATGTACAGATTGTTGTTGTCCTGTTGTTGAACCATCACTACTATGATACTCAGCCTCAGCACTGTCATCAGGAGTGGATATTACGAAGAGCCAAACTCTGTGATCCCACTTGCAAGGGCCAGTAACGTAGTCATTAACAACACCTAATTTATTTTCTAATTCAAATTTATGACCATTTTGTCCATTTATATTTGTAAATATAAATATATTACCTGGTTCTAATAAATACGGAAACCGTCCGTAACCGAATGCATCAACTGTCCGATTTCGCAGTCGATGCTTGTTCAATATGCTTAATGCAGTTGATAATGAATAAGAAAAATTTGTATTTTTTGATTCAGATGTTGACTTATCGTTCGTACCAACAGTGTCACCAGCACTGTCATCAGCAGCAACAGCACTGCTAGTACCAGTATCATCATCATTCTCAGATACAGCTGTGGTAATACTGTTTTTCTTCATTTTTGATTTCTTTTTTGATTCTGTAGTATTAGTACTAGAGCTATAAGTGTTATTTATTGTAGTGGTTGATGTAGGATTTATTGTAATATTTTTAATTTCCCTCTCAAACACATCCACTGGATCACCAATATAGGATCGGATACAACTCTTATCATTAGCTGGTCTAAGTAACATCAATGCTGCATGCATTTGTTGCTTAGCGTAAAAGGCAAGAAACGAGTCTACACCTGAACGAGCAATGTCTATATGACTGAACTTAGCACCATCATGACAAGGTGATGAGGTTTGCAATCCTTCCGACATTTTTTCAGGCGAACCTCCTCCACTACCCATACTTTCATGATCATCCAACACAAAAACAAAAGAGCCAGACATTTTATTCGAGAAGCTTTTACTCCTTTTGATGTGGTGTGATAAGGTCTAAACTTGGATCAGTGGTCTCTTCAAAATCAGAAAAAAACACGGTGGGATCCCAGTTGTTTAGAGGTCCATACCAAGAGAAAAGATATAATTTGTTGGATAAATGCACAGCCCGAAAACATATCTACTTTTAAGAGTAGTAGCTGAATTTTAAGCAATTTTAGTGAATATAGGGAAAAGGGTAAGCATTGTGGGTAATAACGCAACCCACAATCACCACGGGCACTACCAAGTTCCGCGGAAATTATGGGTCATCACCGTCGTGGCAGCAAAGGGGGCATTGACCCTTCTAGCGTATCACCTGGGTTAGAAGAAGCTAATGTTCTTGACCTCACTGCACTCACAAAGCTTCGAAGGAAAGAGGGTACCCATAGTGAAGATGCAGCAGGTGGTGGTACGGGTTTAAAGCATATATCAAGCGCACCATCACTAAATAGAACAGGTAGTGGCTCAGGTAATAGCCAAGACATAAATTCTTTACAAAGAGTAAATAGTATAGGTGGAGGCTTGAAAACCCCACGAAGTGGACGAAGAGGAAGCCGAAGTGGATCTATTTCAGGTTTAACTGCTGGACAAGCACTTGCATTAAGTGCACAATATGGTACAGACCTTGCAGCGACAAATAAAACACCAGGTACTGGTATTGGTATTAGTAGTACTCCTACAAATCATGATATGGGTGGAACAGCCTCTACACCATCAACACGTCGGGGTAGTTTCAACAACGGTAGTGCAAGTAATACATCTATTTCTGCAAATAATCGTCGCCGTGGAAGTTTCGGTGGTAATACTACTGCTAATTTTGCTGATCACTCATTAAAACGACATGCTAGTACTGATGGAGAAGCAGATCCCTTCAATACTTTATCGTATACACGTCGGTCAAGTTTTTCAAAAACTGGCAGTAGTAGTAGTAGGAGAAGTAGTCGCGATAGTGATATTGGTGATAATATAAGTAGTAGTAATCATAGTCCAGAATTTGAACAAAATCTTGTGAAGAATACACAAACTGCTATGAAAAAACGAAAGGGTAGATCTATTGCAAGTATTAAGAAATTACCACAGTATAGTCGTTCTGGTAATGCTGCTAGCGAAAGAGGGATAACTATAATAACAAATAATATATGTTTAGGTGGTAGAGATGATGCATCTGATTTCAACATGTTGCAGCAACATGGCGTAACTCATGTGTTGAATGTAGCTGCACAATTACCAAATTATCATGAAGATAAATTAATTTATTTAAAAATCCCATTAATAGATGAAGACTCGACAGATATATCTAAAGCAAGTCCATTAGCATCTGCATTTATATCAAGAGCAGAAGCTATGAATGGTAGGGTGTTAATACATTGTATATCAGGTGTATCTAGGTCAGTAACATTACTAATTATGCATTTTATGAGCGTCCATAAAATGATATTAAAAAAAGCTTATGATTATGTATATAGTTGCAGACCCTTCATTTCACCAAATGATGGTTTTAAAATGCATTTAGCTAAAATGGAATTGAATATATATCATGCGTCAAGTGTATCTACTAGTAATAGTGGAAATGCGTGGAACTTCTATAATTGGAATAATGAGAAGGCTTCTGTCCCAATCATGAGTGCAGCGCAAATTGACAATACTGATAACGATGATGGTGATAATGCTAATAGCTGCATCGATTCTATTGTATTTTGTTTATTTGGTGTATAAATAGGATGATTACTTATATGAAAAATAATGAATAGATTTATTAATAAGGGCACATAACACAGTGGACAATATCATGTGTCTATCATTCTCATGTCATCCTATGGTAGTGAGAGTTATAAATCACAAGCAAGCATGAGACAACCTTCAGAGGGAACTGAGTAGTATTGTTGAGTGAGAAGTACATTTTGGAGTATTATTAAATATTCCTTTTACTAACAAATTCAATACAATCTTTGTATTATTATTATTATCGTTGTAATATATATCATATACTATTTATCCCCTGAAAAAAGTAGTATATATTTCAATATTAATCAAATTACGTAGACCTGTGTAATTGTAGATGCGATGTATGTATGTTTACTTTCTCCGTCGGACAGCTGGTGACTTCGATCTCTGGGCTCTTTTTTTAGCTGCTGGTGCTGGACTTGCTGCTCTCTTTGCTGGACTAGCAGCTGCTTTTTTACTACTTCTAGTAGCTTTAGTAGGAACATCAACAACAGTAGTTTTCTCATCAACAGTTTCTGAGATTTCATCTGAATCACCACGTTTAATAACGATTTCACCACCATTATGAAACATGTCTATAGCACCTTGAATAATTTCTTTAAACCATACTAATTGTAATAGAGTTAAACCAACAGATATAACCATGTATATCCACCATATAACATTGCTATGAACTGTACCGTCTTGATATATAATCCACATGTCACTCCAAAAATAATAATTAATGTATGGCCATAAAATAATCCTAAATAATGTAAATGATACTGCGAATAATACGCCAAATATTGACATAGTAATTGGGAATGCTTTATTTAATCCTGGGATACCATGTTGATCATCAAAACATACTAATACGCATAAAAAGACAGTGCTGATTTCTGACCAACCTAAGAAGTAACATGCATACAAATGTAAGAATGGTTTCAGTGCAAACGCAGAAACGATCCCTGTCACTAAATGATGTGCTAAAAAGATAATACCATCATTATGTATAATTGAATCACAAAAATTCTTCATTTCATATGCTACTTGCAATACTGCCAAACGTTGTGCTGCAGGAGAATATGCATAAATTCTTTCGGATCCTGCTGCTGCAATTTTTCCATTAACAACAATACCACTTGTCATAGCATTAAATCCCATAAAACCTGTTTGCCCAAATCCAACTAATGCTTCAAAACCAGTATATACTAAAAGAGTCATTGCGATAACATCCATAGTATGCCTCCCAAGAATAATTCGGGATTTTTCTGCTTTAGTAAATTTTGAATCAATTTGACCCCATAGATATCTAGAAGTATATTCAATAATCCAAAATACACCAAAGATTGCAAAAATTGTAAATGCAAGATTAATGTATTCTCTAGAATTACCAATATTATCTTTATCATGATTCTGATCATAGTCTGGTAAATCCAACAACAAACTCACTTCTCCTAATAATGGCAAGTTGAATGTATGTCCATGATAAAACTTAGGATCTAATAGAAAAGACATGCTGCTTTTCAAATTAATCAATATTGATATTCAACAAGATGAAGAAGAAGAAGGTCAAGAGGAAACGCACGTTGCTCCATTTTTTTTGAGAGCTTTTGAACGTTTGATACAAGAATAAGTCTGTTTAAAGGGTTTCATTTAACGAATTATTATAATAAAACAGTAACTTACTACTTTTCAAAAGAGTATTGAACATGGCATCAGAAAGAGAACAGGCATTCTATGTGCAATGTACAGGTCAGATAGAGTCAGGTGATTTTGGAGGAGTAGATGATATATATTGTCGTTATGCATTTCATTTAGGTCACGATTGGTCTGTAGCTGCAGGTATCGATACAGGTCTTTCACAAACATCACGTAAAATGCCTGGACAATTTGATGGTGGTGTTGTATGGAACTTCCCTATTGATGTCACATTCAAGTCAACAAATGTTTATGGATGGCCAAGGATTGCTATTAGTGTTTATGGGCTAGATTTCTTAGGTAGAGATGTAGTACGTGGATACGGTAGCGTACTCGTACCATTAACACCAGGACAACATATACTAGAAGTGGACTCATACACCCCAGTGGCAACCAGCGCATTCAACCAAGCATTCGCGTGGCTCATGGGTAATCCCCCAGAATTTTTTGATAGCAAATTTGTATGTCAAGGTGATGGACGCGAAGTAACACGTGTTCAAAGTACTGGAACTGTCAGAGTAAAATTAAATATTACTACTAAAAATATGGGAGCTGTTGGGTACTCTGTTGGAGATCAAGCAGTACAAACTGTAACAGCGTAAGTATATTATTCGACGGCCTATTATTAACGCACATACATATATGTTCAGAACATGATATCATATCAATAGCACGACAGAGATATGATGCATTAAGCGTTGGGAAACAACGCATTGACGACCACATATATTCTATATATTTGTAGATATAAGTAACAAGACCTGCCCTGAAATCATTATTGTACATCTTTTATAATTCTACATATACTACTATTAACTATGACACTCTACACTACAATCTTGCCATTCACTGAATCCATACATATATTTACATGCCTGAATACATGGACTACAGGTTGATATGCTAACCTAGATGAAGACCCTACAATTTGCTGGTCTCATGATCATTAGCTGGAATTGTACCATAAAGTATAGGAGATCTTGTACTAGACGATGATCTTATGAGACTACCACTTCTAGTTCCACTATTATTGGATGTTGTAGCAGAAAACAACCCACATGTTTTCGATAACAAGGATACATCATCATTATTTGCTGAACTTCCACTACCTCCTTTACTGCTGACTACATTCATACTTTTTGCTAAATATATTAAAAAAAATAATGATGGTGTAATTTCACTACATGTTATTACTATTAAAGTATAACTAACTTGATCACTATCAAGTGCTCCTTGTAATAGTAGAACATATTGTACAATTTGTATACATAATCCAATAAAACATGTTATTAATAATGGAAATAATTTATTCAATATATCATGAACATAAGTACTGCCGCTGCTGCTATTAGTAGCTGATGGTGTATTCCCTATTCCTACATCTGTTGTTGCAGTACGATTTGTATCGATACTATTATTACTTATAGATGGAAAATATCTGAATAAATTAACAGCATACCACGCCATCATCACAAGATCCGTTAAATATGCTGATAAAATAGTATATCCTATCAGGTGACTATGCTCTAATGTAGTAAACACTAAACCATAGATTACTATAGAATATAATGATATATTTGCGATGACCCATGCATTTTTTACAGGCATAAATGTCTGCCCACGGACTGCATAGCATAACTGTGCAAAATACACAGTTAATAATGAATACATTGTAAAATAAAATAATGATGGTATTACAAGAAAACCTAGTTGTATACTTTCAAGTGGTTTCTCTTTTGTATCAACATTAATTATAGTATGACTATGTTGCGTCATTAAGGAAATATGATCATACAATGTTTCTAAGATGATACATAATGCTCGACTACCATTAGCTATAGCAATTGCAAACACAAACCAACGTCTTATTGCTTGACCATGTGTCAGATCTTCACCTCTTCGCGCTTGGGAACGAATATGATTCGCTTCTGCCACAGACAATATGCAGATCGTCGCAGCCACTGCTAGCACTACACCAAGCAACGCCCACTGATCTGTAGTATACCAGTCTCCAGGCATATTGGCACTTTGATTTGCATATAATATAATACAGAGGTTGTATTCTGAAGATGTTATAAAAAAATGGAGCACTCGCGGCTGGCAGCCCCGGCAATTTCCATGGATGGAGAAGATTTGACATTATGACATACTATATACCAAACAAACAAATATACAATCTAAATGATACCCAATCAATATACCCAATCAATATTTCCTTTCTCATCCTAATATAAGTACCTACCCACCATCTACCCTTTATTGAAGTATGAAGGGAGATCTTCCGCACACACCGCATCATCGATGGCGTCTTGCATTGCAGCCAAAAGATCATCAACTTCAAACAAACTATTATCATTACTACTATTATTATTATTATTTTTACGTAATCTTATATTTAATAATTTTGATTGAATTTCTTTTTCACCAATAACACATACAATGGGAATTTTATCAATTTCGCTTGTACGGATTAATTTTGGTAATCTATTATTACTTTTATTCATATCTATTTCAACACGAATACCTTTCATTAATGCTTGTTTTTTGATATTACGACAATAATCTAAGATCATTACATTCATATCTATATCATCATTAGTATCGACACGATTAGTTAACAACATTGGTATTAGTCGTAATTGTACTGGAGCCAACCACAATGGGAAATCACCTGCCGTATTTTCTATCAATATACCAAAGAATCTTTCTAAACTACCAAATATAGCTCTATGTAACATAATAGGTCTCTCTTTATTACCATTATTATTTGTGTATTCTAAATTAAATCGTTCTGGTAGGTTAAAATCGGCTTGTATCGTACTGCATTGCCAAGATCTTCCAATAGCATCTTGAATCTTAATATCTATTTTTGGTCCATAAAAGGCTCCACCACCATTATCAATAGTATA
>JACKZZ010012776.1_pt1 | contig 17219 bp, 18 predicted proteins | sample 8027871 | NCBI WGS metagenome assembly JACKZZ01 (sample SAMN15724774, study PRJNA655200) | protist metagenome | isolation source: fluorescence activated cell sorting (FACS) single amplified genomes of... | place: USA: West Boothbay Harbor, Gulf of Maine | collected 2000-07-19
TCATTGGAACTTCCGGACTTTCGGGTTTCGCATGGGACTGAAAGACGGGCAGCGTTAATATGGCGCCGAACGTTTCTTGATATTTCGACGATGCGCCATCGTTCTTCGAAGGAGACGAAGGCCGATCTTTCGGATTATCGTTATTCCAGTCTGCAAAAGCCATTGTTTTAGACTTGTGACTGGATATTTTCGTGGCGGCGGATTTCGACGCCAGAATTGATGTTTTATCCCAAATATCGGCCAGTGCTGTATCACGATAGTTCTTATCTGGGTGTGTCATCGACCGACTTTGTGCGTCGACTAGTTCTTTCGTCGAGTCAACGTAATACAGTCCAGAGGCAGCTAACCACGAGTTAAACACATTAACATCATTTGAAAACCGTCCGTGCTAGGTCATGAGTTGGTTCAGTGGGTAATTTCTTTACCAGCAACTCGATCCGATTCGAGTACTTACTTTAAAGGACAGAGTTGATCGAAACCAAATCGCATCTAAATGCTGTAACGTATCTTGGGGATTATCACCCAGAACACGCGGTAGGACCGGTGATACGGGTGCCTGAGGGGAATAGAAATGGAGGTTTTTGGGACCAGACATGAAGCCCAATATACAATGTTCGCCACCACTTGATTGATGATTCCATACATGCTGCTTTATTTCATCTATCGATAGTTTATTTCATGATTTCATACTAGTGTGAGTACCATAACGGCAATCCAGAACGTACCCTCCACGTCCAGTGATGGATCGGATGTTGTTGAAAAGGTAAATAAATACCCCAAAGCATGAATCATACTTTTTTTTGGAAAGTATTGTTCAATTTTCTCCACGTCTTCTTTCCATTCTAGCTCAAGGGGGACGCTCTTCAGTGACTGTGCAATGCCTAAAATCACAGTTGTTGTTTCATTTGAATCCTTGGCCCCGTATATAATACTACATTGGACATGATTGGAACTAGTGTGGTTCAGATGGAATGTATTTTGTATACGAATACACTGATCTTGAATTCCTTGGCTCATAGCGACGTCCATGGTGATTCTCGATCGTACAAATTCCGAAGAGACCTGACGACGGTAGACAACGTTCGTTACTAAAGTACGATGGGGTCAACCATCCCCAGCCTAACAAGACTTCCTTGGAGCAGGAGGGGATGGTCCATCATTCCAATCATTCTAGGAAGCGAGGACTTCCTCAATGAGCCGAGTGTCTGATATTTTGACAGAGATGTCTTCAAAACTATCAGGTAGATGTGTCTCATGGTTACATATCAGATCGTCCAAAATTTGACCGGTCCGCATACGAGGTGCACACTGATATTTTGAGAGATGTCATCAAAATTTCTTCCAAACTGATATATATATATCAGGTAGATGTGTCTAATGGTTATATATCAGACGGTCCAAAATTTGACCGGTTCGAATACGAGGTGCACACAAAAGCTCATTTTCCTTTTTTCTCTCAACTACAACAGCAGCACGCTCTTCCTTTCAACATGCTTCGACGATCCATGGTACCTTGTTTTCTTCTTCTCTCTGGCGTGACGGCGCAGTTGAACCCCGTGACCCATACGGATAATTTAGCCGGAGGCATGAAGAAAGGTCTCCCTGATGGTGAATATTACTTCTTTAACCTCGATAAGTTCGGGATGCATTTATCCTGGTCGGCTCTTCAGTATCGAAATCGACTCGCACTCAAGTCCCCCGAGACAGTTTCAGGTGTCACGAAATGGCTTGTGAAAAACACCCCCGGGGACATCAATGGTGAATTTACCCTCACGAATCACTTTAAGGGTGTACGAGGTATGGGCAACTTTGGCAAAACCATTAAACTCAACAATGTCATCGAAGGCACGGGATTCACCAAAAAACAAAAAGATGGATCCAAATTTGCGCTAGAGCGAACTATGATGCCGAATGGATACCCAGGTGTGGCATACTACATCAAATCAGTGGATGGCGCCATATTTAGTGGAGATTCATACCTCGGAATTGAAAATGATCAATTACGTCTGACAGAATCGGGCCTGCGAACGAAATTTATGGCCGTTCCTGCCTCAAAAGAGTACTCGGTAGAAGAAAACCCAGTTCATCCGATCAATGCACAAGTCTAGAACCTACACCTATACTTTCATTTATACTCTAACAAATATATACTTTATACGAAAGCCTTCCACCACGTACTCCTTTCTTGCATGTCCATAGCATATTTAATCGCGTGACTGAGTTCAGTCAGGTCGGGGGGTTTAAAGAGCACTGATAATTATCAGGTATGTTTTCTACCGAGCTTCTGATTGGACCACAGGTATAATTAAAGCCGCTCTGATTGGATAACGAACTAACGGTTATCTTCACCTTCCTACTATCGGTCAGGACCGGTCTCAAATAACGGTCCCACTTGAATAAAGTATAGATGATGAATTATCAGTAAATATCAGTAAAGTTTGCCCTCAAAACGTTCACCGCCCCTAATATTCTACACTATCATCCCCCGTGGTCTATCACCCCTCTTGGTCGTCATTAAGGACACTTTACAGCAATGACCACGAGGGATGATAGTGTAGAGTATTAAGAAAAAAAATCTAATCAAAATGACAGCAGTTTATTATTCTGTGGCCTCAAGTATTGATACCATATTCCCAATATTATCCGACAGCCATCTCAAACTCTTTTGTCCCCGATATCGCTCAACGATCAAAATGGCATCGTCTTCAGTCGATCCACTATTTATAATCCTAATGATAGAATGAATGATCTTCATTCGGCGAGTATAGTGTTTACGGTCGCTCTCAGATTTTCTCCAAGACGAGCCATGTTTCTCGTCCATTGGGATGATTTTGCCCTGGTATTCCCTCCATAATTGTTGAACAGATTGTAGATGTCTGTCCATACGATAAGTTGGATCAACCACATTTTCAGAATTTTCACTTCTGGCACTGTCCAGAACCATTCTCGATCTTGTTGTTGACACAATCTCCACGTTTTCAAGTAATGAACGCATTTCGATCCGATTGAGATCTTGTGCGGTCCGAACGGACTGCACCTTTTGCTCCATTGAACCAAACCTGTTATCCAGATAATTGAATAATGGCGGGTTAAACCGCTCCATATTCGTGATTTCAGGATCAGCAAATGATTCGAGCTCTTGATTCAATCGGGTTTCGAAAGATCTCATATCAGTCTCATATCAGGTGAAGTTGATTGGCCAAAAAGGCCTTAGGTGAAGATAAAAAGGCCTTGGGTGAAGATAACCGCGGTTGCTTCACTCGAAAGGTGAAGATAACCACGGTTGCTTCACTCAAGTGGTGAAGATAACTCTTCCCAATACAAAAAGTATGTATAAAGTTTGGGACCAATTGGGACCGGTCCCAAAATTAGTATACAATTTTGACCGTTACCGGGCCAATTTGGGACCGAGGAAAATATAACTTGAATTATCATCTGTCCTCTTTGACTCAATCCAGATAAATTCTAATATCTAGCTCATCATGGATTCGAAGGTGTCGTACTTACCAACTGTGGATGCAAATGCGATGTGCTGGGCAGCTCGAGAAGGAAATGTGTCGCTATTGCAAGACTTGCTTGAAGCAGGGGGGGACATAAATTCACGTGATCACAACAACCAAACATTATTACATATCGCGATTCGCTATGGTAAATTGGACAGCATTAAGTTTCTCTTGGACTCTGGTGCCAACCCTTATCTCGTTGATCAAGCAGGGAAATCACCAGTGTATTATGCCCAACAATTTGGAGATGAGAAAATTATCCAGTGTTTTCAAGAATCCAATATTGAGGTGGTGAGGCGGGATACGCTGCCCACATCCATTCCGGCGAAGAATGACACAGATCTTCACATCGATGAAATTGTTCAAGCCATTCAAATGGGCGATACAGAATCTGTCAAGCGATCGTGGCTAGAATCTGGATTTCAAGTGGACCAGAAGTTATATCCAGATAAAGATGGCCGCACGGCCTTACATGTAGCCGTCGAATTTGGCCAATTTCAAGTGATTGAATTACTTCTCGTGGCTGGGGCTTCACCGACCGTAGAAGATCAATATGGAAATACACCCATTATCATAGCGCAACGCAAGGGATATGATGAAGCTTTGGACCTATTTTATGCCCAATCTAGTTCTCAATGTGGTGCGATTCCAAAAGCCTCGTCTTGTTCTTCCTTATATTCTCTGGATTGCCCTCGTCAGTATCGTGCCCAGCATCAGCATCGTTCCATGCGCAATTCACCAGATTTGCAATGGGCAGTGAAATTTATTCTAAATGCACCATGTCAAGCCGCACGAGAGGTACGTAGACCGCTAGGTGCTGTCCATCGTAAAACCCTAAAGCCACCGAAAACCCTAGGCCAAATGGATATTTAGTGAAGCCTTTCGTCTCGTCGAAGATCAGTGTGGAGCGATATTATCCCCCCATTGTTTTGGTCACTATAGTACCCATCATAGTCACTTGCGGTCTTTTCATGACATTCGATCGGAAATGATGATCGAATGTGGTCAAGGACTCATTGGTCAGGCCTACAGTCAAAATCAACCCATCTGGCTCAATACGATCTCGTCGATTCCCCAATCGCTTTACTTCAACTCTCCTCAGGCCAAACGCGCGTGCATCCAGACGGCCTTAGCGATTCCTGCCATTAATGGCGATCCACAGTTGGTCTTTTGTTGGTACTCTCGACAAAACGTGGCACAAAATCCCGAAGACGTAGCTCAATTGCAGCACTTGATTGAGAATGTGACGCTACTGTGGCGACTCGCTCAAGAACAGTCTTCGGGACTCCAGTTTCTCAAAACTCAATTTTGCCAACGACTCGCCTCTGCGCTTTCCTCCGGCGGTCGTTTGTTGGTCCATGAAAATCCCACAACGCTCGAATATAACGTTATCGAGTGTTGCTTTCATTGGCATTTATTTCGAGTGATTCAAGAACTGGCCACGTCCATGAGCTCTGAAGATCACGACATTGTCGTGCCATTCTTAGTCCAGCTCTCTGAGATGTTTCAACTCCATGTCTTTGGTCCGATTGACGAATGGCAAGCACAACGTGAATCCCGATATCATTCACGACAAGACATTCAAGCCGAGATACAAACGACTGTACGTGTTTATAGTGTATATATCGAAATTTGAATATCAATTGACAATTGGAGAATATGTCAATATGAATATTCATTGACCATGGGAAAAACTCGATGGATCTAGACGGAACTGTGGTGGAAATTGGAATATTTCTGTCAATACTTAGTCCAAGTGAGTCCACCCGGCCCGGTGCTCGATCAAGTCCATTCGGTCCTTCGTGGACTCGAAAAAACTGTGGACAAAGATCAAGAGGAAGAACACGCACCTGAACGTCAAACTCCAACGTGTATCATGTGTACCTACCAGGTCCCGGGTCATGTTCATCCCGGTCAAGAAAAACAGATGTCCAGATCCGGAGCTCCAAGCGTCGCTATGTCGGATTCTTATTTTGGCCAGCCCCAAAGTCCAATGTCGCCCATTCTTCTCCAGATGGAGGACGTCCCGTCGCAGCTCATGGAAGAGTATCAGGCTCTCATGGAGGAAGAGCATGAAGGTTTTCCCACCATCGACTCGGAAACCCCCACACATGCGATTCTCGCGAGAGAAGTGTTTGACTCCATGGGCCTGCATCACCAAGAACAAGACGATATCTCGGTCATCACGGCAGTCCTGAACGACGTCTTGCTCAGAACAGACGACGAGATCATTTCTCTAGAGGACATTCAAAAGCTCCATGCGTCGGTCATGGGTCAAGTGTCTACATCCTATCGCACGATGCCGGCCGTGGGATATGCCACCACTCAGGTCTATCGTAATTTTCTTCCAAGTGCAGAAATTCCCCAAGCCCTCAAACGCTACCTCCACACCCTCCGATCTCTCGCAAGATGTCCTGTAGTGTGTATTTACTACGCCTTTGCCATGTTGGTGTACTATATCCATCCGTTTCAGGATGGCAATGGACGCTGTGGAAGACTCGTGGCCAATGTCGTGGCACGAAAGCTCGGGTATCCGTGGATTTTTCGATCCCAGGATAAAACACTCCAGTTTCGGGAATTTCGAACGAAAGTATGTGAGATTTTGATCGTGCAGGCCAGCGTTGCGCGACAACATCGACGGATTCAAGTCGGTGCGAAGGAAGGGGGAGGGTCCAGAGCCTCGATGTGGTTTTGATTTGGATTTGGATTTAGCTAGGTGAAAAACGAACGTGTGATAAAAACCTAAAAGCCTAAAAAGGCAATCAACATGCTCCAATGGAAAGGAAAGAAAAAACATCCACTTAGCGCACTTGGGTTGGATATTCCAAGGATTTCGTGTGAAAACCCCTAGAACCCTTAAACCCCAGAAAATAGCATGCTCCCAAGAAAGGAAAAAACATCCACTCTACTTTGTAGAATATATATATATATCCAACAACGGACACAACTACTCAGCGATATCGATCTTTGAATAAACTATGTCGCGTGTTGGTGGAACTACTGTTGTATTCCATGTACCGCGATCCATCGGCACCTGACAAGGCCTTGAGTGATTTTTGTCGTCTCTTTGATTTCTTAAACCCCGACTGGTTTTCAAGCCTCGTAAGATCTTCATCATCTCGCATGGCTTGGTTTTCCAGTTCAATGAGCTTGTCATCATCGGCCTTCAGAACTTCTTCCAGGAGCGCGAGCTGAGCGGGTTTTTCACTAAAGACACCGTGAAACGACTTGTCTTTCAACAGCTGCGTCACGACTTTAAAGGTATAGCCCTGGTCCACCAGATATTGCTGGCGCTTGTTCGAGTAGTACATTTCCTGCGTATCGGTCGAAATGAGCGTGTAGAAAAAAGCATTGAATCCTCCATCGGAATTCGCCTTTGGACGAAGAATACGTCCCAGTCGCTGGGCTTCTTGACGTCTCGAGCCAAAATGACTCGAGACTTGAATGATCACATTCGCTTCGGGTAAATCAATGGACGTATCGCCGACTTTGGAAATGCAGATGACATTTACCAAAGGGCTCATGCGAAACGTCTGGAGAAGTCGCATTCGTTCACGTTCACCCGTTCCACCATAAATATAACCCTACACGTGTGTGTTGGTGTGTTGGTTTTCATACGTTGTAGATATAACCTTAAACGTACTTTCTGAAGCTTTTCTGCATACAATCGTAGTGCAAAGACATCATCCGAAAAGAGCAAGATTTTGTCTCCACGGTCTTCATGATATCGAATTAAAAATTCCGCCGCGTTGAACTTGTTCGGATTCGTGACATACAACAACGCTTTTTTCCGTGCTTGTTTTTCGCGCAAATATTCGCGATAAAATTCTGGTGTCATGGGACACCAGATTTCGACACAACTCACGTTGGCGAGAAAACCTGACTGGGTCAAGTCCATCCAATTGGCTTCATACAGTTTAGGTCCGATTAAAAAATTCAAATCCCCGACTACACATCCACATGAGTATCTTCGAGATCAGAGGAGTCAGGATCCAAGAAAACACGTACTCAAGTCATCTTCTCGCACGAGTGTGGCTGTTAATCCTAATTTACAATGGCACGCGATGCTACCAATGACTTTTCGAAACATTTTAGCAGGAACGACGTGCACTTCATCTATTATCATGAGGACCCAATACGTGAGTGTTATATTCACGTATTGATATTCAGATATTTTTACTCTTGCATAGTCATACTCATGGTAGTTCTTCGGTACATTTACATACCTAATAAAAGACACCCCCATTCTCGAGCTTCAATGATTTTCATGACTGCTTCCGATTGATACGACCGTTTGCCTCCAAATGCAATCATCGTATACGTCGTGACAATCACGCCTGTATCTGGGTCAATGAAATCCTTCGCGACGGATGTAAATCGTGCAATTTTCTTCGGATCGATATTGGTCCACATTTTAAATTGTGCCGTCCATTGTTCGACAGAGACAGCAGAAGTACATAGCACGAGACAGCTTTTCTTAATCGTCGATGCCGCGGTGACTCCCGTGAGCGTCTTTCCCGCACCACAAGGTAAGACAATGATTCCCTATTATTCACCCATATTCAATCAAATTTAACCATATTCACATAATATTCAGAGAAATTCAAAATCGTACCGAACGTGCACGCCCATTCCCAAACATTTTAGACAAACTCTTTTCTTGATACTCTCGAATGCGTGTCGAGGGTTTTAAATCCATGGGCAAATCCGCAATACTATGATCATTTCGAAAATCATATTCTTCCATGAGTGGATAATCCATATCAATGCACGCACGTTTGACTTGCTCGACATTAGACTTTCGGATCTTGAAACTCACGGTTTGAATTTTCGTCGCATCGCCCTCCAGGAGCGCAGGGACATTGGTATCCGTGGCAGAATAATCTTCATTCAAGAGTTGCTGATATTGTAAATTCGTCTGGTCTTCCGCCGAGACGCTCGAGGCAATAAACTCTGCATCGGTGGTTGCGTTCGTCAACGTCGAATTATTCAACGGTTCTTTCATTCGTGCCATTCGAATGTCGGCATTCGTGAGTAACTTTCTCAAGACCTGGGGATACAAGCTCTCAATGTAAAATTCGTTCAGATACAAAACCAACTTTGCTTTGCCATAACTGAGAGTACAGTCACGAATGAACGTCGAAATACAAGAGGGAATGGGATTCTTCGACAATCGCTCCAAGACTTTCAAAATACTTTCCGTCTCAATGGATACCGAGACCGCGGCATAGAGCGAGTACGGCGTGAGTTTATACTCATGCAAGAACTCGGGGCGTGACACGGGTTCAGAAATTGCCACGAGAAAATCGTAGGCTTGTTTATAAATGGGCGAAAAGGCTTCGAGAAAAATGCGGCCATTGGGACAGACCCAAATTGGGCGGGAGGCATGATCTGGTTTTAACGGTAGATTGGAAAAGTTGAAATAATTCACCTCTCCATCATTGACATTTGAGGCCGAGTCGCCTTCGTGGGCCGCCGCCGCGACGTCGTTGAGTTTCATCAGGCGCTTTTGAATGCGTTGGGATAAATTGGAAGAGGCACGAATGGCATCAGAGGAAGCCACGCCTTCTTCTTCATCTTGTTCTAAATATTCAATAATATCTTCACCGACGATTCCACCATAATCTTCCGCTAGACTGCGCTTCTTGCTCGTCTGCATGACCAATAGATCCACGTCACGGGGTTTCGGGTTTGATATTGATTGGGAAATGTGATGGTTTGAAATAGAATTGTATATACGTAAATCAAGATAAAAGGCCTCTTACTCATCGAAAAGTTCATACTTAGACCGCTGCGATGAATTTCAGTGACTTTCTGAAGAATACTTTACAAATACGTTAATCAAGGTATATGCATTATCAGAAGAAAAGCCGTTCCTGTTGCATCGAAAATGGGATGATTTGGATGTGAAATTCGCCGATGCCGAAGAGGCAATGGGAGTAAAAGCATTGTAAAGGGTAGATATCTACCTATCGCGAAAAAATCGTACTATCAAGTCCTGCGACACATGCAAAGATGTGCATACCAAACGAATATTTATGAAGAGAATGGGGCATATGAAAAAGGTCCAAAATGTACGGGATATAATGTCCTTACCAAGAATCAATCTTTCACCTGCTACTTGATTTGGCTGGTCCTCCAATACGAAGTTCGGCCGATACGTTTGATCACAGCTGAACCAACCGAGCATTACTTCGGACACTTGCCAACTTGGAAGCAAGAGTTCTCCGCTGCTGAGATGGTCTAGTTCATAAGAAAACTGGAACACATTTTGGTCTGTTGTTTTCGGTCGTATGAGTTCAAACGGCCTCCTTTGTGTCTGGGCTTGCACATGATTTTTCGTTTTCGAAGGAATGACCCGGTCCGGAGCAGAGCAGAAACTGACCCCTTCGCTAACCCTCTACTTGAAGGGTCGTAAGATATTTATCATCAGCACTCGACGTGTGTTCTTCAACATCAGTACAGTACGAACCGGTATCGATTCAATCGTATATGATGGATCACGACGTATATTCTCGAGAAAAACTCTTTTCTCTCAAAGAAATGTCGTCTCAGGATATCCAACATGACCTCCCGGTCTTCCATAACGACGAACCGAGTTGGAATGCCCAATGGTTTCATTTATTTCGCACGAGCTCCCATTTGCTAAATCTCACGCGACTCCGACACGAACAACAAGTGGATTTGGAATATCTGATGCTCTTGTCGACTACCGCGGACATTCCGGAGTCTGACGAAGATCCCTGGACGATGGTTGACTATCCAGAAGAAGAAGAAGGAGAAGAAGAAGGAGAGGATTATTACTTGTTTAGCTTGAAAAAAAAGGATTGATAAATCCTTCTCGTAACAGCTAGATTTCATGTCATAACCACATTTCAAAATTCAATAGCCTCGAGGTCTTTTGCTGCTCCCATGACTTTTAAAGCCTCAATGAACTCCTGACTTTCTAACGGCCAGCTGGAAAAGATCTGATCCATTTTCAGCTGAACTTTTGCCGGAACGTAGGTCCTCAGGAGGTGTGTATAGACTCCCTGAAGACTCGAGATGGAGAGATTCGAGAGTGGTAGTGGAGTGGTAAACACTTGAACAAACCAAAGTTCGACACACGTCGCGAGGACGACGTCGTGACAAGTCTCGATGGTCCGCAAAACCTCCAGCATTTCTTGGCGAAATCCAAAACAAATCTGTCGCTCTCGCTTGCGATCGACTTTCGGCACCGAGAGTCCTAACGCCTGTGTGACGTTCGTTGTTACGTGTGTCATATAGTCTCCCACATCTTGACGTCCGGCGGTGGACAGTGTCCAGAGTCGAATGACGGTTGAACTGAGGGAATTCGGTAGATTCGCTTCCAAGACCTGGATATTCAGATATTCAGATGTAATTCAATTTAGATATTCAGACGATATTCAATTCAGATATTCAGATGAAATTGAGCCATATTCAGATAAAATTCAGGTTGAATATTATTCAAATGATATTGAACCACATTCAGATGATATTGAACAATATTCAAATAAAATTCAGATAATATTGAACCATATTCACATCCAATTCAGATGATATTCAGCCATATTCAAATGATATTCAACCATACCTGGCGCTGCATCGCACTTAGACACGTCATGTTTTCTCTCTTGTGGGTCTCCCCATCTTCGAACTCATGATCGAGATCCGGATGTACATTGATATTGACAAATTCAGGATCTTTGCTCAGAGCATGAACTTGTAGGACGTAGGACGTCACGAGACACGAAAGACGTACACCACGCGACTCGAGAACCTGGCGCTGAACATCTTCGAGGATTTGATCATCCCGATGAGCCAGTGCCTGTGAAACTTTTGTCACCGACTTCGCAATCACGACCAAGTCCACCAACTCGAGCTCAAATCGGGATTCAAACTTCAATGTGAGTTTTCGAAGAGAAGCGGCGTCTCCTTTATGAAACCTCGAGGCTGCGTTGAGATAGGCCGTGGTATAGACCGACTCGATTTGCTGTGAGAAAATGTCGACTAGAGCCTCGGCGAATGCTGGGTGTTCAGACAATGTGTCACTTAACCAATCTTTAAGGAGCTCTAGGCATCGGTCAGAGCTAGGTACGAACGAGGTCTTTTGTGACGTTTCCACGGTGTCAACTTTTTTACCCTTTTTAGGTTTTGGAGACTTTTCTCTCGAACCTTTTTTGCCCGACCTGCCCTTGGATTTCGATTTCGAAATCTTTCGCTCTTCTTCTTCATGTCTATTCCTGCGTTTGTGGGAAGATTTTCGACCTCCTTCTTCTTCGTCATCGTCGTGTCCTGAATGTTGTTTGTTCTGTTCAGGCTTGATCTTGCCTTCTCTCACAAGCCTTAGCGCTTCTTGCTCGGCGTGGTACGTAAATTTTGCCATCATCTTCTCCAGATAGACAGGACTGACACCCACGGTCTTGGCCACTTGGACACATTCAATATGACGTAGTTCCTTCGTCAAGATCATCGCAATATCATCATCGGTCAAGACAGAGATGACCGTGGGTCGAATGTCGACAAATGTCTCGTCGGTCATCATGACTTCAAGACTCGCTTCAATCTCCGCAACGATGGATGCACTGACGACGCATTGCGAACATTCGACGGCATCGGGAAATCTTTTACGCAAAAACTCAAGAGGCTTCGAGACTTGGTAGGAACCCGCGCGATGAAAATCGAGCACTCGATTTTGTTCAAAGAAATTGTACAGTGACTCGCGCTGGGTCTCGAGAAAGACGTAGGGGGTATATTCTCGCGAGCGGATCACGCCCATGAGTGTGCCCGTTTGAATGAGCTCATGTACCGTATCTTCGAGGACCTTGGGCTCGAATTTGTACCGCTGGACCAAGTCGGGCAACGTGCATGGACGAGTGATGGCGCAAAAGACTCCTCGAATCTGTGCCACTTGGCGTTCCATATAGAGTTTGGTATAGAGTGTCGAGCCTTTGATTTCGGCATGAATGATTTTCTTGTGGAGGCGAGAGCGAACGATTGTGTTAGTAAATTCAACTGAAAACCCTATCATGCGTCCATCGTTCGGATGAGTATTCAGTATTCACTCATTCCTGGAAGAATTTGTCTATATATTGGGTGTGATCTACCATATTGTTGGGCAATTTCCCCAATTGTAATTTGTCCTGATTCTTGCAGCGATTCATTCATATCTTGCATGATTCCATCGATATACCACTACATGAAGGAATATGTGGATCGATTTATTATCAAAATGTATGATCTTCAGGAATTCCCAGTCTTACCTCCGTGAGGACTTCATTTTGTAATTTTTGATATTCTTGTTTTTCTTGGATTAAATTGTCAATACCTTGATCGATATAACTAAAATCGACATTCATGAGGAACTGTAAGTCACTTAGTTCCATTCTCCCGCCATTAGATATAATTTCATCGTCCATCTCTAGCTGGAGTTGTCGTGGTGTAATTAATTCTTTGGCATTCAGCGTATAGATCAATTCGATCGCTTTCATGTCCTTCAACTTCATAACCAAATCGATTACATTGCGTTCTGACAAACGGAGCGAGCTATCTTTCAATTGAACAGCAGCAAGTTGTTCTTGTAGCTTCTTAATTTCATCCATGGTGACGCTATCTCCAAAAAGTTGGAAAATTTGAATGTTTTCAAAATTTGTCAAATGGATCGACATTGAACCAAAGTCCTCAATGAAGGGAATGGAGCGGCCAAAAGAAGGACGGATGCATGGGCCAATCACCAGGCTCCATTTTATCGACGAAAAGCGTTGAGCCAATGAAAATCGAGTATTGTCCGACCAGTTAAAGGCTGGCCCACAGGTCTGCCCACCGGTGCTAAAGATGATAGCACATTAAAACCAAACCACATTCCTCTTTGATTTCGCTCGTGCCAAGATGACGCGACAAGTACTGAATCTATATAAACAGATGCTCAAGGACGCAGGTGCATTTCAGGTATGTTCAGAGTCTTTTGTCGCACATGAGATCATCTGATGAAAGGCCGATGTAGAATTATAACTTTCGCAGTTATGCGAGTCGACGCGTACGAACCGAATTTCGACTTCATCGAAACGCCTCAGGTGAAAATGCGCGCATGATGGTACAGAAAGCACAAGAACAAGCTCAAGTATTACATCGTCAATCTATTATCAGTTCTTTATATCCAGGAGAAGCTTCGGTCATGGACAATATTATGCATAAACTATAACATAATTCATAATGTCGGTGGGGACCTCGGTTATGTATACATCGTAGCAGCGGGATTCATCTCCAGCTGTTGTTTGAGTTGCTCTTTTTTATCGACCGTTTTTTGAATTTCTTGCGCGACGTCGTGCAATAAATTGTCGAAATCCCACACCTTATCTTCTTCAAATACCTTATATAAGATCGGGACAGTCATGAGCTCAACACCCAGCAGAGGAAATTCAATTTAATCCTGTCTTACCGTCATTAGAGGATACAAAGCACTCGATAAGATCGAAAGATCGAGTCCGTTGGCCTAGGGTTAAATCGGTCAACACGACGAGATATCCTTCGTTCGACGTGACGTACCGGTGCACTCGGCAGAGAGTATTTAATCCGCTGATTCAGTTCTTTCATCGTCGGGACGGTCCGTGTGATATTTCGCGGAGCCGCCGCGACCTGCGCCGTAATATCCTCATCGACTTCGTCTTCCTCTAAATCCGGGATTTCCATCACCTCGGAGGTCTCGTCGTCTTCCTCAAAATGTCTGTTCTTCGCGTGAGAATGGGTCATTGTGGATGAATTTCCCGTCGATCCAAAATTCGCACGTCGACGTCCGGCTCCGACACTTTCGATCGAATCGGCCTTGGCTCCACTACTGGGCTCATTTGAGGATGAGGTCATGCCCCATCCGGATTTACTCGCCCGGGGTTTGGCCTCCGCCGATCCAGAGTCTGGATCGTCCTTTCGCTCACCTTCTTTCGGTTCGTCATACGTGGCGTCCTTACTTCGTCGTCGTCTTTGTCGAGCTGGCTTTGCTTCATCGTTCATGTTGTCCGCGAGTTGCGTTTTCGTTCGGACACTATACAAGGGAAAGATACTGGGGAAAGTTTTTAGATCGACAGATTTTCAGGGTGAACCTGGATTGAGCCGTTACAATTTATATAATTCACTAATCCTAGATTAATTTACGGCATTGGCGCACGAGACCACTTGTGATTTTAATCACCGGATAGAGCATCACAGAAGTCGTGGACGATACCAAGACCAAAAGGAGCGCGAGGCGCGCGATCACTTGTGTTCCCGCAGAAACCGGCGACAGGATATGATTTACGAGAATGTCTTTCGAGAACGGACTGATGAACTCTGATGTGACTTGATCCACGTGGGCATAAAATTGAACCGGATCGACTCGAGCGATGATCCAAACGGTGAACGCACTGAGGACAACCAAGCCTCGAAAGGCAAGGGAAAAGGAGATTCCTGTAACTCGCTGAAGAAACTGAAATGGAAGCACGAGAAGAAAAATCAGTCCTCGGCTCATGAGATAAGAAAGCACCGAGAGGGTACAAAATCCAAGCAGATCCACTTCGATGCCATAGTCAGACGTCCTAAGAGATCCGTTAGAAAGAGCTCATTGATATCAAGGTCCTGATGAATTACCCACCAACTTGGATACATATCCTGGTAAAAGTAAACCCCTGATGATAGTAGCCCGACACCAAGCACGAGCGCTAGTTCGAGCATGCTCTCGATCTCAATTGCAAATATCACTGCTAATTTGGTTGTGGGGGTCGAACCAGCTTTGACACATGCAAGTCCAATTTTGAATTTTCAAATTATTTGAAAATGGATCAAAACCTATTTCAGCCCTAACCCTATGTAAATGCTCCAATACCTATACAAACTCTGTGTGAAATCGCTTCATCATTTTCGCTAAACTCGGTCGTTTTTTGTGTAACGGAGGGAATAGTATCAATTAAAGTATGATTAAAGGATTCGTATAGCAAATAAGTGACTGGTGGTGTGCGCACGAGCTACGTGAGTGAGGTGAGCGTGAGCGTGAGCCAGTCAATTTAAAAATTGCGGCATGTCTACTTCGGACAAGTCGACATGGTCCTGCATTCCGAAATTATTGCACCACAAGAACGAACAACTCTAGCAGCAAAGTATTGACCAACAGCTATGAAAGTCTCATCTATCATTAGAAATGCATTCACCTTGGCCTTAGTCCTATTGTGCATTCAAGATTGTGCGATGGGCAGAACGTCGGTCAAGAAGAAAAAAAAAGCTGTCACACCGGGTACCGATCTTCGCGAGGCATTAACCAAACAAATAAGCCAGGGTAAAATAAAGGCAGTAGAGAAGATACTGAAGTCCTGTAAAGACTCTACATCGTGCAATTTAAAAATTCTTCTGCAGAACTCTGATTTTTTGTATTCTGCAATCTCTTTTGGACAGCCAGCTATATTACAACTCCTTCTGGACAATGGGGCCGATATCCTTGCAGTGGTCGAGGTCCAGAACCAGGATCATCATGAATATTTGAGTTTAATACATCTGGCATTCTTCTCTGAAAAGTCGGATTTAATGGTTCCATTCCTGGTGAAGTATATTAATGGCAAAGTTGACGACGGTACACTCACAAAGGATCAGCTAACGTCACTAATCAACCGCGAAATAAGTAACAAATTAACTGCTCTTATGCTGGAACGAACTATAGGATCTAGAGAAGACTGTGCAGCTAGTTTTGACCATCAATTTTTAGAGTGGGGTGCAGACATCAATCACCAAGACGAGAATGGATATTCTGCTTTACATGTGGCTGCAACCGGGAGTAAAAGCTGCATCAAATTATATTTGGAAAAAGGAGCGGATTTCAAGTTGCAAGATAGACATAAAAGAACACCATTACATTTGTCTGTATCAGAACTTGGAGGAAAAAATGATGGACCTGCCACCATTGCTGATTTTCTCGATAATACTGACCTTGAATTGGATGTCTTTCAAGAATTTATGAATGGACGAGATTCTGACGGCAATTCAATATTGGTACATTTGATAAAGAATACTTGGATTGATAACGCTACAGCATTGTCTCTGTTCAAGAAATTTATCGATCATGGAGTGGATGCCAAAAATGATTCTCCTAAGTTGGTCGAGTTATGTCGAGCCTATCGAGATCAAGAATGGGTTAATTTTGTACAAGAAATTACTGCTAAAGGGAAAACAAATGATGTGGACAAATTGAAACTCGTTGGAGAAGACTCGAAGAAAGAGCTAGCAGAAGAAAATGATATAAAGGTGGAAGCACAACGTCTTAGCCATGAACAGAAAAAAAATGTAGTCGGGCAAATAGAAGCGATGAAGAAAGAACATGAAGCAGAAGCAAAAGCAGTGCAAAAAAAGGGTGAAGAAGACATTGCCGAAGACGAACTTGCGAAAGAAAAACTGGCGGAAGAAAATCGAAATTTAGTTATTAATGAGCTCCTTGAAGAAGCTCGTGAGGCTGACAGAGCTAAAGCTGATGAAAAGAAAATGAAGAATGAACAGAAAAGACAGAATGAAAAAACGTATATCGAGCTGCGTCGCAAAAAACTTGCTGAAGCAAAGCGACAAGACCAGATACAAGAACAAGACAGACAAAAAGAAGCACTAAAAAGGGATGAAGAACAACGACAAGAACAACTTGCTAAAGGAAAACTTGCTAGAGAAAAACTTGCCAAGGAAAAAATTGCCAAGGAAAAAATTGTTAAAGAA
>JACKZZ010021610.1_pt1 | contig 17217 bp, 11 predicted proteins | sample 8027871 | NCBI WGS metagenome assembly JACKZZ01 (sample SAMN15724774, study PRJNA655200) | protist metagenome | isolation source: fluorescence activated cell sorting (FACS) single amplified genomes of... | place: USA: West Boothbay Harbor, Gulf of Maine | collected 2000-07-19
TGATATTCACAGTGACCAAAATCTGGTCGATTTCTACATTGTTATGCTTCATGAGGCAAAAGTTCTGAAAAAAATGATGGTCTTTCCAAGAGCGGTGTTTTCGAATTTAGTGGGGACAAATAACATGACATCTTCCTATCACGTTTATCCCTCCCACGTCACGCCGCTCAACAGTCGGTCTCGAGAGACACAGCAGCGGCAGCTTCCATTCGAAATCGACCTTAGCGAGCCGATAAATGCAGGGTCAAAAGAGATGCAAAAGCTAATGCGAATTCTAAGAGGGGAGTTAGGATAGTAAATTTTGAGGTAGCCTAGACAGGCTAGGTCTTAAACTGAAAATGCACCAATAGTCTAAGTTTAACTTCGTCAAGCGTAAACAAAATTGTCTTCACTATTCATTAAGTCTGTTTTAGAACCTTTAAATATATTGAACAGAAAATATCATAGTGATAGTTTCGCTGGAACTTTTCTCTATGCCACTCCTCGTCGAATCATGATTGGCACTCTCCTGTAAAAAATATTTTCGTAATGTGAGACCTACCAATGAATGCTGTTACAGTTACTTTATTAGCCGGATCGATTGCTAGTTTTGGTTAGTAGACTTTCGAATAGGAGTGGAGCGATGAGTAGATTACTGTGAAAAGACACTGGAACATTGTCAAGTCTGGAGAAGAAAATGTACTTTTTTGGAGAATTTATTCATTGTTCGATTTGCTGGGTGGTAGTAGTCTTTGATCGCCGTAAGCTTAAATTATTTTTTTAGTCAGAGACATCATACTATGGAACCAATTCCATAGCTTCCCAAATCGTGCAGAACTGAATTCCTCCAATGGCAACTTCTTGATTAAAACAGTACAGCGAGTCTCGCTCGGTGGATTACTCTAAAGAACCCAGAGCCATCTTTTTACAGAAATGCAAGGTCGATGGGGCGTCATGCGTTCGTACTCAGCTGTGTCAAGCACTTCGAGTTTTAGGTCACGACAATCGCGTTTTCTGCCATTTGAAAAAGCTCGAGATTGCGTTCGAGCGCTTGGGTTTACAGCTCGTAAAGACTATCATAACTTCTGGAAAAGCGAAAGGCCTCAATATCTTCCTTGTTGTCCACATGAGGTGTACAGGAAAAAGTGGATTGACTATCCAGACTTCTGCAATTTTTCTCGTCATAAGCGTTTTGTCGACCCACGTCTTTTAAAGCAAACAAAACAGGATGATCACTTTCTAAGTAGGGCTAATGTGCGTGCATCTGCACTATATTGGTTTTCGAATCTCTGCGAAGACTACGTCAAAAATTTTGAATTCGAACCAGTTGTGTCGGCACCTCAAGTATCCTTTCTCTGCAGGAAAAAGGGTTCTACTACAGATGAGTAGATACCAATAGGCATTAAGACATCCAGCAAGCCGTCTCCAGATGGTGCATTTCGTTTTTTGTTCCGTGGTGCGATGAGTGACGAAGCTTCATGGATTATGCTTTGTCAAAAGAAGCAGCTGATAGTGATGATGTCGTCTGCAGATGTGCAATCAAAACATATCAGTGTTACACCAAATGGAAAATATCAAAAGTTTGAAACCCCATTCCAGAAAATGGATGAAGTGCTGGAGTCGTGGTGGACGTCGGACAAAGTTCGCAAGATATCACAAGCTAGTCTACTGCGGGTAAATCTTCGTACGAGTCTTCTCGTTCAGGCAAACAGTTTTGTTACGATCCAGCCGGAGTGAAGTGGGAGTCGTGCTTAAACAACTCTACTCAAGACTCTACTTTGGACGGGAAGAAAGTACTACATCGTTGCGCAATTGCTGTCTACGCACGACGTTCACCGCATCAGGTCCAAAGCTACACTCTCTCTTTAGAAAGGTTGGTTTCTAAAAGAGCCACGTGTATCGATGTTGACGACAAATCTTCAGCTGATTTTTATGCCACTTTATTCCACGAAAACGAGGTGCTAAGAAGTATGATTTTTCTACCAAGAAGCATTCTATCCAGATTACTATTAAATCGCGGAACCGATAATAAGAAACCAGTGCACTTGCTCTACCCATCAACTATCTCACCGGAGACACCGCGGTCTCGCGAGAAGCAGAGTCAAACGTTGCCGTACGAGATCGATTTACAGCAGCCATTGTACTCGGGCCCAGAGCGAGACAAATTTCTGCGAATCTTAAATGGGGAAATGGGGTAAGATGCAAAGGTGAATTGAGTATGACTTCGGTATTTTTTTTATTGTGAATCTTCCTAGAAGGAAGCTAGCCTTGATCTGGAAAATCAAAGTAGAGTGTGGCGGTCCACGTTGAACCTTGCCAGTAATGGTATTACTATAGATAGCTTCTATAAAGCTGTAAAGGTAATTGTGTTCGCTCCTCTCAGATGCAATTTGCACTAAGTGCGTTGCTGTATTACTATCATGTTGTGTGAGAATGGGGAAAGGTCGTGTAATATAAGGCGGACATTTCAATTATTGCTAGTTCATACAATATAATCGAGATCTATCACCAATGTTGGTAATGAATCAAAAGTAAAAGAAAGTAGCTCGTTGGTAAGTAACAGTTTCACAAAAGATAAGTTCACAGAGACACGAAATTCTGAGTGACACTTAATTTTGAACCAGATGTGACTATTGAGTATGTGGTAGAGCGTAATGCAGCAAAAGTTTACGGCGAACTACTTGGCTAGGATAAGCCAAATCCACTTCCAGAAACTATCGGCCTGTTACCAAATTAGAAGCTATCGATACTTCTCTAAGACTACAGTGGCAGCTGGCAAATCAACGCTTTCATGTGAGACCACTCCTGATAACCCTGAGGTCCGAAATTCTCGAGCGTCGCGATTTTTACCCTTCGATGAGGCACGCGAGTACGTTCAGCGATTTGCCTTCACATCGAGAAAAGAGTATGACGAATTCTGGCAGCGCGAACGCCCCAAATTTCTTCCGTGTCAGCCGCAGCGAATCTACAGCAAGTCGTGGCTTAGTTCAGCAGACTTTTGCGGCTATCATCGGACGCCGAGGCTCATACATCCTAGTCAGCTGACAGTAGTGAAATCCGATCACTTTACAACTAGGCGGAGTCTGCATTTAGAGGGTGTGGAATGGTTTCTAGATTTGGCTAAACAGTATGTCACTAATTTTGAAATACATCCTGGAGCAACAACTACGCAGGCCGAGCTTCTCTGCAGACCACGAGGACTGAAAGAAGACCTCTGGATTCCATTAAGTTTCAGAGCTAAAACGAGTTCTACTGACGGTGCAATGAGATTTTCTCTTACAGGCCGTCTGAGTGACGAAACTTCATGGATACTAATATGCAAAGACAAGGATATGCTTTTCATGGTATCTGCAGAAGATGCGAAGTTCAATAACATCAGTATTACTACAGGAGGAAAATACGGTAAATTCGCTGTGAAATCCACACAGATCGAAAGCATCTTAGAGTCTTGGTGGAACTCAGCAGCAGTTCCTAAAATCTCTAGATGGAGATTAAGTCAGGCGGACCTGCGGACAAGTCTGTTGTTGCAATTAGAGGAGTTGTGCTATCGACCAACGGGAGTAGGCTTGAAACCTGCATCAATTTTTGAAGATTACGATTCTGTTTGTGCAGGGAAAACGCTACTTCACCGAGTTGCATGTCCAGTTTACAATGATTTCACTGGCTGCGGTACACGTAAACTTACAAGTTATATGGTTACACTGATACGAAGGGTTTCAAAGACTCTGACTTACGTCGACATTGAATCTTCTGCAGACATCTATCCCATTTTGTTCCACGAGAATCAGGAGCTGCAGCGGATGGTTTTTCTCCCAAGGAATGTACTATCCATACTCCTTACCGGCAAAGGAGAATCGAATAAAAAGTCGTCTCATCTTTTTTACCCTTCAACGATTAAACCGGCATATAATCTTTCCAAGAAAAAACAGGAAATCATTCTTCCTTATGAAATTGATCTTCGACAGCCGTTACATTCAGGGCCAGAGCGAGACAAGTTCTTAAATATTCTTTACGGAGAAACTGATTGAATGTGACTGTCACATAACCACATTCATGTTAAAACATCAATGAATGCCGATTCAAGCCTCGAAAGTACACCATGTATTGGCTTTTCAGTTCACTGCAAAAGAATGCGCCAGCCGTCCAACCCTTGTATGTGCTTATGTCCAGAGGTTCAGTGAAATGTGTTCTAAATATCAGAGCTTTAGAGTCAGTCAGAGTTATCAGGAGTATCACAGGAGTGATGTTAAAGTCGAGTTGTAAAATTTTCATACACGATGTTTGATGTCAACAGATGTTAATCTCATGATTTATTGAATGATCCATAAAGAGAACTCAATAGGAATTTTAGCTAAATAATAAACACCCCAGTCAATTCAAATTGAATCAGCTCCCTGTATAATTGCAATTCAATTCAACGCAGACACATTCTCAATGTTAAAGATGCCAAGCATACCGAACTCAGTGTTTGCTAAATTTTTCTCACTGAGAATGGGTCGTATCGGAACACGATCTCTACCTGCATGTCAGTATCGACTGCATCAACACCGGTGTTCCTCAGATTCAAAAGAGTCAGATAAAGGTTTATTTCTACCAGATTCGGCGGTTCGTAAACTTCGCCCAAGAAAATCTCAGTTTCTACCTTTTGATGAAGCTCGAACCTATGTCAGAGCACTTGGACTGACATCACTGGAGGATTACAGCGCTTTCTGGAATAGGGAACGTCCTAACTTTCTACCAGCCAGACCTGACAGGACGATGGCATATCAAACTCTATGGAATGGTTACGGCGATTTCCTTGGCTGTAGCGGGCGCAAGCGTGGCCAGAGGGAGTCGACGTCAATGATCCAAGGATCTGATATATCATCGTATGAACGAAACTACCACCGTCATAAGGTTCACGAAGAAGGTGTCGAATGGTTTCGAGATCTAGTGGAAAAGCATGCCCCAACCTTCGAGCTAGAATTACACGTAGGTAGCGCAAGTGTTAAGTTTTTTTGCCGGAAAAAAGGGTATAATTTTGATCGTTGGCTGTATCTCGCTGTGCGGAACGGAGAAAAAACCGTTGATGTGCACGGAACGATTCGATTTAGACTTCAGCCAGATGAGATTCGTCATGAAACCAGGTGTTGGATTTTCATGGCTAAAACTCAACAACGAATTTACATGATACCTCCTAGTACAATGATCAGTAATAGGGAGCCACGAGTTCTTCGTCCTAGCAACATATCTATTTCTGCAAATGGTAAATACAGTCAGTTTTCAGTCGATCCCGAGGGAATCGGAGATGTTTTACAATCATGGTGGCAGAGTGATACCATACCAAAGACCTCGAAAGAAGCGATACTAGATCAACAAACTCGAACCAGCTTGATATTACAAGCTCAACGTCTATGTTATGAGCCAGCTGGCATGAGTTTTACCTCTACTTCTGCAAATCTTAGGTTAGGTTACGATTCTTTTATCGGAGGATCTAAGATTTTACATCGATGTGGCACACTTTTTCCACCACGAGCTGGCCATGGCTTGGTTCTAGGTTTGCACAGACAGCAATCTGCAGTAGAACATTTTTCCGCAAGTAATCTAAATCAGAACGTTGATGTCAATAAAACTGAAGATATCATCAGCAACAAATTTCAATTTGATTCCTCGGAGTCTCCAGATTTCTACGCCATACTTCTCCACAAAGAAAAAGTTCTAAAAAAAATGATGATCTTTCCTAGGGCAATGCTACCACATTTAGTGGTTGGAACCTCTGGTAGAGGTCGTGCGGATCGTCATGTTGTCTACCCTTCTACTGCCACACTATGCGGCGAAAGGAGCCTCGCGAAACAAGAAAAGCAAATTTCATTTGAAATTGACCTCAGCGAGCCTTTATATTCTGGGCCAGAGAAAGATAAATTCTTACGTATTCTTAAAGGAGAACTAAATTAGACTGCTAAGCTATTGAGGTTCTCATGTATTATAATATATGTTCTCCTAATTATACCACTGAACTGTGTCGCCGACGCCAAACGCCTAATCAAGCTGGTGTGAAGTTCCGACCAGCCTGAATGATAGAGCAGAGATCCATGTATAATGATACTACATAGTAATGTTTTGTTTTTTTTTTCAATCGAGAATTAGATTCTCATGTATCTGGACCATATTAAGGTAATTGATATGAATGCTGAAAGTTGTAATAAATTCAAAGATACAGAAATTAATAAGGTTTTGAGACAATAACAATATTTTCTACGATAACACGACTGGAGTGACGACATTTAACACGATAGCTATAATAAAATTAGCTGTTTCGTGATAGTGCCTTCCAAAAGGGCACAATAGAAGTTATTTTATAACTTTCACATATTTTGAAAGGTTGGGTATGTCCAACCAAGTGATTTCAATCCTCATTTTGTTCAATCGTTTATGAAGGAAGTGTTATCATAGTTAGCTTTCACGACCTTACATAATTAAAACTATTTACTAGTCGCCAACGTCTGCTTTTTCTCTCGATACATCGGACTTTAGCCTATATTAGATCTTATCGCACTCTTAATTTCATATCTATCCAATGGCTGAGAATCAGATATTAATGTCGTGTACTATGAGCAAGACATATCAGTTTTTTAATATTGTCGATTTTATATATTCAGACACTTTTAAAGTCTAAACCATAGTATTACTAGTGGTAGTAGGTTTTACTACCTGCATTAATGTAACGAATTAATCTCAAATTGAGAAACTATAATTTTTCAATGAAATAATATTCTCCTTCCGACCAAAAAAAAGACAACTTAATTTTTTGATTGTGCCTTCCAACATCATATTCAGGTATAATAGAGCGTTAAAGTTTTGCGTGACAAATTTTGCTGATCGTGATTCGTAGTATTATTTGTATTTGTTTTGAATTTGATTTTTCATTGATGGCCTGAGGCTATGATATTCTTTCGGGCTTTGACGGTGCGTGAAATACTTCTGGAAATGCTAAAACAGTCTTTTATGCTAATCTTTAATAAGATCTGATTGTTATTTATTTTTAAGTATTCTATAAGATTGTAAATTCAAATTGTAATAGTATTATGTTCTTACAGGCCTTACATTATTTAAATCTTTAATGTGAAAAAATCAATATTGATATGGTCCCTCTTTGACAGATAGTATTCGTTGCCGCGAAACAATAACTGGGTGTCTTACTGCTCACCCACCTGGATTGAAGCATGAATCTCGTTGCGTAGCCTGGACGATCGACAAATTGGGCGGTGTCACACCTTCAGTCGGAGCTGAGTTGGCATCGTTCTAAGTCTATCTTGGACATACTATACAGTGTTGCATATACTAACAGTTGGCTGGTAATTTTGTTGTTCCTATCTGCGCAGGTTGGCGAAGCGATCAAATTTAGTGACTACAAATTTCAAGGTGGTCATTCTGGCAGTATTGTAACAAAACCCACTAGGAAGCTTTCGTCCTTTGAGAGATCCATCTAAATAGCAGAAGAGTGAATCCTCCCGCCCACGTGATTCGAATCGTGACTCCATCACCGAGGGGCTCAACTGTCACAAAAAAGCTAGACAAACAAATGAAATAAGAACCGAACGTATTATGCAGGGCGTGTCAGCGATTTATGTTTTTGAGTACTATATGCTTTCTGTTAACAATATTTACTGAAGTTCATCATTTCATCGAATTCGTCATAAATTAGAAGCTGAGTGATTGAAATTGTTTCAGTCTTGAGACAGGCTCTTGATAATTTTGCAACAAAAAATGCGAGGCGGCGTGCTAAAGTTGTATGACAAAGTATTCAGTGGATATACACATACTCTCCCGTTTTTTATCAGCAGAAATTTTAGTATCTCCGTATCTAATGAGTTAAAGTCTGATACCAAAATATTAACTGCAACTCTGTACCGTGGTCTTCAGCATTGCCGTCCACTTTCTGCTGTTGCATGTGACATTGAAATGGCAAAGGCTCTTCAAGTTTCTCCTCACCGAAGAACCTCAGCATAGTGTCTTCCGTACTACAAGGCCCGCGATTATGTCCGCCAACTCGGTTTTTAAAGTCGTGCTGAGTATGAAAATTTTTGGAATCAAGAGCGTCCAGATTTTCTACCACGACGTCCATGTAGACTAAAAGCATATCGTTCATCATGGATAGATTATGCAGAGTTCTGTGGTTTCGAAAAGAAGCCGAAGCGACTCGTTGATCCTTGTCTTGTAAATTCTCAGTCGGAGCATTTTACCCTCAGATCATGTGTACATGAATCAGGAGCTTAGTGATTTGCAACAGTTTTTAACAACTTTGTAGTTAACTTCGAGCTGCAGCGCGTTCTCACAGCAACTCAAATAAAGTTTCTTTGCCGGCCTAAGGATGCGGTTAATAAGGATATGTGGATTCCGTTATGTGTTAGAGTTGCAAATCATCCATGTAGCGACGGTGTGCTTCGATTTCGGCTCTATGGACGGCTTCGACGAGAGACATGTTGGGTCATGTTATGCGAACAGTAGTAAAAACTCTATATGTTGTCATCTACAGATGTTGATGAAAAGAAATAAATCAGTATAGCACCTGGTACCGACTCGAAATATCAACGGTTCAGGGTAAGAACAGAGCAGCTCGAGTCTGTTTTGGAGGGCTGGTGGGGCAACGAAGCTGTGCGAAAAATTTCAAGAAAGGAGATACAATCAGTAGATATACTGATTCTTCAGGCTCAGGATCTGTGTTACAGTCATATAGTGGAAGACTTTTAGCCATCTGCGCGTTGCATATCACATGATCTGTTGCTCGACGGGAAGAGGATACTACACCGTTGTGCTACCGTAAATTACTCATCACGTAGATGTGGAACAGCCATATCATACATTGTCTCATTAAATCGCACTATGTCTGGCATACCCACGTGTTTTGATTTTGATGACTCCACTGCCGCTGATTTTTTTGCCATTCTTTTTCATGAAGAGGAAATTTTAATACGGATGATGCTTTTACCGAAGAAAATCGTATCAGATCTACTGGCACTCGGTGAGTCAGATTTCGGCAACAAAAAGTCATGTTTCGTAGTCTATCCCTCCACTATGCACGTGGAAGACAAGCTAGCTCGAGTGAAGCAACAAATAACTAATGCATTCGAAATAGATCTAAGTCAACCGCTTTTGCTGAACAGGCAACTAGAAAAGGCTGCACGCATTCTACAAAATAGTAATGCTTAGAACTTACGAAAAGTCTCTAACTAAGCAGATAAAATATCTGGCACGGTGACCGGATTCGGAAATTCGACTGTGTGAAGAAATACTTCTAAATACTGTCATGATTATATTCGTTTGATTTCACAGTAACACCGATACTATCTGATCAATGATAATTAGGACAAAATTCACATTACGATTTAACGAACTCATGTCAAAAACTTACAAAAATATAATGTGGAAAGCTTAGGTCTAGAAGACTCCAAAGCTGTGCCACTTGATGCTAGGTGAGTCGCATAATATTAAATATTGTTATTGCGTGTGTTACAACAGTTTATATTAGATTTGCAAAAGAGGCTCGTAGCTGTCTTAACAAATTCTGAGAAGATCAAGAGTGGGAGATTCCAGAGGGTGTGAGGGGGCTAAAATGGTGTGTTGGGAGCAATTGATGAAATCGGCTGAGAATGAGTGAAGTTCAGAATTAGTCAAACGCATTGTTCTCAGCCAAAATTCAAGATTTCAGATGAATTATGTCTCTAGTCGCGTGGTGGAAAATATATAAAAAGGGTGAAATGCTAAGTTTTCGTCAAGTTTCACTTATGAAGGAAAGTGCGACACGAATTTTATCTCTGCACAGCGTCCGTCGAGGTGAGGTCTTGTTGACCTGTTCACATAGAAGAAGTTTCTCAGATATGACACCACAGGCTAATACGCATGGAGATAAAATAGCTACATCTAGAGGTCGCCGGAGATCAACGAAACGTCATTTCTTGCCCTTTGATGAAGCTCGCGACTATGTCCGAAACTTAGGATTCAAAAAGAGAGGTGAATATGAGACGTTTTGGAAACGAGAACGACCTGATTTTTTACCGTGTCGACCCGATCTTACTTCTATATATTCGCCCTATTGGACTAATTTTCCAGACTTTTGTGGTTACAAACCACGACGACGCATGGTAGATCCACGGCCTATACCTCAGGATTACTGTAAGAGATTCAGTCACCGTCAGGAAGCCCACAGCAGAGGTGTCTTTTGGTTTGATGAACTTGTTAGTAAATTCGCTCCTGATTTTGAGTTTGAATTTTTTGGTCGAGTGTTGGGAGCAAACATCTACTGCCGAAAAAAAGGCAGCACTACAGACAAGTGGATTCTGCTGAGTGTTCGACACGCCGAAAAGCCGTTTAGAGCAAGTTCATTCTGCTTCAGATTGAGTGGAGCAAATATTGGTTTTACAAGTTGGTTGCTAATATGTCAGGAAGAGCAGAGAATATACATGATACCCACTGACGACGTGTCAGAAAGCAGGACACTGACTGTTACTCCTGCTGGTAAATATGACAAGTATTTGGTAGAGCCAGAACGGATCGGTGAAATCTTAGGGCACTGGTGGAGTTCACCAGACGTAAAAAAAGTCTCTCAATCTGTCACTCTGAGTCAGAGTGTATGGGCCAGTATGGTTCTTCAAGCGAAACATCTTTGCTATGACCCAGCTGTTTTAAGTTTCTGTTCCAAGCCTTCTCTGTCAGTCTCAGGCTACAATTCTTTAGTCAACAAGGCTAGAATTATGCATCGGTGCGGTATGGAGAGAAAAAAAGGTGGTGCACAAGGACAGCTTTTCTCACTCCACAGGCAAGTTGCAGGCCAATATACCTGTCATATAATCGATGATAACAAAAAGGAGACGGCAGATTTTTACAGTATACTTCTTCATGAGAATCGGGTCCTTAAGAAGATGATGTTGTTTCCTAAAGCGATTTTGTTGGATATTATTGGTTCTGAAGACGGGCGATATGCTCACGGTCATCGCGTATATCCTTCATATTCTTCACCTAGGACAAAGCAGTCGCGCGAAAAACAGAAAAAACAGTTACCATACGAAATCGATCTGAGGAAGCCGCTGCATTCAGGACCGGAGCGGGAAAAGCTTTTGCGGATTCTTCAGGGCGAACTAGGTTGATTTTATTGGATTAAATATATAGAAAATGTATACTCATCCTAATAGACGCTATACCAAGTAATAGTAGGACTCCTTCATCTGATTTCACTATGTTCCCAAGTGGGCACATAAAAACACAATCAACTAGATGTTGTATATTCAATCTGATGCATTTTTAATTGATATAGTCTAAGCTGTGACTGTCAGCTTTCCATCTCATTTCCGCTCTTTGAAGCCTCATCTGTAGGATAATAGTTGTTCAAATTTTAACAAGTTGCAAGCCGATCATGATCATAAAAAGACCGATGAGCTAGATTTGAATCGCTACCTAGATTATATCATCGTCTGGTGCCTCCGTAGATATGGAATCAGTGAAAGTACTATATTTTTGATGCTTTTCATTTTTTTTTTTTGTCACTCATCATGATTCAGAACCACAGCGTTTAGTCCATTGTTAGCACCTTTTATATCATCTGCAAAAACTGCAGCAGAGTCGGAGGAAGAATGCAGAGTGCCAGCTACAGCTCCATAAGATGGATGCGCCACTTCCGTGTTACCGATTCAATTAGACTTATACTTGGACATATTCAGAAAATTGTATCAATTTGGTAAGCGTAGGCCTGACTAGCTTTACTTTCTCGTCTGTCCTCAGACTGTGCCATTCTAGAAATTTAAGAAGATGCGACATTTTGTTGTTTCTGGTGCCCTTCGAAAGTTGGTACCAATTGAGTATTCCCTGACGCAAATATCTGTTCACGTCTGGTCTGATTTTTCTTAGTAATGTTGCGCAGCTAATTTCGAAAATAATAAATCAAATAGAATTTTGGATAACCATTGAATTTTGTGTTCAACAACAGCAGGAGCATGATCATCGTGCATCGAATCACCCATAATGAGTTTTTGTCTTTGAGCTTTTGTTTTCTTGTCGGTCTTCATTGACTCAATAATGAATAAAGCCACGGCAGATGCCAAAACTTGCTTCTTTTTCATCTCGAAACTTGGTGAATGGTCTTGAGTAAACTGGTCCTTGGAGAGTATAGTTATCATCGAGGCTCTAGGCACCTTTGCACCGGTAAAATGCCGCACCAAGTCCCGGTCCGATAGCACAGCGCTGGGCAAATATCCTGGGCATCAAGCTGTATCCATAGTAAAGTCGCAGCTCTTGGCCGCATTTCTGAGATGTAGCTTCCCTAAATTTCCTATTTTCGGGACCGTTAATAAACGTCGGCTTCCGTAAGAAGTGGAGCCTGCTCAGGAGCGCGCCAGATGGCATTTCTCGGACAAGATTAAAATCTATCAAGTTGTCAAGTAACGTCTGCACCGGATCCTCCGTGTAATACAACGTTTTCGTTGTTTTCAAAATTTCCTTGTACCAATGTATATATCCTAACCGTGGCAGCCATAAAATTGGGAGAGACTTTTTTTTGCTGTAAACAATTTTAGTTTCCTTATAATTCTACAATCTTTCAGCTTGGCCTACCATCTTCTATTTGTCAGGGCCTCCTGATTTGCTATGCGTCCAGCTGTCTCTAAACTTGGAAGCGCAAAATGGGCAAAGTTCCACTCCACAGCTTTCTTCTTCCGCGCTTCCATCTATCTTTGTAATTTTTTTGAGATATTGTGTCATAGTTTCACATGATCCGCACTCTAGTCAGGGGCTCTCACTATCTCATGCAGTATATACCCAGGTGGCTTATTTACATATTCAGGTAGAATTTTGGTCGGGTCGCTTTCCCTGACCAAAAACTCAATTCTCAAAGGTGTGGTTCCTGGCGTAGCTGGCAACCTTGAACACCGTGCCTATCGACATGGATGACACTCCGACGAGAAGTCGCGTGAAATGATGTAGTAGTACTGTTATCCTATTGGCATCCGTTGCCTCACACTTCATATCTAAGAGAAAGAATTATGTTGGGTCGTATGCTGCTAAGATGAAAAATGTCGTGCGTACCCTTCCGAGTCGGAAGCGCGTACGCAGGTGGTAAAGTGACATAAAGTTTTGTGTCAAAGTGGTCAGATTCTGGGCGTGAACACGTTGTCTATCAATTATAGTATTATAAATGTACGGTGATATCACAACTCAACCAGTGGGTTTTGTATCAGAGGGCTCGACGCTATCGAACAGTGCGGCGGCGAAACCCGGATTCTTTCCTTGGAAAACAATCGTGTGATGTTCAACTTCTAAGATTTAAATAAGATACGATCCTTTTTGAGAATACCAATGACAGTTCAGATGCTAACTTATCCAGCGATTAATAACTGCAGGTTCCAAAAGTTGCAAGGCAAGATATCCTAGCAAGAAATCATAGAACAAATATGATTCTGCAAGCACAGATGATGTGCTACGAGCCAGTCGGTGTTAGTTTCGAAGCACTTAGCTGTTCCGCACATGGCTATGACTCTCTCATTGACGGGAAGAAGGTGTTACATCGCTGTGGATGTCTTGTGCCTTACCGGGGTATGGCCGGAATAATCATGTCTCTGCATCGTAATATAGCGGGAACTGATACATATTATGATGTTGATAACGTCGAGATAGCTGATTTTTATGCTGTACTGCTTCATGAGGACAGAATTCTTCGTAGAATGATGTTTTTTCCGCGCAGTGTGCTTTCAGAACTAATCGGTCCGAAAAAAACGTCATCCTTTCACGTCTATCCGTCCAATACAAAGCCATGTAAAGTAAATTCTCGGCTAAAACAGGAAAGACAACTTCCGTACGAGATTAATCTCAGCGAGCCACTAAGTGCAGGTCCAGACCGAGATAAATTTTTACAAATCCTCAATGAAGGACAAATTTTGTCATCCTGATTTCCTGGCAGGATGTTCTAGAATCTTGATTTTTTACTCAGAAAACGAATATCAATAAACAATTTTTTGATTATTTGAGTTTTTAACTGTATTATGTGTCCAGAAATCCAGCTGAACTGAGGCGGCATGACATCTACCAAAAGTTAAACATGTTCAAAATCCGCATCTAAACAGTTACTAGGCAGTTGATTTGAAGATGTGCACTCTTGCTTATTTTTCTAAGGGCAAAATGAGAAATCAAGGAGAAAAATTTTCAAAAAGTAGTATTGACCAAATAACCGTAATAGTGCTCTACTTTCTAACCTGTTACAATACTGAAATATAAAGTGACAGCTTTTTTATTTTTTTGAGATACTATGTTATGTTCCTAAATTGAATATCGGTAGTTGATATGATTCAATTTAGTTAATGTTGCATTTTTTTTTTATCCAAGTTCAGATTAATATATTGATTTTTTTCGTATTAGCTCTGACAAAGGATGTTGAACATCCGCAGTATATCATCTATTTCGGGAAAGTGCAGATCGTACTTGGCTAGTATATTATCCGCGCGTGATCACCGTAATTGCTTCCATCCACTTTCACTCGTTGCCCGTTGTAGCGTCTCTGCACGTCAGAACTACCCATATACAGAGCCTACGCAGACCGCTCATGAGTCGGTTGATCTAGGAAACACATCGAAATCGAGATTCCTACCCTACACAGAGGCCCGTGACTACGTCCGCGGACTGGGGCTGAAATCTAGAAAGGACTACGATACTTATTGGCAACGAGACCGACCGAAATTTTTACCGTGTCAGCCGAAGCGCGTCTATGGCAAGTCGTTTGTGAACTATGAAGATTTCTGTGGCTTTGAGAGACACCAACGTCGAAAGAGATTTGTGGATCCTAGATTATTATCAGATGGTCAAGCTGAGAGCTTTGTCAAACGGTTTGGCATACATGAGCAGGGTGTTAGTTGGTTGATGCAACTAATATGTGACTTCGCGCCGCGTTTCAAACTAGAAGCTACCCTAGGAAATACACAGGTAAAATTCCTGTGTAAGCGTCGCGATTATAATAGTCAGTTTTCCAATAGTAGGGAAAGAGAATTCGATGTAAATGATGATCGATGGATACCATTTTGTTGCTGTGTTTCTAGTAAGATACGTCACGATGGCGCGTTTCGTTTTGTCCTCAATCGGAATAGTCCACTGTCAGTAGGTCATAAAACTTCATGGATCCTTTCATGTGAAAATGAGTCAAAAATTTACATGTTTTCATCGAGTACCATGGAACAGTTAGGCAGTTACATCAGTATTATGCCGAAAGGCAAGTACAAGGAATTTGAGGTGACTCCTTCGACGATAGGTGACATTCTAGAATCTTGGTGGGAATCGGAAAAAGTACAAAAAATTACGAAAAACGAGCTGCAAAGTACAAATCTAAGAACGATGTTGCTCACTCAGACACATGAAAAACTCTACAAGCAAGCCGGCCTAACGCTGATATCATCTACACGGGCGTCATCATGTGATTCTCTTTTGGGGAACAAAAAACTGCTGCATCGGTCTGCATGCTTCATGCACAATAACAGCTCTGGTTATCAGATCTCTCTGATTCGTAAGGCATCAGGTGTGCACACATGTCATGACGTGGATGTTACTGATATTGACTTCTTCGTAGCTCTGTTCCATACCAACCAAATATTGACTCGGATTATTTTCTTACCGCGAGAGGTACTTTCTATTATGTTGAGAAAAGGGAATAATGGTGAGATGCATAACAAGAAAACGAGCGTGCTGCTGTACCCATCAACGATTAAACCAGGTAATGATCGGTCTCGAAGGAAACAGGAGGTGACACTTCCCTATGAAATCGACTTGCAGCAGCCATTATTGTCAGTTTCGGAAAAGGAAAAGTTTTTGCGTATTCTAGGAGGAAAGATGTAATAATTTTCATGTTGATTCAGATGTAAGTGCGTGCTTGAAGAATTACAATGATGATTTTCTTTTCCAAACTCTTTTGCGAAACAGGTTTTCTTTTGACTAAAAACCCTGGTTGATAAAAAGTGTTTATCACTACGGGAAATGATCATCTTCATTTACTCCATGAGATATCTAATTCTCTTTTATGTTCCAAGTTTTAGAGTGCATGTTTTTTCCATGAGCGTGCAATATTTTAGCAGCTTACGTGCGAGAGTTCTGTTATTTGATATAAAGTTTGACGGAGTAGAGCGGAGGGTGTGTAACCTAAACCATTAGTACATAGAATGATATTCCAGGTGTAGGAATTTCTTCGGAAGACTTTTACTTTTATCTCTTAGTCTACATAAAAAATTTTAGTTTTTTTGGCGGTCTTTAACACATATTCTTTGCGCTTCATTTCTGTTTTAAATTTAGAATGTTCAAGTTGGCAAGAGATATGTACGCCCCCCCCAGTTTCAGTACTGTTTCGAACTTCATGAGACAGATTCGTGTCTTTTCTGAATCAGCACGAGACTCAAGTGTCGGGCAACGTCGTAGGCAGAGAAAATCAAATTTTATGCCGTTTGAAGAAGCGCGCAGTTTTGTGAGGTCACTTGGATTGAAATCCCAGGCGGAATACGAAGAATTTTGGCGAAAAGAACGTCCTCACTTTCTACCGTCCCGTCCTGATAGATCACTTGCATATGATGGATTCTGGAATGGTTACACAGATTTTTGTGGCTACGAAAGTCAGAAAGGGAAACCGCGAATGTTAACGCAAAATGCTTCTACAAGACAATCATCTCTTGAACGATATTGTCATCGTAACACAGTACATGAAAAAGGAATGAATTGGTTCTATGATGTAATGAAGAATTATGCACCAACTTTCGAACTAAATTCGCACGTTGGAAATTCTAATCTAAAACTTTTCTGCAGAAAAAAAGGTAGTATCACAGATCAATGGTTATTGCTTGGTGTGCGACATGCTGAAAAAACTGCTGATACAGAACAACGTGGAACTATGGCTTTTCGACTTGATCCAAAGGAACGACATCTAAAAGCTAAATGTTGGATTTTTATGTCTCAAATACAGCAACTTCTTTACATGTTACCCTCTGCTGAAATTGTTCCAATACCAAAGACACTAAGTATGAGACCCAAGGGAAAATACGCTGATTTCAAGTTTGAACCAGACCAAATTGAAAAAGTCCTCGAATCTTGGTGGTCTAATAATAATATTCCTAAAGTCTCCAAAGTAGCAATTCTCGGAAAAGAAACCCGGTCTAGTATGATTTTTCAGGCTGAGAAGCTTTGTTACGAACCAGTAGGTGCTGAATTTCGTCCTGCTGTTGCCAACTTACTCTTACGTTATGATTC
>JACKZZ010005828.1_pt1 | contig 17210 bp, 3 predicted proteins | sample 8027871 | NCBI WGS metagenome assembly JACKZZ01 (sample SAMN15724774, study PRJNA655200) | protist metagenome | isolation source: fluorescence activated cell sorting (FACS) single amplified genomes of... | place: USA: West Boothbay Harbor, Gulf of Maine | collected 2000-07-19
AGAGAAAGCGAGCTGCCACGCCGTCCTCGACCAGGAGACGCAGGAATGCGAGAACGGAGCAGAAAATCCCTGAAGAAGAAGTAGACAATGTGGAGGAAGAGAATCCTACTGCAAACCTTGTCAAGACATTTTCTGCTGAGGTCAGAGGCGAGGAAAACGAAGAGGACTCTGGGTCTAATTTGCGCAGGCGGAGTGGCAGGGGCAATACCAGCACAAACAAGAGCAACAATAAAAAGAAGAGCGGGAAATCGACTCCTAGCCGTACTGCAACCCTTGCACCACTTCCTGGAGCAGAAAATAGTGACGAAGACGATGCAACAGCTGATCCCAAGGAGCGCTTGATAAGATTTCTCGGCAGAAACCGCCCAACGATCCTTGTGCTTTTATTTTTCTTGCTGTTTGGATGGGTGGTGGTTGGATACGGCCCACAGCTGAGACAGCTCAGGATTAAGGAATTTGATTGGCGAGAGATGGACGCACAGTTGCGAAGTGACTTAAAAACAGAAATTAACGGTATTAAAAAACGCTACGGCACTACGATCGAGGACTTGGGAGGGAAAATTGACCAAGTTAAGGAGGATTTCAAGGCACACTTGGAACAGAGCCTCGTCAGTGAGAAGGACGACCTGACCAAATCCATCCTCGCCAACGTCGACAGCAAGGTCAAAACAATGCTGAAAGACAGCCCTGCTTTCAAGACTCAGGTCCGCACAGCTCTGGATGCGCTGATCAAAGCCGAAAAGAGTGCTTTTGCCAAGAAAATCGATCTGGTTGCCTCAAAACATGGCAAGAACACCGGTATCATTGCCGCCAACCGCAAGATCGCCGACGATGCCATGGCAGCAGAACAGAAAGCAAACGCCGCGGCCCTAGCTACTGCACAGGAAAAGGTCCGTACAGCCGAGTCTAACATGAAAGCTGAGGTAAAGACGATTGCCGCATCGCTTAAGAAGGAAATATCCCTTCTGAAAAAGGATCTGGAGGACAGCATCAAGGCAGCACAGGCGAACCTGGACAAACCGCTACCAGATGGCAAAATCAAAGAGTGGGCTGAGAGAGAAGTCGGAGATCGAGTGGACGAGTTGATTGCATTCGCGTTAGAGAAGTATTCTGCCGACAGAACCGGACTCATTGACTATGCAATAAAAGGTGCAGGCGGTAAGGTTGTGGCTCACTCAAAGACTCTGGTAACAGTTCGTCGTGAGAACATTATACACATGCTCAAAGAACCAGCTCTGCGCAAACAAGATGTTAATCTTGTCATCACACCGGGAGTCGCGCTGGGCCGCTGCTGGCCCATGGAAGGTAGCACTGGTTTCGTTGTGCTGAGGATGCATAGGCCGGTCACGCCAAACCTCATCACTGTTGAACACGCCTCAAAGAACGTCACAGTTAACGGTGGCACCGTGCCCAAAGGGTTTAAAGTGTATGGAACCAACGCAGACCCGCCCTCTGCTGGTGTGGCGCAAAAAGATGAGGATTTCACCGAAATTGGATCTGGTGCATATAATGGGCAAGGATTGAGCATGCAGCAGTTTAAGGTGGACGCCAAAGAGAGTTACCGGTACATAAAGTTCGAGGTGCTTAGCAATCATGGTGGCGACTACACGTGCCTCTATAGGGTGCGTGTTCACGGTAAACCGGAAGAAAAATCGAACTGAGGTTCGTAATAGTGTGAATGCTGTAAAATGGCATATTATACTGTCGTGATTGGTGAATGGAAAATACAGCGGGCACGTCTCGATTCGCGCGAGCAACGTTACACCAATTAAGCCTATATGTAAACCCCCCAATACGTATGTATTACGTACGCGATCGTTTAGTAATTAATGCATTAAATTGCAGCATGCACTGCATGTACAACCCTAAAATTTTATAGTAATAGTCTTACATTGCCCACTGCCGCCAGCCTGCGTAAGCCCACCTTCGTCGTCGTCATCACTGCTACTGCCACCAATTTGCTTGCGTGCGTAGTAATCTGATTTTATTATAATTGGTTCATCCTTTTCTGTTTGAATAGTCTCATGTAAAATCACGTAAATATCCCCTGATTGCTGCTCCACTTGAACACTATGCTTCCGCTGACAGCCAGGCTTTGTGATATATTTGACACTACTTCCATCTATCGGATAGTGTTCGACAATTCGGTTGCCTGTACCGACATCGATTTTGTAAGAGTGCCAAGGGCAACGAATACACGTATGCCCGTTAACGTCTTCTATATCGCCAAGATCAAGAGGAGCACCGGCATGGTAACAGCGGCCGTCGAGACAGTGCACCTCAGCTTTTTGTTCCTTAGTCTGGAGAAGGACTAGTACCACTTCACGCCGGTGCTTCCCATCCTGGCAGGGTACCTAAACATTAAATTAAAAAACACATCGGCTTAATTCACTTGGAGGAATGAACTCTCGGGGTTAAGGTGAATGAGGGATTTGTTGCTAGTCTTTGCACCTTGACCATCAGCATGTGTCGTCTTGATTTCTTTAACTGCCGTAAGTTCCCAACCTTAACCCCGACAGGCTTTTCTGATGGCGATTTCTTATCTGCCATCCTTTGGGGTTAGCTCGTTTATGTTCTGCTGGTTTTCTGAGCTTTTGCTGCGTTGAGTGCAGATACCTACGATCTATCGTCCATCATCCTTTCTCCCTATCAATACATCGATACCCCCCCTGCTTTCGAACTTTCGCGCAAAAACAAAAAGAAAGCCCGGACACCGGCGCGGGGAAACCAGAAAATCTTCCAACCAGAACAACCATAATGATAGGCTGTCGCGCTGTCGCGCTGCTGCTCCCCCAACTCCCAACTTATCACAAATATACAACCACAACCCCCCCAAGTGCTAGTAAGGAGGTGGGGATTACACCGCGTAACGTCAGAAAGTGCGGCCCTAACAACTTTTGATTTTCATACGAAACAGTTAAGGCGTAGTTTAAAACATTTCGGGACGGAAACGGGATGACAGACTCAGGAGATATTCTCGAAGGATGCGTTAGCCATTGGATGCAAGAGAGGGTCGACAAATCCTGGCAAATTCATGCTGCAGCTGGCAATCAAGCGTTTAAAGCTGGAGATTTAAAAAGAGCTGTGCACTGTTATACGAACGGCTTTGGAGTTGCCAGGTTTCCGATGTTAGGGTTAGAAATACTCAAGACAGAGTGCTCCCCAACATCAGTACAGCACCAAGTCGTGTCAGACCTGAAACTTAGCTCTTTGATCTCATCATTCGTCGCCGCACCGCCGTCACATAGAACGTTTACATTGCAGCCAGGAAAGAGGAGAGTTGTGGTTGTAGAGCCAAATCTACCAGCAGCAATGTGCTGTGTAAACCGGGCCTTAGCATATCTTGAACTGGGAATGCACAAGAAAGCTCTTTTTGATGCCCGCCGGAGTGTAAAACTATGCCCATTTTATATAGAAGGGCACAAGCTTGAGAGTAAATGCTTCGAAATTCTGCGCGACAGAAGAGCGGCCCGAATTAAAACCCAAATCCAAGTGTTTGACCAGCACCGAAAAACAGGTTGGAGATATGGGTTTTATGAGGAGAAAAAAATGCAAACCGGAAACTACTTGGTAGGCTTATTGAGCGCCGGATGGGTCAGCTGGATCGAGCACGCTCTTTTTTATGAGAAAATTCGAATGGTGCACGTTATCACGCACGTGCATAGACACTCAACTATGGGGAGCACAACTGTGAAAGCAAATCAAAGGAAAGAAACAAAATGTGTTCAAGAGTTCCGCGTTGAGGATGATAGCATCAAGTGCATCGCGAGCATTGCAGAGATAGCGAGTCATCCTTGCCTATCCTGTGACCTGGTGTTTTTCAACAAAAAAACACAAAAACATGAAAGAATACGAGGTGCACTGATTCGCCCGCTAGACTTTCTGGGTGATACAACAAAAAATAAGCCCGAAACTAAAACAGAGAATGTGTCGATTAAACCTTGCAAGAAAGATCTTGAGAATTCATTTTTACAACACTTAATAGAGTTTGTCGGAAATTTAATTGAAGTCAAGATTCATGTGGATCAGATTGAGCTTTGGAATAACGTTAACCCCCATTCAAGTGCAAATTCTCGCAGCGTAGCATGCACCATAGAGAACGAAGACTTTCAACAAATATGTCATTGTTTGCAAGAACGTTTTGGGGATAGTGGGATTGCTGTCACCAGCAAACGATCCGATGTGTCATGTTGACGAATTGGCGCTCCATGCACGGTGCAAGTTAGTGCGTTGGTAGCTGAGGACCAGCTCGCCGCCTATTATTGCTGCGTGCACACAGCCTTTAAACGAATAAATTAACAACAATAATAATAAGGAAAAAAATTCGCGGCGTGCTTTGCGGCTATCGATCGCCAGTGAGCATATGATCACCATCACGCCACTAGCTTCTGAAGCAGAACTTCGTTTTAATTAATATCTAGTTTTTGTCAAACCCTAACCCAAAAAGCCCTAACTCTAACTCTAAAAAATTTAACTCTAACACTAATCCCAAAATCTAACCCTGGACCTGCTATCGAAAGAAATGTGTTTCTACTCTTTATTGGGGGGGATACAATGTCCGCCGAAAGCCAAGTTGGGAAAGGTCCAATTGTGGATCACTGCAGCTAGGGCATATTTTTTTGGCCGGGATAGTTCTTCCAGTGTTCAAACGGAGGTTATGCTAACCACGGGCGATATAAACTCCTACCCATGGGCGCTGGGGATGGGTTTTTTGGTTGCAGGAGCTCCTTGGGAGGCAAAACTAGGACTTCGGGCTCATCTAGTTGGCATTCACATCATGATTGTTTGGATTTTGTGGTTTGTGGCCATTTTACCGGGTCCCCGGAGTCCTGGGAAAAAAAACAGGACCAGTAGCCTGTGTCTGTGGTTGGCAAATGCAAATGCAATGCTTTGCTTGTCTTAATCTTTGTGCTCATGCTTGCACTGCTGGTGCTGCTGCTGCTGTCACTGTCAAACACGTCCGGGCGTCCGGGCAAGCAAATCGGGTCGGCTCTCGGACAAAAGGGCATTGAGATGGCTTCTGGCACTGCGGATGACGGGGCCTATGTCAAGTTGGCCCGCAGGCTGGCTCATAACGATAAAAAGGTTCGGGATTCGACAGTGAAGAACCTAAGACGCTGGCTATCAAAGCACGACTCGGTCTCAAAGCTAGATCTGATGAAGATTTGGAAAGGCTTGTTCTACTGTTTCTGGATGTCCGACAAGAGGCCCGTGCAACGCGAACTGTCGAACAAAATCTCGAGACTGATTCAACCTCTCGCCCCCAAAAGAGCCTGTATGTATTACACGGTGTCGTTAGAAACGCTTTGCCGTGAATGGACCCTGATTGATAAGCTTAGGATGGACAAATTTATGATGCTTGCCCGAATGATCTGCTACGAAGCAATCTCCTACATGCAAAAGAACTCTTGGGATGTCGATGTCACAACAAACTTGTCTCGCGTACTGGCCAACGTGGTTATGCAAGTGAATGTAAAGGATAACAGAGGGCTTTGTCTCCACATCGCAGAGGTGTTCATCGACGAATTAGAGCGTGTTCTCGAATCGAGACCGTCACCAGCTCTTCCCTTTGAGACCTTGAAGATCCTGCTTCGACCTTTTTTCGATATTCTGTGCTATGACAACGACGAAGCGTACCTTTCAACCGTAGAAGAGGAAATTGCAGACCGGCTGCTCGAGTGCCTGATATCTGACGAAAAGGACGGGTTATCGGGTGTAGTTCGCGGGCACGCAGCAGAGGTATCGGCCATTTGGTTGAAACTAGCATCACGAAACGACACGCGGGAAGCTAATCGAAATGTGTTGTATTCTATTCGGGATAAATTTTTGGCTCAATTAGCTGGGGCTGGGGAGGAACTTGAAATATCAGAAGTAGCCCTTCCAAAGAGTTTTGCCCCCATGTCAGAAGATAACATCTCGACCGAGGACGAGGATAGCAGCAAGAATGAGGACAGTGAGAGCAATATCGTTGGTAGCAATAAAGGAGAGGAAAATGTGAGTGATGAAAAAAAGTCTATTCTAAGAAAAAAAAAGGCTACTGGAAACGAAGAAACAAAGTCAAAAAAAAGAAAATCCGTAGCTTTCTCTACCCCCCAAGCAGCGGCAAAACAAAGCAGAAAGGGTGCAAAACGTACTCCGGCGACTACTGGAAGCAAGAAGAAAAAGGCAAAATCTAGGCCAAAAGCGAAGGACTTTTTCTGATCTGTGCCGCCGACTTACGCATCGCCTGATAATTGTGTGCGCACCGAATCGCAGCGCCGCTAATACATACATAATAAATAAATAAATTATAAATATACAATATCTCTTATTTTGGCAAGATACTTTTTTTATAGCGCAAGCGTAAGACGCATAACCTAAGCGCGGGCGGGCTGGCTACACTAGCGGAATATCGTTTGCCTGATACGTTTGCCTGATATTACGCTACTCATGCCGGATGACTCCAAATTGAAATACTTGTACCTCGTTGGTTGAAAACTTCTCTTTTGTACTGTGTTTCGATCCCAAGATGAAACGCAAACAAATATTTTTTACGACTGTTATCAAGATATACAGGAACCGTTAGGCCCTTCTGTTCTTCCACGACCCATTCAAAGTGTACATAAGGAAGTACGTTGATAGTTTTGGCCGACAAACCCAATTTGTTGTCAATACATGTAGCACCATTAAGAACAAAACCAGTGTACACGAGCCCATCTAAGCCTGCTTTTGAGTTTGAAGAAATAGTTACCTTTAACGTAAGACTGTCTAAAGAACATTTCTTTTTTTGTGCGACAGCCTGGCGGGAGGCTGCGACAAATGCTTCTGGTGCAAAAAGACCACCGAGCCAAATGGGTTCTGAACTCAAGTTCTGAATAGGAGTTGATGTTATCCTGCTAAATTGCTTCACTCTTTTGATGAAATCTTGCATCCAATCATTTGAAGACATGCTAATGCCAGTCGGCATGGCATCCCAGTGCAGCGGGACGCAATCAAGCTCTCCTAGATTCTTCAGAATTTTTCTCATCTCATTATTAGGCGCAGCCTTTGACTCAAATACTTTGTGAAGCTGGTCCATATCCGCCCTGACTTGCTTAAGAGCTGCCGCACACGTCGAGATTTCGCGTTGCAGGCACCTCACAAGTGGATCTGAATCGTGCTTAGCTGAAAGGGTATTGATTGATTCTGGCAACATTTTCAACCAGTTCTTCACCATATCGCCGACTTTTGTCCACCAAGCTGGCATTTGCGAAGAAATGCTTTCTCCGATTTTTTTTTCAACTACGTGGGTGGTAATAGCGGATGCCAAGCTTGAAGAGGCTTGCAGCTGATCAAACAGCGCGAGAGTCCTTTTTGACTGCTCCCGCTCAAGAAGGATTTTTGTGTTAGCTGGCAGGCCAAGCAACTCTGGCGACGAGATGTCATCCATTTCTTCGATCCATTTACTAAAACCTTCATAATCTCTGCAGTCCGGAATCGTAATTAAAGGTACCATTTTATTTTCCTTTGCATCATGGAATAAAGCTAGCGGGAAATCTTTGCTGTAGCATTTTGGTGTAAAGAGAGTTGAGACGATCGCGTCGAGTCTTTCTTGATCAAAAATGTTGTCAATTCTTCCTCCATATATAACCTTTTTTATGGAAGATCTGATTGCATCCCACGGCAGAGAGCTCGGTCTTACATTGAGCCTACCTTGAGCAACCTTGTCGACCCACTGATCAAGCATATCCAAAGCACATTTTTGATCTGCTTCGCTAAACTCAAATTGTTTTGTCCAACCAATTGGAGCATACCTCAACCTCTCAGTGATTACAGAGTGCATCCATGCCAAAAGGAAGTACAATCGGCTACGTTCTGATGGTGCTTTGTTCACACGATTTCGGGACAAAGACGCAAAAATTCTCTGCATTGAGGACTTAATGCCGCTTGCTGGCTCAAATATTACGACACGGGACATTCGCACCAAGTTAACGGGCACGTTTGGATTCAGCTCCATCGTTAAGAATAGACGGAAGTTCTTGTGCGGGTCGAGGCGATGCAAACGTTTTTCGAGAGTAGCTAGCCATGATGGCGCTAAGTGCACATTAGATAGAAGTATCCACGTGCCTTTTCTTGCTGCAAGATTGATTGCCGTATCAGCTTGAGAGTATCCCTCCGGGGATCCCATTGCCAACGTGGAATATTGCCGTTCAAGTTTTTCAGCAAGATTGACGATGCGCGAAGAAGCGTCATAACCGGGAAAAGTGACGAGTAACATTGGAGTGCTTGCCTCAATTTGTGTTATGACCGCTGTTTCTAACCATAAGGCGTCCGTTTCTTGGAGAAATTCTTTCCCAAAAGTCTGTTCAACTAACTTTTGACCAATTAATTCCATTTCTTCACTTTTCAATGCCTTCAAAACAGCCATTTGCTGAAGAATCTTTCCTGCGGCGCCATTCTCTTTCTCCCAGCCTGATGGCATCTTTACATCACCTGCCGTATTCGTTAAAAATGTGTTCCAAGCTTCAGCATTGCTTCTCATGTGTGCGATTAGCGTTTTGTAATTTGGAAGCGAGCACAGTTTTCCGAAATATTTCGCCTGCGCTTCCTCTAACACCGGTAACCCAGCAGGTAACATCTGGGCGGCACAGTTGATTCCTGCTGAAAGATGAGTCCTGAGGATGAAATTCATGTCTGTACTGTCGAATTCATGTTGGCAGTTTTTGGAATATATTTGTGCCAAACGAAGAGCAAACGCAGTTTGATCGTTGTGAAGAATCCCGGTGCGAGCACGACAAAAGGTGTTGTAGAAGAGAGTTTTTTTTATCACGTCCAGTCTTTTCTCATAGTTCTCCTGATCTGCTTCATCTAGTTTCTCGAATATTTTACTTGTCTTGAAGTCTAATGTTTGATCCATTATCTTAAGGAAGAATGGCAGGGAAAATTGATAGAGGAAATGGGATTTCGACAACTCTTCAAGGGTGAAGTAGACTTCCGCAGTACAGGTAGCAAACGAATCATAGACAGCTACCGTTTCTTGAACTTGCTCCATGACAGTCTCTGAGTTGCTCATTTTCTCGCTGATAACGGTTGATTTGTTTTTTAACGTCTCGAGAGAAAGCATAACTGCATCGTCTTCCAGTATGTTTGATTTGACTGAGTTTAAAGCATCCAGCAACTTTACTTCAAGTTCTTTGAGCTGCACCCTGAACTCTCCTTGGAGCTTCAAAAGATCGGTACGTTTTTTATCCATATCAGGTCTTTCAGACCTCAAGACTTTGTTCAGACACTGGCTTGCTAGCGATGCATGAGTTGCCGTAAAATTAACAAAAGTCACACGACTGCATAAATCTGGTGTGAAGTGACATGTAGGGTCACGAGTGCTGAGAAATATCGTAAAATGAGGAGAAAAATCAATTTCTTTGGCTCCAACTGTGATCATAACACGGCCACCACTCTTTGTTATTTCTCGATTTAAGACTGAGTTAAGCACAGGATCAATGCTTTCTACATCTTCTACAAGCAAAGCGTTGCCGAACCGCAGAGCAGATTCCAGATGTTTTAAAAATGCATTATCGAGGAAGGATGTTCGTATCATCTTGCGTTTCGACGACTTGTTATTGTTAAAGAAATCAAGCAAAAAATCGATTGCTTGACCTGAGGGGTCAATGATAAGTGGGTAGCGATTAAATTTCGTCATCATAATGGCATTCTCAATGCAAAGATTGTCGTCAGGAAGTTTATGTGCTTTCCACTCTAATCTTTGGCTTGGCAAAGATAGATAATCAGCAACTTTTAGGTTTATTTTTGTCGCCACTTTCACCTTATTTAGTTGATCAGTCCACGTATCGAATAATTTCTCTCTGTAACCTTGATTGAAATAGCCAATGTACGCCAGAAATGAGGCACAGAGCAAAGTATCACCAACCAATGTTGATACTTGTTTTTCGTACACTTTGCTGTCTGTCTCCCAGCGTTCACTTTCAGAGCTTAGGTTTGACAAAAGTTTCACAGAACGATCAACACGCCGTTTGACCGTTTTTAGTTCTCTCTCTATTCTTGTTGCTTCAGCGATCAAAATTTTGTACTCCTCAGAGTAGCCCTTAATCTTCGTATTCAAGGTTTCCAAAAGAGTGCTGATTTTCTGTTGCTGGTCTTTGAGAATAATCGATTTCCCTTCTAATTCTTTCAACTCTTTTTCCATAGGCTCCACACTAGAAATAATTTCTGAAAATTTTATTTGAGATTGGACCCACATCACCAAAGGTCCACAGGCACGAGATGCATGATTGACCTTTTCATACGTAAAATCTTTATTGGAAAGGTACTTTTTCTTTATATACGATGTGATGCTGGTGCTTAACTCCCGGGTATCAAAATTGATAAGATTTGCGATAAAGTCATTTTTCGCAATGACGCGCCGAACTGAGCTCCAGTCGGTATTTTTCGCGTCCATACTCTTTGTGACCATCATCACAACAGGTTCCAATGCTAATTGGATTGATTTAGATGGATTTCGAAGAACCCTCATTTCATCCAGATGACTCTTCTTTATTCCGGCAACACGATTTTTTGCTTCCTCGAGCAATGGACCTGCCTGTGCAAGATCTTCCTCAACTTTTGTGCGGCGTGAAGTGATGATTTCGTCTTGCAATTTTTGTTCTGCCTTGATTTTTAATGAGGCCTGCTTTTGGTTTTCGGCCTCTATGCTGTCTACCTGAATTTGAGACATCTTCTTTTTTGCCTCATTTTCTTTCTTTTTCAGTTCTTCGCCCTTGATGTTGAGTTCGACTCGCATTGTGGCCACTGTTTCTTCTGTTTGTTTAAGTTTCTTCAAACCAGATAGAAGATGCATCTGCTGCCCTTCTAGAGTTTCTCTTTTCTGCGTCAATAGCTGTTTAAAATGCTGGATAAAATCCAAGTAATGTCTGGGGGTAACATAAGTCGCTCGCCCATTTCTAGACTTTGCAAATGTTTGCATCGCATTTTGCACACTTCCATGAATAAATACCATGGCATCTACAACAGCCTTTCTTTGCGAACCAGGTACAGCTTTCAAGAACATCTTTTCATCTTGACCTTCGTCAATTTCTGTGTCTTCTCCAATGTCTCCAAGATCTAATGCTCGAGTAAAGTCAAAACCAACTTGGTTGAGGGCCTTCTCGGACCATTCCCCAAACCAATCGATAACACAACGATTAAAAAGAGCAGGGGAGGTTGCCGAGCGATTGTCAAAATCCTCATTAGAGGGGTTCATCGTGAATACAACGTGTAAATTACGTTGCACGTTGCAGCAAAATCGCTTATAACGCTCTTCATCTGAACCCAAAACCTCACCATCTCGCCTGCCCATATCTCTGCACTCTTGCATCAAGTTCTTAAAGTCTGCATCTCCGAACAAACCAGGGACCTCACCAGATGCTAACAAAGCGTTCATTTGTTCGAGAAATGCCGTATCAAGTACGTTACTTTCATCGAATATGAAACAGATTTTCTCATGCTTGCACCCTGATCTGATTAACACGCCTCTGAGGTCCTCATTGAAGTTCTTCGTCGTGTATTTCTTGTGGACTTTGATTTGAAAAACTTTCATACCATTCATCCAGCTCACGAATTTCGACAAAATAGTCTTGCCTGACCCACTTGCACCAACTAGCAGAAGATGCCCTAGAGGTTGTCTCAGAACGCGATCAATGCGAAGAATATGTTCGAGAACCTCATCAAACACAACCAATTTCACGTCTAGTTCCTCTTCATTGAACGTGTGAAGACGTGCTAAAACATGCTTTCGGAGCTCCTCTCGATCCACGCTGACATAGCGTTTATTGAGCCACTCGCTGAATAAAATAGGTCTTCGAAGAGCTCTCTGCGTGTCTACATTGGAGAAGAACTTTACGACGGTTTCATCAAGTTTATCATTTGTCCACTCTCTCTCATCCACACCAACTAACCTATCTTGAAATAGTCGCAAAGCTTCGTGAGCAAACAAACGAACCATGTCTTCGGGTAAAATTGTGTGCCCTTGCAGTTTTCTCGAATCCATAGCTTCAAACATAGCGCGAACCCATCTGCTCAGTTCACGTGGAGAGTAGATGTAGTGCGGTTGAATGTCGGGAGTAAACCGATTTTGGGATAGTTGGTAAAAGCTAACCATAGCATTTGTAAGTGGCTCTGCATATTCTCGGAGAGTCGCATGCTTTCGCACAAGAGCCCGATTGAATGTGCAATAAATCTGTGTAAGCGAAGCAGGTGCAGGAAAGTCAACAAACACGAGCATCGTGTGGCGGAGAAATCGGGGATTCATCGCGACACGTCCAGCATCCGTTGGAGGATTACACGCGCCAAGAATCTGTACGCGTTCAAGATTCACCCATGCAAGCTCTTTCGCATTCCAAAACCCTCCATGTTCCGTTATTTGTCGGATAAATGTAATAACAGCCTGAGTGCCGTATGCATCAACAGCTGGTAAATTGATTTCATCGCAAAATATAACCAGCCACTTGTCCTGCTTGTGAGGACGCAAAACCATTCCCTTCGGAGTCCGTTCCAGTCGACAGTAGTGGTACAACGTCTTCATTAACAGTTGCGGGTCGGTAGATGATGAAAAATTTAGAGTGATCAGGTCAAAGTTCGGCAAGGCCTTGAGTACGGCCATCAACGTCATTGATTTACCTGAACCTGGTGGCCCACATAGAATCAGAGGTCTGTGATCTGCGACAGCTGCACCAATAATGGCAGAGTGTCGAACAGTGTCAACAGTATCAATGACAATATCTGGTTTAGGAATGTTTTCAGGCTCCAGCTCAACTTGCCCGACGCTCTCTGACCACAGCTCCCATTCTGAGGTGTCAACACGAACGTTGAAGTCAATAAGAGTTCCGCCGGTCCCATTTTTTATCGATTGATCATCTGATGGTGGCATTTTTTCGTTCGTTACTGTGCCAAGAAATTCGCAGAATGTTTTTCTATCCTTGAGAGACATTGAACCCCCAAACGCCCAGACTACTGCTAGAAGCAGATATTTTTTCACAAAGTTGGCAATCTGAGTTTCCGATAGCGGAAAATCTTGATGAGTGTCATTATGCTGAATTAAACGGGCAACTCCAGCCGAAAGTAACGAAAATAACGAGCCTAACACCCGCATTCTCTGGAAAGGCATGATACTCGGCTTGTTTAGGCAATAATCGTAAATTGTGTCAATAAAGACAGAGTCGGCTTCAGAAAGTTTTTCTGGATTATTCTTCACATCACTCAACTCAATGACCCGAAGTTCTTTCTTTAGTACAGCACAACATTGAATTTTCGTGTTCACCCAGCGTTTGTTCATTGCCATAGGAAGCGATGCAATGGGTTTAGACTGGAGAGTTTTGAGAAGATTGCTGCATATCATATTGTTCGTGACCACGTTTTCATGGAACCATACCATACCACACCTACTGACAGTTGCAGGAGTTGCTCGGCCAAGATCTGAAACTTCAAACAGAATGCGAATGTTTTCAGAGAGCATCAAGCGTTCTCCGTTAGGGAGAGTGAGAACTTTGTTATCATCTAATACCGAGTTCAAATTCTCAGCCCATTCAGGATCGACATCTCCATCAAAGATGATCCAATGTTTTTTAAGTTTTTCTTCACCGCGAACATCGTCAAGGATTTTCCGAAGAATATATGTAAACACTCCATTTGTCCACTCAAGGGTTGTGGGGTCTAATGTTCCATACAACTGGTCCTTTGTTAATGCTTTCGGATCAATTATATGGAAAACACTTTTCATTTTCCCCTTTCCTACGCGTTCGAGTGCTTCAAGTAGAACACGCCAGGCTGTACTTTTACCCGTTCCACTTGGACCAACCACAATGAGCCCGTGATTAATTGACTGTATTTCGTTTAACTCCATTATTTTGTCTACCCAATTGTCTGTAGCTTGCAAATGCCTTTCTTGGCATATCTCGACGACGGCCTCTCGAACAGCTTTTACATTGGGTGGCATGAGCTTCGCGTCTGGAAACACTGCAGTCAAAACATTTTTGAAGAGACCCACATCCTGAAGAATTAATTTTGGAACTACGGTCATGCACATACTTTTTACCAGCAGAGTTTGTTCTTCTTGTTTCCAATCCTTAGATTCCCCCACATTTGTGACTCTTTGACGTTTTAACACTCCAGCTGATCGTAATACACTCTTGAGAGATCTCAGACCGAAATCATAGTGTCGCTGAGATGACAATTGATCCTTGCACAGCTCAAATGCAAGAACGATCTTCGAAGCCAAAAATTCTGCACAGCGAAAGCCCTGAGAGTAGAGAGTAACCTGTGCTATGAGATTTCTATCTGGTTTCATCATCGCAATTCCTCGAAAAAGTTGTTTTAAGTTGTCCGGAAGGTTTGATCTTCCCGCATATGTTGGGTTCATTGTGACAAAAATGCCCATTTTTGGATTTAATTGAACCTGCTTTTCCGAGAGGGTAACAGCTTTGGATTCGTTTCTCAGCCCCTCTTGAATGATTTGTATTTGCTGAGATACGGCTGAGAGGATGCGCTCTTCCAAACGGTTGAATTCATCAAAACAGCCCCATGCACCACATTGGCAAAGGCCGACAAATATACGACCCATTGCAGCAAAATCAAATGCCTCATCACAACAAAAAATGAGAACGAAACGACCCAGTTGAGAGCCGAGCATTTTAACACTTTCAGTTTTTCCTGTACCGGCTGGTCCAAACGGGTTTCCTCCCATGCGCATATGAAGCGCTTCACACATTGTCAAATAGCACTTATCGGTCAGAGGAGTTTGAACCAGACGCTCTCCGACACCTAGGTACTCGAATCCATAACGAAAGTTTGCCCTGGCAATTTTAATTTGAAGCTTCTCTTGTAAATCTTTCGTGTCTTTGTCAAATGAATATCTCATATTGCACAGCCATAGAAAATTATCTTCAGATGCAGCAGACTCTTCAATCAGCTGACGAATAACATCTCGCTGGTGAACCAGCTCTGTGATTAGTTGTTCATACTTTTTTCGTTGATCAGTCTGCATGGGAGACAGAATTTGCTCTGCCATTAACTCAAGAATCTTTTGAGTCTGCTGAAGCACAGGATGGAGACACTTCTTACTGTTCTCTGCAGACATCGGTTTCTTTCCAGCCTTGAATAAAGCCTTTTCGACCTGTGTCGACCAAGATACTTGGGATGACAAGCAAACAACCTGGGCGGGGGCCGGTTCCATCCAACTTGTTAAAGATGTGCGGTCAACATTGGCTGAGGTGGAAATCTTTAACGCTGATGACACCGAAGCTTCGAGACGATCGGCTAACGATTCCTTCATTTGCTTTTCGACAAGGATGAGACAGTCATGGATGCTCTTACAGTCCATAACAGAAATTTTTTCCGAGAAAGTGACCTCTTCTCCTTCTTTTGATACCATACCCATCAGCGTTTTTTTGTCTTCCGATAGCATCAGCATAGTAATTCCAGCAAACATTTTGGGAAGATGCCTCAAAATTTTGATCGGGTCTTTAGTATTTCCTATGATTTCAAGCAAATCATCGTCTCCCACAAAGTAGAACCTGGGAAATTGAGACCGTTGTTTCTCCAGATAGCTTCCAAGCGCTTTTTGTATGGTACTGAGAATGTCTAAGTGTTGTTCAAGTCTTGGCAAGAGTGCACGTTCCTGACTAAACCAGTAAAGACTGGACGGCTCTAATTTTATTTCACGCATGAGACGAACGAATTCCCTGTCAAAAGTTTTGAATCGCCGATGTTGAAAGGCTAACTGTTGTTGAACATCTTTACTGTTTGAGAATATACCCTCTAAATATATCCACCTTCGCTGTACTTCTGAAAATATTTCAAGAATTGCTTGGGCTAGGTTCAAAGTTGTTTCCCATCGCACGGCTTCGTGTTCAAACACCTTAAAAAATGGCGACCGTTTCATCGAACCAAGGTCTGAGAGATGGTCTATAAGTCTTTTGAACATTTCGTTCCAGTTCCGAATCAAGAAGCACTTCCTCTGATATTCGACTTGTTCAAACTGTGTGTCTTCCCAAGTCGACGCAACCATGGCCAAATATTCTTCCAGTGCAGATTCACCTTGTGCTGTTTCTTGAATCGCATTGAGGGTTTCCTTGTACTTTGGTAGATTTGTTTTCCACAGATTACCAACAGTGAGGTCTTGCCAGGTGGTCTTAAGTCGCAATTCTTTTATTATTTGGTTCTGGTGTTTCTTCCGGAGCACACTGGATCCCAGTGTGACAAAGTAAACGTATAGCTTTTGATATGATTCAAGTTTTTTTCTTAGTGTGTCGTACGCAATGTATGATCGCAGATGATTAGGCATCGCCGACACTTCGCTCTGCATCATCTTTAACTCTGACCTTACAGTTTCCGGTTGGACATTAGTAAACCTTTTTTCTGCCAAAAGATCCAGCTTTCTGTACACTCTTCCCAACTCCTTCCACATTTCTTGGAGCCCCCCCAGTTCTGCTTTGATCGGGAGAAGAGAGTTGTCCTCCTTTGATGGAATCTCTAGAATAAGTTTGGCATTATGAGTCTGTTTCAGTTCAACTTCTAGGCGATCTAAAGTTGCCTGAAATAATGCTAATGATTTTTCCACAATAGTGTGATCAAGATCTCCATCCACAGGGCGCTCTGTCTTCCATCTTGTCTTAAATTTACGCAGGTGCTCTGAAACCTCTGTGTCTTTTTCAGCAACACGTTTTTGCAGAGCTGGTGTTGCGGCAGAGAGAACTGATAGTTTAATGCTCAATATTTGCTTGAAGGCTGTCCATTCTCCAACAACACGTTCACCGTAGATCCATTCTGGGGGAAAGCCAAACCTTTGTCTCTCAAGTAGTTTTTCCACTCCAACCTCAGCTGATATATTATTCTCCCAGGAATTCGCCAGATTTTTTAATTTTTGTATCACCATGATGTTTGCCACAATTTCATCTGTTTCCTTTGAGTCCAGTGAAATAGATTCCAATAATTTTCGACCATCTGCAACCTTTTTGTAGGACGCGTTCATTCTCTGCGCTAATTTTTGTGCGAACGTATCCACAACACTTTTTTGCCAACTATCAACTTTGTGCATAACCTTTTGCTGCACTTTTCGAAACTCGATCTTTATAGGACCAAACATGACGTGCGACTCGTCATCTTCAAAACCTTTCCGAGACGCCTTCATATCTTTCAGCAGTCTTTCCCAGCTATGCACATCCTCTTCTACCTCTTTCAAAATTATGTTGACATCCATGTCC
>JACKZZ010008542.1_pt1 | contig 17207 bp, 12 predicted proteins | sample 8027871 | NCBI WGS metagenome assembly JACKZZ01 (sample SAMN15724774, study PRJNA655200) | protist metagenome | isolation source: fluorescence activated cell sorting (FACS) single amplified genomes of... | place: USA: West Boothbay Harbor, Gulf of Maine | collected 2000-07-19
CCGGTGCCGGCTGAGGTGGAGGTGGAGGAGAAACAAAAGCAGGCGCATATGAGTGCCCTGGGGGACTGTACTCCTGCTGATGGGGCTGTGATCACTGTCACCGACGGCGATGGCCAAAAGTACACGTGTAATAATTTTGTGTGTCACCACAATTATTGGAATATGAGCGGTATCCAGTACGAGGACCATGACCATAATCCTAATCCTAATCGTGACCGTGACCGTGACCGTGGCACCCTTGCCGAGCAAGAGCAGAAAAATGCCACACCTGCACCTGCATCTGCAACTACAAGTGAGAGCACTGCCGCGGAGGAAACCTATCTGGTGTATCGCACTTCCATCACTGCTTCACCTGTGCTGACACCGCAAAACTCCACTACCACCGTGTCTGGCTCCGGCTCCGGCTCCGACTCCGGCTCCGGCAGTGAGCACCATGCTATCGGAATACTGCAGCCGCACTCAGTGGAAGTGGAAGTGGAGCTACCGCCCAGGGCAGGGATTACCGGGCCTGGGCTGCGCTTCCTTTACAAGCACCCTTACGCTGTGCATGTGATCCAGATCGCACCCAAAGCTTGTGTCGCACCGGATGAGAGCATTCTGGTGTATTATGCCACGAGTGTCAGTAGCACTATCAAAGACCCTGTAACTGCAGGAACAAGAGCAGGGGAAGGCACAGGCACAGAGATAGGGTCAGGGTCAGGGTCAGGGGTGCTGTCTCAGTCTCTCTCTCGGCGGGAGGTGGATGTGTTAGGAAAGGTGCTCATGGGCGCCATCGTGGACTTAATGCGCACCACCTCCAACTCCAGCTCCAGCTCCAGCTCCAGCCCCACCTCTACCTCCGGCGAACGCGCAGACTCATCCACGTCCATCTCCAGTGCTGGTGCTGGCATGACGCAGCAGGAAGAAATTTTCTACCTTACGACTGTGAAGCCTACTGCGAGCAGTCTGAGCCGCAGTCTCAGTGCCCTCCACCCGAGGGTACATATTTGTGGTGGGGAGAGCGGGTCAGCTCAGTCAGTAGACATCAACCATTATTTCAACGAAGCGCGCACCTTATTTGCAGATGTGTTTCCTGGGTCCGTCTTCATGAGCCGTCCGGGCGACGAGTCAAATGAAGTGGCAGAAGCGGCTGCGGAACCAGGTGTGGATAGGGGGGACAGGGATCCTGGCGTAGATGTAGGTGTAAATGTAGCTGATGCTGCGGACGCTGAAGTGGAGGGGGGTGCAGACGCGGGCATCGAGGAGCAGCTGTGTGAGGCTGAGGCTACCCCCACGATGGAAGCATCCTCTGAATCCGCCGGGCCAGAACCAGGACCAGGACCGGTGAGCTCGGTGCCAGCCGCAGCAGTTGAGGATGATGATCTCGCTTACTTGCTGGCCACGCTCGAATCGGTCAGTTAGGCGCACCACTGGTTAGTGAATAGTGTGTTTAGGTGCGGAGATTTCCCTGCGGCTGTCTGCTGAGAAGTGAGAATCCCATTTCTAAAATACCATATTACCAGTACTCGAGTGATCTGCTCCACATACATTACAGCACAGCACACCTGCACTTCGTTCACACTTCATTCTCACTTCAAACTACAACAGAGGAGAAAAATGCAGCGGTTACAATCCGGCCACATCACTGGCTTAACCTTCTTCGTCATCACTGTCAGGCAGGTGCTGGGATGGTCGCATATTGCTGATTCGCTGCATGGGGTTAACAACGGCATCTTCATCGCGCAAGGTCACGCCACGCATCTCAACTTCTTGCCCAGCCGCGGCACCGGTCGGGGCCTTGTCCTGAGCAAGGGCAGGTGTAGGGGCAGCCGTTGTGCTGAATAAACTACACAACGCATAAAAGCACCATACACAGGTTACAAAAAATGCGTGCACTTAACAGCTTGCACACGACCCCCACACATCAGAATTTGACTCACCTCATCACCGATTGATCCGGCACCGGCGCCGGCGCAGGGAGCTGTGCAGATGAGTCCCCAGACGGTTGCTCTTCTTGCACTGGTGATACAGCACCTGCGCTACGAACAGGAAAGCCGCTCTTGCGTCGTGTTTGGCCAGGCGAGTCGTCGCTGCTGCTACCGTCGCTGCTGCTACCGCGGCGCATCGCCCTGGCCTGCTCACCTTCGCCAATAAATCGGCTCCCTCGGCGATTCATAGTGCCACCACTTTGCTCGCCTTCGCCAATAAATCGGCTCCCTCGGCGATTCACAGTGCCCATCCTGGAAGATGGGGCTTCAACGTCGCCCTGCGTACCCTCTTCCGCCGCACCAAACGCGCTGCCTCTGCGACTCGCTTGCCTCATCATGCCCATGCCTGGCCGCCCACGCGACTCCTCATCCTCTCGCAGAAACGTACTGCCCCGCCGACTGCTGCCCCTTCGTAGCATCCCTCTCGATCTCTGAGGCGACCCACCAGCACCAGCACTAGCCTTCTCCATCTCCAGCTCATCCCCATCCTCGTCTGAATCGTCGCTATCGGGGTATCCCGGGTCCAGAGTGGCGGCCTGCAGCAACTCATCTGTGAGCTTGCGCAGGGTGTGCATGCGACCCATGCCTCTCGTCTTCCCGTCACGCATACGAAGGACTTGGGTTACTAAAATAGCAGTGGTATTTTCCTTGTCAGCGTCAGTGTACTCCTCTTTGGGTGGAGTGAAGCCGATGAACTTTAACCAGGTGTAGATCAGCGGCAACAGTAGAATCATGAGCAGTGGAACCATCAAACCCACATTTCCACTCGCAATGCCGACGGAATTCAACATGGCAGCGGAATCAGTCATGGTGCATTTGAAATAACCCGTCTCCAGATTCGCCGGGGGTTCCTGAGAGTATAACCTGTTCCAAACCTCGTAGGGCATGGTGATAGAGTCCGTGCAGCTACTGTTTTGCAGCTGGTACATGAACGGTGATACACTCTGATCTAACTCATCATAAAGGTGCCATGTAAGCAAACTACACGGACCAAAGTTTGAAGATAGGCAGAATTCATAAGCTTCATCACGCCAAGAGGGTGTGCGCATAATAGGGTCTGCGTCCGGATTAGTACTGGCTGCAGCTGCAAAAGACGCATTGTAAGCGCGTTCACTCAGATCATACTGCTCATACTGGAACCTCAGCTCCATCAGCGATAACACAGATTTCTGCAGAGTATCATCTGAGTTCCGCACAGTCTGCGGAATGTTGTAGAAAAGCAGCGACGGCAGTAAGTCGAACACTGAACACTGTTCCCGTTGCTCTTCGCCTACGCTCGACGAGCAGGCGCAGTAGGAGGGTTCGTCCTTGTCATATCCATTTTGATTCAGCAACGGGAGCACCACCGCATTGCCCATCAGCACGAAGCACAGCGTGGTTCCATTGACGGTTTGGGTGGCGTTCACGAAGTAGATCATGCAGTAGGCAGGATTCATGCCGGGCTGCAGCGGGTCCAGGTATTGGTCTCCCAGCACTAGTGAGCCGTTGACGTGGAAGGAGCGCCTACAGCAGCAACAGCAACAGCAACAGCAACAGCAACAGCATCAGCATCAGGTACAGGTATAGGAACATAAAAGTGGGTTCGGTGGTTGAAGGTGGAAGTGGGAGCAGGAGTGGTGCAGCAACTGAGACCGACACGTTTCTCACCTGTAGTTTCCGTCGACCAGGTCAAGATTCTTTAATTCGACCACTCCCAGGTTGATCGCCAAGGCCAGCGTTAAAGTACGCACATCAACATCCATATGGAATCTGCCGTTATCGATCGTCGGCGAGTACCCCAGGTACGCAGGGTCCACTGTTGTGTTGCAGGAGCCGTCCGCCATGAAGGTGTCGTAGTCATACTGTAACTGCAGTATATAAGTTGAGGGATCAAAACTTGTGATTGATTCGGCTTTGCAATCACCCACGGAATTGGACAGGAGGCCGTACTTGTATTGACGATTGTAGATAACCTCAGTGGCACCCGTCAAGACCAACTTCTGCTCCACACCATTCGGCGAGTTAGTTTTGGAGTTGAAAAAAGCCCACAAGACAAGATTATACGCCAAATCATTGTTGGCGGCATGTAAATGCCCAAAGAATTCCAATTCGGTGTACGAATCGTTCAGCAGTTGATAAAATTCACCAATATCACCCAAGAAGTCGGTGAAGACATATTTATATTGCGCTTCGGTATATGTGAAGCGGGCATCGGTTTCCCAATTGCCGGACTTATCAATCATGAAAGTGCCAGTCATGGGTGTCAGCACCGACTGACAGTTGCCCGCATCGGCTTGCAGCGACATGAAGGCCTGCTGGACACCTTGCTCGTAACCAGTCCATGCAAGGTATAAAAAAAGCGCAAGAGTGAAAATCTCCAACAGAGCACCGACAAAATACATGTAGAAAGGCGGTAGCTCCTTTACTTCATCAACCGGGATGTTGTCTACGAAATTGCGATGCAGCGTTCTGCAGTAGTGAAATGGATAACATCATCACGCATGGGTGTCAATAAATCATGAATGCGGAACACATGTGGACTGGTATGACATGCAAATGGGACACAAAAACACGAATCATACACTCACCGGATCAAGTACTCCTTCATCGATTCCTCATCATCCTCTTCTTTACCCAGCTGACCCATGATAGTTTATGACACCGCTAGGCTCAGATCTATCTGTGGTCTGGTGGGATGGTGAATATCTATAACAATAAAATTATTGGAATTTATTATCCGTTATCTTACTTGCATGATGACTTTACCTGCACTTTACGTCGTTAATAGTGCTGGAACATATTTGGAGCTATAAGTTGTGGACTTGTGGTGATTATGCGGTTTAACCCGCAAGCCGTCATCACTCATCATGACCGTCTATTTGTTGTTGCTGCTGTTGGAAGGCTCCGAGATTAGCCGCTGCCTTCAATGTAATTTGGCGAGTGTATATGTTAGCTAAAAGTGAAGGGTGCTCGCTGCTGTTATCACGGAGAAAAAAACTGCTCACAAATTGCGTGATGGGTCACGGAATCAAGTTGTTCTCCAAAATTGAACAATCATCTTCTCGACTTGAATGATTCTGCAACCCCGTGAATTCTACACCAATAGGTATACCCTGGTATACCTGGTATACCAGGTATATGCATGTCGTAGCAATGGGTAAGCCATTAACAAAAATTCACTCCACCATAAGAGCTCCCCAGAGCTCCTGACCTTAGAAGTGAACAAACTCATTGTTTGAATATCAAAATTTGAAAACATGCCAGCGTTGAAATCTACTTCTTTTGCGGGTACAGTTACTTGGCTTGGTATTGTTCCTAATAGTGATGAATCTCTGCGTTCTAAGAAAATTGAATCTATGACTTTGACTTTTGCTGGTGCCGATGGGGAGAGTCACAGCGGCGTCACCCGCGACTCTTGCTCCCGTATGATGACTCAGTATCCCCGAGGTACTAAAATTCGTAATGTGCGACAACTTACAATTCTATCAGAAGAAGAGCTTGGGCGCATAGCAACCACTATGGGCGTTGGCGCCGTTGACCCCGCATGGCTCGGTGCCTCCATCGTTATTCGCGGAATTCCCGATTTTACGCATGTTCCGCCTTCTTCGCGGTTGCAACGTGCCCACGGCGAGACCACCCTGGTCGTGGATATGGAGAACCGCCCGTGCTCCAACCCTGGAAAAATCATCGACGATGACCTTCCAGGCAAGGGGAAATCCTTTAAAGCTGCTGCGAAAGGTTTGCGTGGCGTAACAGCTTGGGTGGAGTGCGAGGGTAGCCTTAAGCTGGGAGATCAGCTGACGTTACATATCCCTGACCAGCAGGATTGGGACCTGTTGGATTCCACAGACGGCGCAGGGGCTGATTCGAAAGGCTTCACCGGCCTAACATTGGTGGTGCCATTCGCGGTCGCGGTCGCGGTGGCAGCGGCTTGTGTGGCTATGGTAATGACGTTACAATAGAATGGTGTAGCGCAGTGCAGTGCGGTCCAGCCTGCCAAAGTGTGAGCTGACAAATAAAATACATGGTGCGTGTTACAGTAAGTAAATTGAATAGATTTCTTACAAAATTAAATTGTGAAAATAAATTGTTCGATCAGTGCCAATGCCAGACTGTGCCTTTCTCACCACACCATTTAGCAATCAGTCCGCTAACCGCTACCACCGCTGGAAGCGCATCCGATTGCCGGAGTACTTCTCAGTGTGCAAAAAATGAGCACAAAGTAGCGCGATGGCAATGTAGACCAGGATATGGGTGAGTAGACTGGCCACTGCATCTTCCAGTGACACATGTTCAATGCCCAGGCGCTCCAGAACAGTGTGTCCGCGCTCCACAGTGGTAAGCGACGTGTGTACGTCAAGCGTTGCCACCTCGTTCCAGTATAGCGCGTAGCAACCCTGAGGAACAGCAAAAACAATAACAACAACAGCAATAACAAATACATCAGCAGTGAGTGCAAAGAGAGCAAGTGGGCTACATTATACATGTCCACCGCAGCAGTAGAGTAGAGCGATATGGGTGCCAGTGTCAGTGTCAGTGCATTGATTACCTTGTAGAAGAAGGAGAAGCGCTTCAAAGGGAAGTACGTCTCCTGGGAGCGCTCCAGCAGGCCGCCCAGTGCGCTTGTGGCATTCAGCGCCGCGACAGTAGAACTACCGGTAATTGCATCCAGAGCAAAGCGACTGTGGGGGTCATGAGCGCCATGGTGGCGATAACCCAACGCGCCACCCGGCCCACTAAAGCTGAAGTTTGGGCAGATACCGCCCACCATAAGTGTCGTCACCAGCACGCTCGTCACCATCGATATTTTCGCGGAGTTCAACCGTTGCAACACACCCAGAAAATTAAGTACCGCTTTGGCGAAGCATGATCCCGCCATGCTGAGAAGTAGTACCAATTCCACAAAAATGGTGAACTTGGCAGAGTGTCGCTGCAGGCCAACTGCGGGGTAGACAACCAACGCTGTGATAAGCGGTGGCGCCAGGCGGTATACGCAAATATCGGCAACCATCGAGCAGAGCGGGGACAGCCAGTTTACACTATAGAAGCCACTGCTGCGCTCATACACGAAGACCGCCCGGTCCTTATAGTCATCCCAATTCCACATAGCCCCCACCACTACCAGCAGATACGGCAGCATGGTGAGAAGCACCAACCGGTTGTACACACCGTCAGTGTCCGCAGTGAGTGAATTAGCACAGCAAAACACTAACCCAAGAGCCACCAGTCCGCCAGACACAAGCCACAAAGTGAGCACATTACTGGTATCTCTCCAGCGCACCGCGAAGCCGCGCCAGAGACACCACAGAGCCTCAGTGCCCACGGGCGGCATCTGAAACTCGTCACGGTCTTCATCCCAACACAAGGCGAGGCAGGCAGCTCCGATGCGGTGGAGGTCAGCTGCGGCCGCAACAAAACTAAACCGTGGCTGGTGCTGCTGCCCTCGTCCATCCTGCCAACCAGTCGGTGCCTGATTCGTTCCAGAGGGTGAAAACAACGAGGAGGCGGAGGTTCCCGTGGCGGGACCATCAGACATTCCCGCCAGAGAGTTACTGGACAGAGTTCCGCGCCTGTGGCTCTCCTCACCACCCTGCTCGAGCTCAAGCTGCGCAAAAGGAAGAAAGCTACGTGAGTTATCGTGCTCTGTGGGCTCATCCAGCCGCGAGCGGGAGCGGCGCCCACCACTACCTAGTCCCCCACTTGAGGACCTGCGCCGAGGGGTCAAGTCCAATGCGCTGCTGCGGCGAGAACTTTCGCCACTGCCACTGCCACTGCCATTGGCATTACCATGATTCCTGCGGCTGTTGTTAGTGCTACTCTCCCTCGCCGTCACACCCACACCCTCCCGCCCACTGGAGGGGGAGAACAGCACCGCGTCACCACCCAGGTCCCGGCGATACTCACTCTCAAGAGCAATTAGCTCCGAGAAGCGAACAGTGTCGACCAAATCCATCAGAAAATCCGAGATACTTGCGCCAGGTGTAGGCATGCGCCCCATACGCACAAAGTAGGTTAGAGCAGAAGACCCTGCGCCAAAATAGATGCTTGAAGCACCCACTGCTGCCTGCTCGTCCTCGTCCTCAACCTCGTCCTGAGCTAGGACCTCGTCCTGATCGCCAGCACCACCATCAACAGTTGCATCACCGCACCCTCCACCTTGATGCTGATACGACAGTTGGTTATGCTTCTGCTTATTTGCCGTAGCACCATGTGAGGAGCTGAACTTCACCCCGCTGTACTTCAGTAACAGCTGCACGCGGTCAAGACGCACATACTCACGGAAAGTGATGCTGTTGATAGAGATCACCAGTATATTCATCACATTGTCACTGCTGCGCGCCAGATTCTGCATAGCCCGGATCATCGCCACAGCAGCAGACGCATCCAGGTCTTTGGTGGGGTTGTCAAAGAACACAATTCCGCACTCAGCTGCCACGTGTGTGGCCAACAGGATCATTCGGCGTTGCCAGGTGAGCACTTTCCCAACCCGGTGCTCTGCAATATCCTTCAGCCCCATCTCCTTAAGCAATCGCAACGCAGTCAGCTCCGAAGCGTGCGTTTTATCTTGTACACGCAGCTCCGCAGAATATGTAATAGTTTCTAAAACAGTGAAATTGTCGAATAAGATGTCAGAGCAATGAACATCGATGTAGATGGAGCCAGTCTCGGCCACAGGAGCATCCTCAAAGAACACCTTGTTGGCACCGTTTCTCAGTGGATGGATTCCTGCTAATTCCTTCATAATACCAGCATCACTCGCAATTGGCCCTAGGAAAGCAAACAATTCTCCAGATTTGCAGTAGCCAGTGATATTATTATTTGGCCCGATATCGTACCACTTCAGAACACTCTTTAAGTTTTCCTTACGAAGTCGACGAGCTCTCACATCTCGAGCTTTCCTTTTCAATATATCCCCCATAGCTGTAATTATATGAGCACTACACTATCGTTATGTATTGTACTTTGAGTCTGGACAGAGCTAGAGCTGCGAAGTTCAACTTGACCCACGATTTGTAAATCTACCGGTAATGTGCGGATATTCACGAAATCAGCGATGCTTCTTGCTTTTTTGCTTAAACTATGGCAATGGGCATCGGTTGTAAACATTGTCTGACCTTTGTCTGAGCTCTTATTATTATGTTTGTCGTTTTGCAGTCCTTTCGCCTTGTTAAAACTTTCCCACTGAGGCTGCTGATCAATGTTTTCCAGGTTTATTCGGTGCCCACTGTGTGTGGTGAGTGCGTCAGTCAGTCAGTCAGAATCCCGAAGAATCCCGAGAAGCAAATATTCCACAATGATAAAAGTTTACTTATGCCAGTGAGCGTGGTCATGAAACTGCTGCTGTTGTGCATGCCCGCTGCACGGTGACATTTTTGCCCTCTCTCTTTGCCAGTTCCCCTTCAGTTTTATTTTGGTGGCCGTGTTCTGTAGTGCACAGCTTTGCGGATAATATAATGAAACTGCCTTCGTACATACAATTATAGACAAACACAGAGTGGCACCTCACTCTTACGGTTGTTACAATCTTGGTTAATTTATAATTTGCTTGTAAGTTCTCCATAATTGGTACACTTTTTTCGTGTGACAGTTTGGTGTGGGGCAACTGCTACCATTTTTCTAAGCACTGGTGCTTCTGTTGTCAATTTGAGCAGAAGTTTTGCCGTAATATTAGTACGCGCTTGTTGACCACTTTTTATTTGTCGTTATCGTGTGTTTTGGTGATTGATAATAATGTCTGAGACTGTCTCCCTTGACAGGAAACCTAATAAGAAGACCCAGGTTGTTCCAGTGACAAAAGCATCTGGTTGGCAGTCTTCTGGTGATGCAGATGCAAATGATAAAGGAGTCGTCACTCCCTCAACGGGGTTTGATATAGGGATGCTTGATTTTATGAGCGTTGAAGATTTTACGAAAATGATGAAGACGCAGACGAAAGATAACTATGGCTCGTTGTGGGGTGCGTCATCGCAAATGGCGGCGCAGCTGAAGGCGTCCAAATCACTGCTGACCATGAACTCGTATATGACGATGGGGAAGACGAAGAATGAGATCCTTGAGAAGCTGACTGAATCCATGAAGTTTACACTTGGAGCTGATCATGTCTATATCTTTGAATATGCGGCCACATGCAATTCTTTGGTGTTAACACACTCTGATAATATCGTTGCGTTGCAACAGAAAATCCCCGTCAGTGATGGAAGCGTAGAAGGTAAACTTGTATGTCGTCCTTTTTATGTCATAGCTGTGCTTACTTGTTTTTCTCTGCTTGTTTGCTCGATTCTTTTTGTTGTCTGCGCTATTCCCTTTTTCCTTTTCTTTTCTATTTTTCTTTTATATAGCCAACGTGTTCTATAACAGAAAAGTAGCGACTGTCGCACTTACCGATAAAAACTATACCGAACCCGCCTATTCGTTCGTGGCGAAGTTCGATGAGCTGGTGAAGTGCCGTACGCAGCATGTCATCTGCGCACCGATAGTGGTGGACAACGTCGTACACGGTGTGGTCCGCGCCTGCCGTAGTGCACCAGTGGGCTCGGACCGCCAGAGAGCTGCGTTCACGGACCAGGAGGACTGCATGATGGGTTACATCACAACCAACATCGGGTACCTCTCTAAATATGGAAGCGGTCCGAACACAAACGCGCCCAATGTTGCTGCTGCATCTTCCTCGTCAGGTGGTGCGGCGGCGAAAATGCCTACTGCGGCGAGTACCAGCAATCCTTTTTCTATTGACGAAGTGCTAGAGTGGGTGCTTAACGCGGTATACTCGGACATCGGCTGCGATCGCGCCTCATTGTTTTCTTACAATGCGGAGAAATTCGAGTTGGAATGCATAATTTCGCCTGATGCGGTGGGCACGACGGTCCCTATTAAGACAGGCGTTGCAGGGGAAGCCTTCAACAAGCTGTCAGTGGTGAATGTTCCTGACGTATCAGCGGATGCGCGACACAACAAGGCGGTGGATGAGAAAACGAAGTACACCACAAAGAGCCTGCTTTGCGCACCCGTGACAGGTGCTGCAGGCCACGGTATTGGCGTGGTGCAGGTGGTTAACAAGGCTGGCGGCGGGGCATTCACCGCGGAGGATGAGACCAAGCTGTGCACCATCGCGAAGCGAATTTCTATTCTACTGCAAACTAAAAGCGATATGCAGTTCTGCTACATGGAAAAGAATATGTTCAGCTCGCTATCAGCCATCATTTACCAAATTCTGTCGGCGCATTCTGTGGATGAGATGGTGTCCGCTGCTAAGGTTAGTTTGACATTCCTAGTGGAGGCTGACTATGTTGATGTGTTCGATTTCGACAGCGGCTCAGGAGGAGCCATGGCGCTGAGGAGGGTCGGCGGCAGCACCTCACCTGCTCCTATCGCTCGTGGCAATGGTGTGCGTGCCGTTTCGTCGCTCAAGGATTCTCCTCGAGCTGCGACTGGACCTGATGTGGTGTCTTCCGTACCAAAGACTGCACTAGATTGCATCCGCCGCGGCGAGATGTGCATGTACACCTGTCCGGAGGACTCTTTGGAGGAGTTCCTGCCAGGCCTGCCTGCCAAGGTGGCGGCGGTGTTCCCGGTAGGTTCGAAAGTTTTCGCCGGCAACCCCTGTAAGCAGGTGCTGGTGGTTGCCCGTACCAACAGCGCCACCCCTTTTACGGTGGCGGAGAAGCAAGCGCTGGAGGTTTTTGTAGAGCTGTTGGGCTCTGCGATGAACTCTGTGCGGCGTCAGGTGCGCCAGGATGTGGTGTCCGACAAGAAGGACTGGGAGCTGAACATGGTTATCAAGGCTTTGTCGCTGTTGCACAACTATATTATCCTGATGGATTCCACTGGCGTCGTCACGGCGTGTAACAAGACAATGTCTGAGGTGGTCGGCGCTGACAGGCGTATCAACACACACGTATCAGCGTGGTTTGGCGATGACCAGGCGACTCTGCGAGATGACATCTTGGAGGTGTTGGCGAGCGGCTGCTGTGTCCACAAAGAAGTGGTACTTATAAGTAGCCCCGTGTCCGACAACGGGGTGTTTATCAGCTATCAGGTATGCCCTGTGAGTTGGACGGGCGAGATACACGGTGTTGGGGATGAACCGTTTGCCAAATCAGAAATCGGGGCGGTCATTGCCGTGCTCCATACTCACTCTAACGACGAAAAGGGAGTGAGCCAGCTCCGTGAGGTGTTGGCCGCGAAGGTAGCCTCAAATGCCCAGGACAAATCCGATACGACGACCGCGTCAGGCACAATGAATGCTGTTGCACAGGCAGTATGTGACATTGGAGGTCGGTTTTCGCTCTCACAGGTCGAACAAAAAGAGGTCAATCAGGTAGCCGCATCATTGATGCAAGTTGGTAGGAACATGCGTGTCAGCATGGTGACTGCAAAGGTTGAAGCCCCCGAGGAATTAATTCTGGTGTGCGATGAGGCGAAAGCGATCGATAATCTGTTCACCTGGGAGTTCGATGTGAATCAATACCCTAAGAAAGCAACGCTACGCGGCATTCTTGGACGACTTTTTGAGTCGATGTTCACTCTTTCCGATATCCAGATCAATACTCGCACACTATGTAGCTTTATCCGCGAGGCTGAGAAGCATTATCACGAGAACCCCTTCCACAACTTTTATCACATTACCTGTGTGACGCACTTCTCGTACATGCTTATTCGGGCTAGCAAGGGCATCGAGCTGTTGAATTCGAACATGTATTACATCTTCTCGATTATGCTTTCGGCAGTGGTGCATGACATTGACCACCCTGGCAATAGTAATCTCTACGAGATTAACAGCAAGTCTGAGTTGGCATTGCTCTATAACGAGCAGAGCGTGCTGGAGAACCACCATTGCTCCATGGCATTCCGCATCATGCGTGTTCACAACGCAGATATTTTGGGTGATTTGCCTCCAAACGCATATAAGGATGTGAAGAAAACCATTGTTAATTGCATTCTGGCAACGGACATGTCTGTTCACTTTGAACTGATTGATCTGGTGAAAAAGAAGGTCGCAGCTGGATGGGATCTACAAGACTCGAATGACATTTTCTTTTTCTGTCGTATCATCCTACACGCTTCCGACTTATCAAATCCTGTAAGACCATTCCATCTTGCGAAGCTATGGGCTGGACGTATTTGTGAGGAATTCAACAACCAAGTGGAGAACGAGAAGCGATTGAACCTTCCAGTGCTTGGTTTTATGATTACTCCCGATGAAAAGACATTGTGCAAGAATGAGATCGGATTCGCTTCGTTTGTTGTAGCACCGATGTGGCGAAATTTGGAACTCTTATTTCCTGACTTTTCGCACTTGGTGGTACAATTGAACAGTAACTTGGATGAATGGAAAACGCTTATGGACAGTTTGGGGAAGGCAGAAGAAGATCAGAAAGGGGATAAGAAGACATGATGTACATAGTAGGTATAGAGGTTTGATATATTGAAGGTGTCTGCTGCAAAATGCACGCACTTGATTTCTGCTTGATTGTAAATATACTTATGTTTATTGACTTGACTTGTTATGATATGACAAGAAAAAATGACAAGGTTGTCCAGGATGTGATATGAGAGAGCAGAGGGAGAGACAGCAGCAGTAGACACATACTGTAGACGAGTGGCGACTGAAAATCAAGAATCAATGCATTAATGAAAAATTGTACGACGGCACAAAATTGAACAGCACAGGCCACATTGCTCTGTACAAGCAGACCGAGATCCACAGACCCCAGGCTACAACCCTATTTTCTGATACTGCAACAGCACAACCCCCCTCCTCCCCTCCCCATTCAAATTCAAATTCAAATTCAAATCACCGTGAGGTCACAGCGGAAACTGCAGACACCTGCACCTGCACCTGCTGGGACAAAGGTTTTAGCTTAAATATAGCAGGCATCGACTCGTAGTCTGAGAATGTGATCGTGGGGTACGAGCCTCGCCTACTGATGAACCGTTTGAAGCCGGCGCTGTGAACCAGTTGAGCTTTTTCCTTTTGCTGTTCCTTAGCCGTGGCATCTAAACGTTGCTTCTCAATCCAACGAGCGTTTTCTTCTTCTGTGCGCAGCGCTTCTTGCAGTAGCTCTTTCTGAGTGAAGGAAGGGCGCACATTTAGCTGTGCACGTGGAGCCTTGGGTTTGCTTGCAGAGGCGGAAAGAGCAAGCTCACGAGCGAGATGGGCATCTGTAGATTTGGTTTGGGTGGAGGCGCGCATCTGACGCGAGATGGAACTGTCCGAGACGATGCTACTGCCCGATGCAGAGCGGGCTAGCGACGGGCGTGCAGGAGATGCGAGCCGCGCAATTTTGGCCCTGGGCGATCCGGCCTCATCGCTACTGACTGGTCTCGCTATAAGGTATGAGAGGGGTTTGTAGGTAAAGTCATTTGTAGCCACACACACACACACACACACACACACAAATACCAGTTCGTGTACAGGTGCTAGCACATTCCAAACATACAGTAAATATTTTACCTTTCCGTTTGACCACGAACTTGGTAGGCTCTTTGTACTTATTGTCATTTGCTCCTGTTTTCCTCTTCTCTGTTGCCTCAGATTTCCTTAATTTATTTTCATCTTCATCATCATCATCATCTTCATCGTCTTCAGAATCATTGAAATCTGAATCAAAAACATCTGGCTTAACTTCATCGGAATCCTCCTCATAAGAGTCATTCTCACTATCGCTTCCTTCATCATTCCAGATATCATCGTTATAAAAGGCTTCATCATCTTCTAAAGCCTTTCCAACCAGCTCGGTCATGCGCTGACCAGTAGTGGCACGCTTTGATCTGGAAAGAGCCATTGAATATGAATTTGAAATGTACTTGTTTCCAAGGAAAATGCTAAGATAATATGTATTCAATTCACATAATTGTGGTAAAAATAGTGTGAGTTGTTCCGTAAAAGTTGGCAGTAATGAGCTTGTTATTTTACTTACTATTACTGATTTGCAACCTGTTATTTTGATGCCGGTAGTAACCCTGGTAACCTGCTCACTCAGACTGCTGCCAGCCAGCAGGACTGCTCTGGTGCTGACCGCAGAGACTGACTGCTGACCAACAGCAGCAGACATTGACTGGTACCCCAGGTACCGAACCGGCACAATTGCTCAACATTAAGTTATTATATAATGAGGTCGAGCTAGTTGAGTTAACGGCATTGCTACTGTTTGTGTGAGCGATCTCGATAATTATCAACAGCAGTCCCACTAACTGATAATGTACCTCTCTCTCAGCAGTCCCACTAACTGATAATGTACCTCTCTCTCTCGGGCAAGCCATTATTTTAATAGTTATTAAATTATTAGAACTTGTAACTCAAATTGTCAATAATATCATAAAATCGTAAGTATAATACGGTAGATCACACAAAAGGCGCACATATCACCAATAAGCTCCACGGGCTTAACATCATTTAACGTTACACTTCCAACGGAACACCACCCATGGTAATAACTTATTAAACTTGAAGTGAAGCAATTTCTTCCTCAATAACAGCTTTCTTGGCAAGTTTCTCTCGCTGGTCAGTGTTGAGACTTTCCATGTTGAGATCGCCGCTATCAATCTTGGCCTGAATCTCCATTACCTGACGCAGCTTCTTGTTCAGCTGCTTTAATTTCTTATTTTTTACGTCCGCATCTGTAGCAGCAGGCACATGGGTCCCAGACTCATTCGGTGCAGGGACTGTCATTGCGACCGACTGTGCACATTCAACTTTGCATGCCGGCGGCTGAGCGACCGAAGAGTCAGTTTTCGGGGGTTTCGCACGTTGGTTGATATTCAGCATCTGTCCCTTGGCCTTCGTTTCGTTCATCATGGACAGCCCCTGCATCTTATTCTCTAATCCGCTCAGCTGCTTTCTAGGGCTCACAGGGGCAGCGGCAGAGTCTTGTAGGCACCTTCCTTCAATTACTTGAATCTCAGCGGAAGTGCACGATGGGACGCGATTTTTGGTGGTGTTTGAAGGAGCAGCCGCGCGTGTTCCAGACACTATGCCAGTTTTTTTATTGACCGCAGCAGGGGAAAAACCAGGAATTCCAGACCTCTTCAGAGCACTGGCTTGTGCTTGTGCCTTTTCTGCTTGGGCTTTTAATACCATCGGTGCAGTGTACTTCTTGACTTCATCTGGAGATACGTATCCTTCGCGTATCCTGATGACTTTTCTGTATGTCCCATCAGGTCGTCGAGATCCTTTTTCTGCTTCAAACGACGCCATCAGTTCGCGCAAAAACAAAATAAGTTTAATTATTAATAAATAATAGTCGTTCTTGAGATAACATCGGAATAAGACATTATAATTGCGTATTTATCTAATAGTGGGGTCAAACCGACAACAAAACGACAATATCGCGTCATTCCAGGCACGTTTTAGTAGACGCTTTATAGGTGTCAGCATTGCAGCTCAGTAGCATGTTCGCCATCCCCAGTTATCCCAAAAATATATGAGAGATCCAGGAAAAAATGGAATATGCTGGGGTACCTGAAAGGGTTTGGGCTACGCGAAACCCAGAATATTCAAAAAAACGTGAATATGTAGAAGCTTCCGGGGGATAATACAAAAGTATTGACATCCAGTAACCCAGCAGGTAACGTTAAAAATACCAGCCGTGAGTCTGTTTTTGATTACGTTAATTAATAAAGGCATGTGACAGTCGAAGCCCAAGTAGTACTGGTGTTGAACTGCAACTTTTCTTATGTGCCACTCTGTAGCGGGTGTCTAGATATTTACTTAGTTGCAGTAACTTAGTTAACTGTTACACACGGTATCCCAAGGTATCCTAAGTTGGTGTCATTCTGCTGTCTATCGTTACCAAGGCTGAGTTGGAAACCACAAGCATTTGAAACAATTTGCAGTATCAGTTTTCCCACAGTAATATAACCTGGTCGTTGCTTTCACTTTCATTTCATACATGGCGTTGCAGCTTTCGAATAATGTCAGCAAGCGTAAAGGTTTCGCCGATATCAATGAAGATTCAATCTACTTTTCATCGGAAATCATCAGCAACAAGTCTGCTAGGCTAGATGACGGCGTCGGAGAAGGAGAGGGAGATCTCAACGAGCTGCCAATTTTCCCTGATATTAATAGCTATGATGTCTCTATTTCTGCGGCAACATCTGATAGAAACACGAAATGGGATCAGATGTATTGTATTCTCTTAGAGTGGGGTTTATTACACGGTACTTGCAATGTCAATAGGAAAACGGTTGCTACACTCACAGATGGGTCTTCAGTGCAGCTAGGTGAGTGGGTTAAGCGCCAGAAGCGTAGCAAGCGGCGTG
>JACKZZ010002641.1_pt1 | contig 17206 bp, 6 predicted proteins | sample 8027871 | NCBI WGS metagenome assembly JACKZZ01 (sample SAMN15724774, study PRJNA655200) | protist metagenome | isolation source: fluorescence activated cell sorting (FACS) single amplified genomes of... | place: USA: West Boothbay Harbor, Gulf of Maine | collected 2000-07-19
TGCCGTTATATTTTTTTATCGACGACATCTTCTTCTTTGTTTGACTTAATCATTTTTTTTCTTCTTCTTCCTTCTTCTTCTCTACTACCATGATGTATATGACATACTTACATTTCCCATGCGACAAAAAACGATTGTGAAATGCTATAAACAAGTAATTGTGGTGACGAGATGGATTTGAAAGGTTTTTAAAACAAGCAATTAAAGTTGTTCTTTCATTCTTTTCTTCTTCCTCTCGTCAACGGAAACGTTAGTTGAGATAAGAAATGTTCTCTTCTTTAATACGACGTGGAGAGTATGAAGGTCGCGGGGTGCAGCAAGGTGGTCCGGCGACCATTGGGCGGTATTACCTTCAGTCCGATACGACTGGAATCTTTGCTGACCTTCGCCAGCAGATATTTTACTTGCAGAAGGATTTGCATTCGGAACGGCATGCCAGTGCGGGCAGAGAGACAGTTATTGTTCGTCTGACCGAAAAAGTCACCAAGTTAGAGGAGGAGCTGAAGCAGTCCAAAGAGGAGGTGTCCAAGCTGGAACAGTTAGTCGAGCTTTCTGTTTCCGAGGAAGACAAGACGGAAGGGAAGGGCGAAGGGAAGGAACTGGGAGACCCTTCCCCCTCGGGAAAAGAAAACGCCCCTCCGCCGGCGACACCCTCTGGGATTCAGATAGGCAACCCCCTCGAAGAGTTCGAAAAGTCCTCGCTCATGACGAAGCCAAAGAGCGGACGGACTGCGCCCTCTTCCCCGAACCGGGCAGAACCGTGGGTCCGCCTGGAGAGGGACCAAACCGAGATGGTCCCGGGCGAAAACGACGAGGTGTGGAAGTGGCTTGGTCGAACGGTTGTCATTGACCGCGGCTCGGCTCCGCCAGCAAGTCAAGCCAGGCGCCTAAAAGCGCTTCGAGAGCGACGAAAACTTGCCGAAGCGAAAGCAGCTGCCATTGCAAATGCGGCTTCTCCCCCCCCTCGACAGCAGCTAAAAGGAGTCCACCTCGATGGCGGGGTGAAACAGGGCGGGTCCAGCTGGCAGCACGATATGCTGCTAGCCCACCACAAAGTGAACCAGCGGGGCCCGAGAAAGCTGAGAGAAAGAGTCGTGGTGGAGGAGTGCGAGTTTCACGAGGAAAGGGAGGACCCGGCTGCCTCGTCCGAGGAGAACACCGCCGCGTACCGAGACGACCCGATGAAGAGTTTGTTTGGCGTAGGCTTGGCGGACGAGGGGGGAAACCCACCAAACGTGGAGGTTGATGGCGCGTGGACGAAGCATCAATCCGGGGGTTGCCAGGGCGGCGGGAGCCTTGCAAACCCCCAGGCCCTCGTATGGTTTAAAGAGAGTGGGGTTCATCGAGTCAAAATTACGCTGACGGTAAAGAAGAAACTTAGAAAGTGCGGCATTGTGTTCTTCGTGTACGAAAACAACGAAGGCAAGAGACTGTACCTCGGGGACCCGAGCGATGAACTGGAGGGGCGGCGACCGGGCAAAAAGTACAAGAGCAAGGCGTGCCGAAAGACGCATACGTCCTTGATCTTGTCCTTGAAAGGGGGAAAGGCAAGAGGGAGGCAGCGCCAGTATATGATTCTACCCTGCTTGGAAGTCCCAGGAAATGCGTGCGACTTCACGATTTCCGTGGAAAACACAAACGGGGACGCCGAGCCACACTTGAAAATGCTGAGCGACCTGACCCACAGCGCAACGGTCGAAGGCGAATGGAAGAAACGGTCCGCGGCACCGATGCACCTGTTCGCGGACAAATCGGACCCTACAGTGAATGCTCCCAACATCCAATCGCCGCAGATAGAGTGCAGCGTATCGAAAACGACCAGCGTCATTGTTGGTGTAAAGTGCACGGAAAGGCGAACTATTAAAGGCGCGGCGCTGTTTGTTTTCATTTATGCTGAAAACGACGACAAACCGCAGAATGGCGACGGGCGTTCGAGAAAACGAACCTTTCCGAAGAAAGACTTGGTGGCCGAGCAAGAGGGTTACCTCGACGGGGATTCTCTCACCATCACCGCGCGACTGACTGAGGGACGCCGGTATTTCATTGTTCCGTGCATACTGCCCGAAGACCAGGGGGACGACGACCGTGGGATCGACGATTCGGAATGGCGAGAGGGCGCGTTCGCGGTGACGTTCATGTCCACGGCAAAAATGACGACAAACCTTTTGCCCCAGTTCAACCCACAGAAGCCAAAACACTCTCACCAAATTTCGTGCGAGACAGTGATAGAGAATTTGCGCCGGAGCGCATCTACGAAGCCAGGCGCCCACGGGCCTGGAAAGTATTTGCTCTGGGACTCGCGCACCCTCTCCGCGGACCCGCTGCCAGAGATAGAGGCGATGTGCGCGGAGGACGGGGAGAGCACCAAATTCATAGACGCCGACTTTGCCCCAGACAATGCCTCCGTCAACAAGGACCCGTCAGACGTGCAACTCCCATCTTGCCAGTGGGCCCGGCTTTCCGACATCTGCGACAGCCCCTCACTGTTCAAGGACGGGCTAGACCCGGATGATGTGATTCAAGGGGAATTGGGGAACTGCTGGTTTTGTGCCGCCCTCGCAGCAATATCATGGATGCGGCCCAACACCCTGAAGCGCTCCTTCAGCAAAGTCCTCTCGTACAAATTTACTCGCGGGGCATTTGCCGTCAAAATATACGACTTTCGGGCCGAGGAAGACCGTTGGGTAGTCGTGGACGATTACGTGCCGGTGGACAAAGACTTTATGCCGTACTTTGCCCGGAGTCGGGACCCAAACGAGTGCTGGCCTCTACTTCTTGAGAAAGTCTTTGCGAAGCTTCATTCTTGCTATCAGTTGATGGCAGGGCACTGCAAGCAGTGCTTGAAGATTGGGCCTGTGATTCGGTGTTTGACCAAGGCGAGCGTAAAGAAAGTAATTACGGGGGAGGAAGACCCCGATGACCTTTGGAAACGAATCAAGAAAACCGTCGGCCACCGGGGGGTTCTGGAGTGCTCGACGCGAAAGAGCAGGGAGGCGTTCAAGCTGGGCCTCGTCTGTTTTCACGCGTACACAATTGTGGGGGTCGAGGACGTGAAGGGGCACCAACTGCTTCGCATACGAAACACGTGGGGACACTCGGAATGGAAGGGGGACTGGTGCGATACGGACGAAGCCAACTGGACGGACGAGATGAAGCGGGCAGTGTCCTCGTACGTGGACGCAGACGACGGCGCGTTTTACATCGCCTACCGCGACTTTCTGACCCATTACGACAAGCTCTACCTGGGAGAACTCCCCGACGAGGAGGAACGTGAGGACGACGACGATGGGGCAGCAACGTCCTGCCGAGACATGGTGAAAGGGTACTGGAGCTGCCCCTACGCCGGGGGACACTCGGCGGACAACCCCCAGTACTTGGTCCGTTTCGAAGGGAAGAAAATGAAAGAGGTCGAGTTGGAACTGGTGATCCCTGAAGCGCTATACGCAGAAGATCACAAACAATCCTACGGGCAGCACGAACTGAACCTTCTGGTCTGCATGGCTCCAAGAAATGGGAAACGGTTGACGGATTTGGACGACATGGTAATTCAGCAGTCGCGCCCGAAATCATCACGCAAGAGTAGTCTCAGTCTGCAGCTACCCGGCGGAGTCCGTGAGTGCATCGTCATTCCCTGCTGGGCGGACAAGCGCCAGGATGGAAACACTGAGACCGATGAAGGTAGCTTCAAGTTGTCCATAGAATCCGACACCGCGTTCGAGCTTTCCGCACTTGCCGGGGGCGCAGGGAAGAGGGGTTCGGGCCGGCGCAGAGTAGAGGGAAAGAGTATCAACCAAACAATAGTTCCAAACGGGCTTCTTGGAAATTTTGGTCAAGCTTTGCACGACGGCGCGAAGAAAGTAGCAGAAGCGGCCTGCCCCGTGCAGTAGTTGCGCGGGATGGAGTGTGGCTTAGTAAATTGGCAGGAGCGTTGGAACATTTAGTTTTACGAATTATTTTAAGAAGTATTCTTCGAATAGAGTGTCGATTTAAAGATATTTATATAATTCAGAGTGTTGATGCTATTCTTATGTAAATTTATCCTCGTCGAAAATATAATTTTAAGACGACCGTCGTTGTTTTTTTTTAAGTAAAGGTCGTTGGTAGACACCTGTTCTGTAAAGTGTTCAGTGTCCTTGGCGCGAATAAAAATCCGACTCGATTTTCAAAGTATGGAAGCGTTCGTGCAGAAAATGACAAATGAAAGGTAAGAGGACGCCTAATTACATAAGTTTAGACCAGACAATCGTTCCGATCACAACGCGCGCGCTTCAACGAACGTTTATAAATTGTTCGCCCTCCAATGACTTGGAATTTCGGTTCCTAGGGATAATTTTTTGTTAATTCCGCGATTTAACCAAAAAACTACCCGGACAAACATGTGTTTCTTTGAAAGCTTTAGAAAATTGAACCGTACGTGGATACTTTCTCATATGTAAAAGTAACTTTGACCCGTTAAATTTATTTAAAAAACTCTTTTTTCACAAAGATCTCTTCGTTTGAAATAGTTATCACAAAGCCCCTTGCCATTTTTCAATTCCGCGCCAAAGATACTCGTTCGTAATTTAAAATTCTCAGCAATCATCACAATCATCAATTCTCAAAAAATCGCATCTTCTCTTCTCCGCTCCATGATGCTGTGTCTATATTATTATTAATTTTATTGTATTATTTCCTTCTTCTTCTTCTTCTTCTTCTTCTTCTTCTTCTTCTTTCTTCTTTATTATTTCTTATTTATTCTTTTTTTTTATTATTGTTATTGTTATTGTTGGTGTTTTTGTTGTTTTTTTTTTCTTATTCTTCTTCTTCTTCTTCTTCTTCTTCTTCTTCTTCTTCTTCTTCCTCCCTCCCCAATAATAGTCGTCTATATAAATAATGGGACAGTTAAGATTTTAAAGGTAAATTTAAGAATCAACAAAACATACGAAAACTGAAAAAATAAAACTTGCGCCACTACCACTCAATCGTCGCCCATCTTCTTGAGTTCCTCTACAAATGCCCCCTCGTCGAAAGATTTTGGTTTTGTACCCGGTACGTTGTCAAAGTTGACGACAGGCAGACTCCTCGGATTTCGCCCGCCATATTCAATCGGGAGCTGATCGATGTCGATGTACTTCAGCAGCGTCTCTTTGTAGTCGGAACCAAGGACAACGAACTTGGCTGCTGTTTTGGGATCGATCCATCCCTTGATAATTGCCCACATGCCCCGAAAAATAAATGGGGCGTTAATGAGAAACAAGTTACCCAGGTATTCTGGGTATGTATTTTGATCAATCTCAAGCGCGTCCTTGAATAAAGTCATGCCACGAGAGTCTCCGAAGTAACTCAACCCTTCCAAATCCATAATCTGGGACAACTGCGAAACATGCCCTCCAAAGCGTTTCGATGCATGTTCTATTCGACGGCACATATACTCCATATGGATTACATGCCGCTTTTTAAAGTCGTCCCTGTCAAGGACACCAGCTGGAGGCATTAGTTTTCCCACGCGCACTTTCCCAGACAGCTCGATATAGAACGGCCGGCCTAACTTGTCATGACCATAGTGGTAGTGCGGTGTGCCATTTTGCCAAATAATCTCGTTGGTATCCCGTTCGTTCAATATAGAGTCGCATTTCAACAGCTCCCTTGATTTAATCGCCTGTTGGACCATCTCGTACGCTTTGTCCACGTCGTAGTCGCGCGCCCGTAAAAACCTGCACAGTGTTCCGTTGAAGTCCGAGTTGAACGGGGCTGGGGTTCCCAAGAACTTTGAAGGAAATAGGCGGAAGTGCGTTGGGAGAAGGCTGAGCGACGAGACGTCTAGGTTTTCTCGCTTATACTCTTTTCCCGAGCGCGGGCATATTCCTTGTTGTTTCTGTACATCCCAGACAGGCGGCTCTAGATGACTGGGGACCACCCCATGTTTTTCCGCCGGCGTTAACTTTAACTTTTCCCTCAAGGAGGTAAGGGCGTCCACGGTCATTTGATCGTACGCCTCATCCCGGGAAACTTTCGCAAGTGAAGCCATTTTGTATTCCTTTTTCAACCTTGTATCTACCACTCCCAACGTCTAACGTTTACTGAGTCAAAGAGAAGTAAAACTTTCCTACTTTTCTCTTTTGAATGTAAACTCCTTTCTTTTAACCTCTCTTTAATTCGATAATAATTAAAACCAACACCTTCTTCTTCAACTTACGACGATGCCAAAATATATAATAAAAAATAATAATAATCATAATATAATAATAATAAAAAAAAAAAAATCGTCGTCGTCATCAGTCTCTCCTCTCTCCTCTTCTTCTTCTTCTAATGTTATTATAATCAGAGCATCAGTTAAAAATCAATATTGTAATAAATACACGACTATTTTATATTTTTTTTTTTATTTTTTAAAAATTATTCATCCATCATTTTTTTAATTAAAATAATATATTATTTAATAATAAACAACAGGAAGAACACCACAATAATAGACGAAACTATAATAATATTAATAACACGCACAAATAAACGACGAGCCGAAGAAAAAAAAAAAATAATTTTTGAAATAAATAAATAATAAAATTATTATTTGATTTATTTTTTTATACTATTATACTACTATTACTACCGTACGAGGTACGAACGAACTCATTTCGACATTACCACAAAGACGAAGAGAAGCAAGGACCGACCTGGTTATTATTGAAATGTTTGTTAAATGGAATAATTTCTTTAATTTAATTTTTAATACATATACAGTTATTTAATAACATATGACGTGTACAGGTTTGTTTTGAAACGATTTTTTTGTATCTATCTATTGTACTTGATACAAGAACGCATTGATATATGTCCGTGCCGAATAACCAAGCCCGGCCCCAGCGACGGGACTCACTGGAGGGGTACCATGTCATCAAACGGATTGAATTTTTGGGTAGGACGGTGCCGATACTGTGCCAAAATCAGAACGGCCCGTGCCCTCTGCTGGCAATATGCAATGTGCTTTTGCTGCGAGGTCACATACAAGTTCCTGCTGGGTTTGATCGCATCACCATAGAGGATGTGATACAGCTAATTGCAAATAGAATTATAGAGTCCAATACGGGCGACCAGTCCAACGTTGACCTTCGGAAAAACATAGACGACGTCATGTCGCTGCTTCCACGGCTGCAGAATGGCCTGGACGTAAACGTAAGGTATCGTCACAGCAAAGACTATGAGTTTACACAAGAAATTGCCATCTTCGACATACTAGGAATAAACCTTGTTCATGGTTGGTTGTACGACCCAGCGAACACGGCGGCGAAGAACGCGCTCGGCGCAAAGAGCTACAACGAGTTGGTCGAAAAAATAATAAATTTCGACTCGGCGAAATCCGATTACTTGAAGAAGAAGCAGGAGGGGTCCAAGAGCGATGAAGGTTCCAAAGGCGACGGGGCAGATGAAGAAGGCGGTGCTGGGGCAAAAGTAGGGGAAGAAGGTAGTAAATGCGGCCCAGAGGCTGAAGGGAAAATTGGGGAAGGCGCCGAGCGGGGCGCGGACAGATCTGGAAAAGAGGAAGAGGCATGTACTGGCACTGTGGGGCTCAGAGAGAAAGTTGCGGACGTGGACCAGGCCTTGCCTTGTGCGAAAACCGAAGATGGCGAGACTGCCCAGGAAACAGAAAAAGAGGATTTAGACCCAGAATTAATGCAGGCATTGCTGCTTAGCCGAGAGGCCTCGATGTTGGAAACGTGGAAAGAGGAGAAAATCACCGTTGAAATAAATGGGGGAGAAGTGCGACTGGCCCAGCTCGCCGAAGATGCGAACACCATCCAAGAATTTTTTAAAACAACGGCGAGCCAGTTGACCGTGCACGGGCTTGTAAAGCTGCACGAAGAAGTCAGGCCGCGGGAACTTTGCGTCTTTTTTCGTAACAACCATTTCAGCACTTTGTTCAAAAAAGGTCACCAGGTGTACCTGCTGCTTACCGATCTGGGGTACCAGCAGCAGCAGGGCCTGGTGTGGGAGCTCTTGAATGACATCGACGGCAACACCACCTTGGTGGATTCCAGATTCGTGGAATCCTCCGGGCTGGCTTCCACGAGCAACATATACAACGCTGCGGTTGAGTTCGGGAGCTCATTTGGGCAAAAGGCAGCATCACCGTCGCGCCAAAGCAGCGAAGAGAACGACATGAGGCTGGCGATGCAGCTGCAAGCGCAGGAAGATGAACTGCAAAGGCAGCAACGCAGCGCGCACGGGGCACGGCAGCCTCCCGAAGCGGGTGGCAACGTCTTGGCACAGCAACAAGCGGAATACGAACGGTTAAAGAAGCAGCATATGGCGCAGCAGGCCGCAAATAACAAACGGGCGGGGAAGAAGAAACCCTCTTGTGTGATAAGCTAAGCTTCGTAAATTTCTTAAATTACTCAGGTTTTACGCGTAACTTACTCGTATGCCGAAGAGAACACAACACAAAAACAAGAAAATTGGCTGTTATTTAAGTAATTAAATTTAGCTTCGTCATACCCTAATCCTAACTTGGTTCTGTAATTTCGTCTCATTGATGGTTGTCAATCATCATTTTTTTTTATAGTGCACTCCATGAACTATCCGAAGCGATATCTAAATCGACATTGCTTGCATATGAACACAACACATTCAGGACACTTTAAAAAAATTAAAAATAAGGAATAAAATATAAAAAAGAACTCGTTCTTTATGAAAAAATCAAAATAATGGCGGTCATTTAAGTGTATTTAATTTTTTTTATTAAAAGACAAAGTTATACTGGTAAAAAAACTTGTCATCTCGCAATTTCGCTCGCTTTACATAAATCAACGTCTCACTCACCACGCTTTTCGTTCTCCCAGTCGCGGAGAATGCTCTTAAAGTTGAACGCCCCCGCCTGCTTGTTTTCGATGGAAAGGGCGTCGCGCACAACTTCTAAAGCTTTGTTCAGCTGTGGCAAATTGTTCTTCTTATGGTCCGATGGAGAAACCTCGACGGATATGTCGGGGGACACACCGCAGTTTTCGATGCCATACCCTTTCCCGATGCCGTAATAGCCGCAGCTTGGATGCGCCACCTCTGTTCCGTCCACTAGCTTCGACGATTGTGAGATCCCCACGACACCCCCCCACGTCCGTGTGCCTACAATGGTGCCGAGCCCGTACGCGCGGAAGGCATGAGCGCACACATCCGCATCGCTGCACGATTCTTCATCAACTAGCAGCACTATGACCTGTTTTCGAGACGGAAGGTGAATCGGGAAGGGCTCCGGTCGCCCGTAGCGTGGAACTTCTATTCCGACGCACTTGGTATTAAGTTTTTCCAACAGTAAATGGGATATAGAACCACCCCCATTCCCACGAATATCTACGATGATTGCATCCCGCTGCGACTCGACTAGAAAGCAACGGGACCATTGGATGTACGCAACCGTGTCCATGTTGGGAACGTGAACGTATCCGCACTTGTTTCTGCTCTTTTCGTGAACGTAATTTGTCAGCTCCGCGACGCTGTCCTTGTACCGAATGAAGTCATCGACGTCTTTGGACACGCACCGGACACGGAATACTTTAAGCTCAGGACCCAAGCCAGCACCAACAGTTTGCTGTTGCCCGCCTTCTGTTTCTTTCTTTTGATGGTCTTCTCCACCGTTCCGCTTACCGCCTTTCCCTTTCCTTCGTTTGCCTCCCTTTTTCCCTTTTCCAGGATTCTCTTCCGCCCATGCGGTTTTGTCCTTTCCCCGCTTGGATTTACCCTTGCCCTTCCCATTCGCCGGAGCCTTTTTTTTTTGCTTCTTCTGGCGCAGTACTCCAAGGTACACCTCTTTACCGGCCATCCCCCTCAGCGCATAGGGCAACGAATAGTCTGTGGTAAGTTCGCGGTGGTTTACGGAAAATATTACGTCTCCAGGCTTGATGCCGATCCCAGGCCGGGCCAGGGGACCACAGTTTCTCAACGACCACGAATCGCCTTTGTAAAGTTTAACGATTCTGTTCCCTTTGATAGTTTTTTCCCCGTCGTTCATCGTGCATTCTTCCACATCGATTCCCAGGAACCCACGGTCGTTGTTCCCCTCTGAGCATTTTGCAAACGCGTCAAAGTCGCCTTTGTTCTCGTACGCATGCGAGCACCGCAACTCTGACAGCAGTTCGAGGAGAAGGTCTGAAAACTCTTCCCTTGTGTTGATTCTCTCCAGCAAAGGCGCGTACATGGCATAAATTCCTTTCCAGTCAAGGCCGCCCTTGCCAAATATTTCGGACTTGGTTACCTGCCACGCTTCCGCAAACATTTGCCGCCATTCCTCCCGTGGGACAATTTCGACCCGCACACGGTCCTCAATGTTAATTTGCCCACTGACTTTGCGGCCACCCGCCCCCTCGTCCTCGCTGTCATCGTCGCTGCTGTCCCCTGAGCCGTCCTTGTCAAACATTTTTCGAATCCCGTACGCACTCACGATTCGCTCTCCATCTTCAACCTTGAACACCAACCCAGTGCTGTAGTCCATGGAGTACTGGACGCCAACAATGTTTCGCCCACCGAAGAGAGATTCCTTGCACTTGTCTATGTTGTAACACGCCAGGGTGCCGGTTCCGTTCGCCTCCTCTTCTTCATCACTATCATAGGCGCAGGATTCTTTGTTCTTTCCATCCATGACCAAGTCTCGGACGTACGTCACTTTGTTCGGCGAAACACACTGCAGCTGTCTAATTCTAAACCCGCTGGTGTTCAAGTTGGGGAACATTCCAACCCGGGACCCAATGCCGTTGAAGTCAATGACTGGTTGCTTTGTCGAGTAATTGGTCGGGTCATCTTCGCTGTCCGACCCGGAGCTGCCCTCGCCTTCGTCAACCCAGCCGTCTTCCTCGCTGCCGTCGGAACTGCTGCTGTCCTCCTCGGATTCGCTGGACTCGTCGTCATCGTCGTCTTCCTCTGACGAAGAATCGCCGGCCGCTGGCCGTTCCGGCTTTCGCAGAAACGGCGAAGGGGTGTTGTTCTGCAAGGTTGCAAACATGACGGTGTCGGAGGACGGAAACGTAATGTGCCCATCCCACACGTCGTCCTCGACAGGGCAGTATCGTCGGTTTGAGAGGAAGAATAGGTACCGCCCCGATGGGTCGAACGCGGGGCTACTGTCCATGTAATACGACGGGGCCGTGACGTTGTGCACTTTTCCCGTCTTTACATTGGCAACCCTAATTATTGACGACATCAGCGTGTTTTTGTAGCAGTACCCCAAGTAATTCCCGCAAGGGCTGAACGTAAGGTCGTCCAAACCGTCCTCGTACAGGGCTTTGTCAATGTACTTCAAACTGCACTTCGCCAATTTGGACTGGCTTCCGGAAGCGGGGTACCGAACCAACAGGAGTTCTTCGCGGTTGTTGATCACGGCCAGCGCGTCGTGCTTGGGGGACGGCACCATGTGCCAGGGCCTGCCAAGAGGATCTAATTCGTCTAGCTTCTTGGACAATTTGTGCCCACCGTTGTCAAAGGTCAGCGAGACGGATTTGTTGGCAACGTTGTATTTGAAAGGCGCTGCCGCGTTCTCCTCGCCCCCCCGGTCGGCCGGTTTCTTTTTCGCCTTCTTTGCATTTTTCTCCTTCATGGCGCGAGCTTTATCCTTTTCTACATCCTCAACGTATTTTGGAAACTCCCTGCTATCGTATTCATTGTCCGCTTTTCGGACCGTGGGAGACTCGAACAGCTCGATCACAGGGGCGTCGAAATCGGCGCGGTAGCTTACAGCAGCAATTCTTCCACACCGCAAGTATGTTGCTTTGCCATAGCGAACGCCTTGAAGGTCGCCAATCTGTATCGCTGGTCCCCCAAACAGGGGCATTTCAAAGAGCCGCCCGCGAACCGTGGCGCAGAGCAAGTGTCCATCTGGGTGGACCGTTGCCGCCCGGAAAAACTCGCAGGGTTCATCCAATGTCCGCCGCATAGCCGTTTGGCCAAAACTGTTCCAGGCCATGTCGACTTTTCTCTGCAACGACTGGCTTGAGCCGGACAAGGCGCCTGGAAGGTTCAACACGTAGAGGTCTCCGCCCGACTGATAAATCAACTGCTTGCTCTCGGAACATATGGCCAACTTTCGCGCGTAAAAGTCCGTGTGGTCAGTCAACTTTTCTACAACTTCTGCTCCGTCTTTGAGGAACGCTGCCAAATCGAACGCGTACACGTTTCCCGGGGCGTTGTCTTCTGGATCTGCTATAAAGTAAATGCACTGTGTCGCTTCACAAAGTTGGGGCGACCCAACGTTGAACTCCCGGCAGACGCGCACAAAGTCTCGTTCGCCCGCCGCGTTCACCGATAGCCAAAGTTGCCCGATGTTCCCCCCCTTGTAGTGCTTCCACTCTGCAAGGTGGGGGTCTCGCGTGTGCCGGCCTATAACGACTGCCCCGCTTTTCCCGGGCTGGTACACCGACGCCTCCCCGTACTCCACGGGCGCAAGGGATCCAGTCGTTATGTCGAGGGCTGACACCGCTACGGTCGACGGGCGAACCCCGGTCGTCTGTTGCCGCAGCACGTACAGCTTGCGCGGGTCACCCCGATCGAAATCCAAGACGCGGAGGTGGTCGTCCCCGCAAAATGTTAGCTGCTTGGGCGGTCCCCCGCAGAAGGGCACTAAATAAACTTCGCTTTCCCCATCTGCCGCAGACGAAAATGCGACAATGTTGCCGTCCCTCGAGATTGCGACGGATTCGCACTCCCCGCAAGTCGTAAGCCGCCGACAGGCGTTCGGAGCCCCAGACTGAAGCTGGTCGATAACAAACACGTCGTCTTCAGATATAAACCCTACTTTGCCGTTGCGTATGGCAGGACATCGGTAGTAGCCTTGGCAACCCGTGCTCAGCCCCTCACTAGAACCTCGCGATAGACTCAGTTGCTGGAGCAACGTCTCCAAGTCCGCTGATGCGTCTACGCTGTTCACCGACGTTTTCAACCGATTCAACATGGAAAGAAAAGAAAGAACTACGACGGTAGTAAATATATTATTATTGAAACCAAGGAAGCAACTAGCACAATAGGCACATCAGAGAAAGATAGAATATATAAAAAAATTCACTCCAATCCCCAAAAGGGAAATGCAACAAACACTAGACGACTATTCTGAATATCAATATTTAAATTATAAACAATTTATATTTAATCTGTTCCAAAGTACCAAAAAGTATAATTTGCTGCTTCAAGACTCAAGACTCCTCTCACTTCTTCTTTATTATTTCAATTTAAAATGATTTCTTCCCCTCCATCCAACCTTATTATTAATATAGTCATATATAAAACCCTAATAACTTGTTATTTTATTTTAATTTAATTTTTTATATGATTATTTTTTCTCTCCTCTGCTGGTGAATTGGTTGGGTGGAGGACGACGAGAAGAGTTATATTATTTAAACTTATTATTATAGTGTCTATAGTTATTAAAATATAGAGGAAGGAAACTGAGGACTGAGGACTGAGGACTGAGGATGCCGCAGCAGAAAAGAGAGGTGGGGGTGGTTAAGCACAATTGATCATGTGAAAGAGAAGAAAGACCTTTCGTAGTGTTTAAATTCAGAGACGTTTTCATTCCTTTTCTTTCTGCCTCAACATCAATATACAGACGTATTTTATAGGATGTCGTGCCATCATCATACGTCTGCGTCCGATTTGGCTTCACAGAGCAACGTCGATACGATTCGACAGACCCATATCTCTCTGGACCTAAGGGCGGACTTTGAGAAGGAACAGTTAATAGGGCATGCAGTTATTAAATTTGTAGTTGTTGCGGACAAAGCGACAGAAATATGCCTGGACACCCACTCCCTGAACGTGAAAAGTGTCCGAATCGTAGACTCGGGGGAGCCTGCTACCTTTCGCCTCTCCGACCCGCACAAGGTCTTCGGTCGCGCGCTTGTGGTTGAAGTCCCGGGCGCTCTTCAGGGAAAGGGGTCGGAAGTCACCGTAGCCATCGAGTACGAGACGACCAAAGCAGGCGGGGCGATCCAATGGCTGCCACCGGCCCAAACCGAGGGAAAAAAGCACCCCTTCCTCTTCACGCAGTGCCAAGCGATTCACGCTCGGTCCTTTCTCCCCTGCCAAGATACGCCCGGCGCGAAGACGACGTACGCGGCGACGATAACGACACCAAAAGCGCTCACTGCGATCATGTCGGCACTGGGAAACGGCAAACCGTCGCGTCCACCCACCGCGAACACCGAGTTTCCGTTCGATGGCGACGATTGGCACACGTTCACCTTCGAGCAGCCGGTCGCCTGTGCGTCCTACCTAATCGCGCTGGCCGTCGGAGACCTTGGGTTTCAAGAGACCGGCCCCCGCACGGGGGTGTGGGCGGAGAAGGGCGTCGTCGAGCGGGCGGCGTACGAGTTCGATGCAATGGAGGCCATGGTCAACGCTGGGGAGAAAGTATGCGGGCCCTACGAATGGGGGCGCTACGATGTCCTGTGCATGCCAGGGTCGTTCCCCTACGGGGGGATGGAAAATCCCTGCCTGACGTTTGTTACGCCGACGCTCCTCGCCGGGGACCGAAGCCTCGCGGACGTAGTCATCCACGAAATTACGCACAGTTGGACGGGCAACCTGGTCACCAACTCGAACTGGAAGCATTTTTGGTTGAACGAGGGATGGACAATGTTTGTGCAGCGAAAAATAATGGAGTTGCTGCACGGCCGCCAAGTTGCCGAGCTGGACGCCTCGCTGCGTTTGAAGAGCTTGCGTTCTACCGTAGAGCGTTTTGGGGTTGACCATAATTTCACCCGGCTTTGCCCGGACCTAGAAGACGTCGACCCGGACGATGCCTTCTCTATTGTTCCGTACGAGAAAGGGTTTCACTTGCTACGGTACTTGGAGACCGTGGTCGGCGGCCCCGAAAAGTTTGCCCCGTTCATCCTGGCCTACGTGAAAGAGTTTGCCTTCAAAACGTTGGACTCCAACGATTTCAAATTTTTTTTCAACAATTACTTTTCCTCCACGGAGGGAATCGACGCGGTCGACTGGGACGCGTGGCTCCGTGGGACTGGGATGCCCCCTGTCAACAACGAGTTCGACCAAACCCTTGCGAAGGCGGTCATCGAGTTGAAGCGCCGTTGGACGGAGGAGGAAGACGTTTCGGCCAAAGACCTCGACGGGTGGACAGCAATGCAAACGATGTATTTTTTGGACCTGATGCAATCCAGCGACGCCGAAACGTGCAAAGTGTCGAAGTCTGGGGAAAAGCTGAAGCAAATGGATAGTCTGTACCATTTTACCGGTAGCGGAAACGCCGAAATCCGGTTTCGATGGCAAATGCTGTGCATAGGCGCAAACATGGAAGAGATCATCCCGCACGTGGTCAAGCTACTGACGGAACAGGGCCGTATGAAATTCACAAGGCCGCTGTACCGCGCCCTCTTCGGAACAACCATGGGGAAAGAGGTGGCCCTGTCCACCTTCCTTGAAAATCGGTCCACGTACCATTCAATTTGTGCGAAGATGGTGGCGCGTGACTTGGGGGTCGGCAGCAAGTAATTATTAAGTCTTAATTCTTTTTATTGAAAGTTAAAACAAAACATATGCTGAGTTACCAGTATTGCTTAGTAAAAACAAAACTATGGCGCTGTTACAATTTTAAGTTTGCATTATTAGGGTATGAGGAAGCTAAATTTTAATTGCTTTTTAAAACCAAGTTAGGATTAGGGTATAAGGAAAGCTAAATTTAATAACAGCCAATTTTCTTGTTTTTAATTATGTTAATTACTTTTTAAAACAAGAAAATTGGCTGTTATTTAAGTAATTACTTTTTTAACAAGAAATTACTTTTTAAGCCAATTTTCTTGTTTTTATTTAAGTTTGCTGTTATTTAATAATTCTGACGCGCGATCACGTAATACGCGACCAAAACGTGGAGCAAGGGCGTGCGCTCAAACGAAGAGTGTAAAGAAGTACAGCACGGTGGTTGATATACTGGACATAACTTTACTTTCTTATTCTTACATTGTACACGTATGCGTGGAATTTTATTTACAGAGGGTCATTCATAAAAGTAAAGATGAATTTTAGCTGTTGCAAAATTAGATCAGTTTTACAATTGGGATAATCTTGAGAGTCTTAAAACATACTATATCATTAGTTTTTTTAAAAGTAAAGATACATCCACGGCCTCTCGCAAAAGGAAAACTACGTTCATTTATTGCGTTTTGGCGCGTTTGGAGTTAAGCGAACCTGTCAAAGCCTCGGTCTTTCTCTTGTTGTCCACTTCCTCGCTTGCCTTGGACCTATCCTCTCGTTCTATCGTAAATTTTCCGGCGCCGGACAACTTTGCGAGGTTTTGCAACCGATCTTGGTTGTGTTTGTTGAGTTCGATTATGGGTTTTACCGTCGCCGACGCCATCTCGCCTTCATCATCGCTCGCGGACATCAAGGCCCCTAGGCGCTGGAAACAATCCTCCACAGTCTTGATTCCTTGCTTCAGACCAAAATACAAGGCAAATGTTTGCGGGTTGACTACCTTGCGCAAATACTTTTCTTGCGTGACAAACGGTGTATTTTTGTCGTGCTTTTTTAGAATTTTTGCGAAGCCTGCGTAGTTCATAACTGCGAAATTCTCCAGCATCATAAGGTCGACGTACAGGACTTTCAGGGAGTCGACAAAGTGCCGCATGGTGCCCTTCAAGGCCTCCAGCTCGCCATCGTGCAGCTTAGCCCCCCCTATTTGAAAAATTTTCTCGGCCGCGTCAATGTTCTCCTTTAATTTAAGTATGCGCGCCAAAAGCAGCTGTTCCTCTCCGTCGTAGAACTTGCAGACCAGTTCCAGGTTTTTCTTCAGCTCTACGAAGAATTGCCGTTCCGAAGGAAGGCTTGCTATGCGCGTCGGGGTTACCTTTTTGTTGGCACTAAACGCTTTCTTAGGGGTCCCCGATGGACTTTCCGGCTCTTTCGTCGCTCCCGGTTGTTCCGCACTAGTCCGAGCTTCGGGGCCCCCGGTCTCTTCCGCAATCAATCCTATCAAACGTTTGAGTTCCCCATAGTCCATCCAGTATTTCCGCCACGCTGGGTTGGAGAGCCGTGTCGCTTTGGCGAGGAGCTTCCCGTACTTCATACCGAAACGTATACGCTCACAAGCCTGGGATAAAACCTTTTCGTTATAAAGATCAAGATTAATCTGATCGATGGGGAGAGATTCTTCTCCTCTTTACTTATCACATAATTTATTTTGTTTTGATGGTTACACTTATGTACAAAATGATTTTCATTTTATTATACACTAAGATGC
>JACKZZ010007338.1_pt1 | contig 17194 bp, 18 predicted proteins | sample 8027871 | NCBI WGS metagenome assembly JACKZZ01 (sample SAMN15724774, study PRJNA655200) | protist metagenome | isolation source: fluorescence activated cell sorting (FACS) single amplified genomes of... | place: USA: West Boothbay Harbor, Gulf of Maine | collected 2000-07-19
AAGCTTTGTGAAAAGAGAAGGCGTAGTTGTGTCTACTACTCTGTCGCAAATTTGTGAAGAGGTGGAAGCAGGAGGCGTTGTTGTACTAATCTCTTAGTAGAACTTGAAACTGTGATTCAATTTGGAATTGTTCCAAAAAATCTTTCGGGACCTGGAGATCGAATCTAGTTTGAAAAATTTGACGAAACGACACGAGGACCAGCACACAGGAGTCGCATTCTCAGTTAATACTATCTTTGAAGACCAGCACACGAAAAGAACTTCCAAATAGATACCTGAACAAGAGGATCTGCCTCAACTACGTACTTTTAGTTTTACACGAAGACGAAACTAGAAATACTGGAAATCTGCTACGCATATTACGTCGGACGATTTCGGTTAGCAGAACGACAAGAGCGATTTTATATGGCTTACTAGAGACAAGAACGCTTTCAAATAATTCATTGTTCAACGTGTTCGCGTGGACGCGCGACAAAATTAATATCAATATGTTGCCTCCAAGCCGCGGAGGCGTAGCGTTGTGAAGGTGGTCTTTCACGATGAACGCGGTACAACGTAGTTTTGATCGTGTTCTACTTCTGGGTCGCTAGGGCCTGACGAGTGCTTCCAGATGAAGGTGTAGGGGCGGGTACGAGTTGCACGACGAATAAACACGGATCTATCTTCTGATATCTACTAAGTGACCACGTGACGAGAACGTAACCGTGAGCAGGGTAAGGACGAAGGAGACTTAGATGTTGATATCCAGATTTTTTGGATCTCGATCTCGTGCGTTCATGCGATCGACGGGAAACAAATGCCATCTCACGTCGTCCTCCGCACTGAATATTCTTGCAGGGAGTAAATACTTATCGTTCTTGCTGTGGCTGCAGCTCCTGCTGCTCCTGGCTTATAATTTCGGTACTTACTAGGACTACACGACTACTTCTTGCACTTGCGTTTATCAATCTTGTTCTGTCGTTGACCTTCTTCTTGCACTTGTTGTTGGGTACTTACTTACCACTTGGTTCTTGTTCAAAAAGTCTTCTATTTGCATCTTCTAGAAAAGTAAAGATCAGAGGACCACGACCGCTGGTTGTACTATTGATTTCTCTTGCCACCGGAAGATGGTTACTTAAAACAAAATTCCGCGTCCTCTCGGTCGTCGCTGGAGCTGGTGCCGCCGCTTTTTTACACAGGAGCAGAATGCAACGTAAAAGAAATGACCCACTTACAGCGCCACTCCTTCTTCAAATCACCTTCGCCTCGTTTTATCCCACGAAAAAACAGTTTCACTGTGACGCTTTTGTAAGATCTGCATCACGAGTTTGTGAAGACACATGACCCAGAAAATCTACCATGCGCGCTTCCCAAGGGATGAAATAAACACGCTTGTAAATACAATGCTCTATGCAGGTGTAGCAAGACAAATACTTCTGTGTTCCTTTCTATGCACCACAAGCTCACAGTGAAACAATTTTTTCTTACGATACGTTCTTCAGCTTATCCACTAGCTCGTCGACGTCTGCCACCTTCTATGAGAGTGCACAACTTGTTCCCCTCCCACTCATTTGTATGGCATGAACAGCATCACAAGCAACGCGCAGACTGTGTCTTTGGCATCACAAATCGTCTCCTGCGCACGGATTCCAGTGCTGGTTGAGGCCGTCCCAAAATTTCTTTTCTGCACCGATCCAATGCTTAAATAAAAGGAAAAGCGAGATGTCCTGTCGTGTGCCTGGTATTTTGCATTACAAACGAGGGAGAGTGGGGTTGTGCAGTCTCATACCTTCACGCCGGCCGCCCTCACCGGCGGGTCCTCGACGGATAAAATCTTCATATCCTGTGCAAAAGTATCGCACTCGTAGTAATTGCAATCATGCATTACAAATGTTCTTCTTAAGGTAAATCCGCATTACAAATTTTGCTTCTCATGCTGAGAAAATAATATGTCATGCGTTTTTACGAGTACGATACTTTTGCAGTTCATACTTCATTTTCGGTGCCAAATCGACGCCGAACGACGCGGCCTCCACCTTCTCCAGCGGTTTTTTCTTCGCCTTCATCAGATTCAGATATGCAATGCAAAAGCATCGCACAGGTACAACTAGTATAAATTGCATTACAAATTGGCTTACGCTTAGCATTACAAATTAAGTAAATTTGTAATGCGGATTTGCGTTAACAAAAAGATCTGTAATGCATAAATGCAATTAGTACGAGTACGATACTTTTGCAGTGCATATCGGCAAGGTCGCGTACCGGGGATCGTTCAGCCGCAAATCGGCCGTAATCACCGCCGGCAGGGAAAGCTTCATCGTTTGAATTCCCGCATCGACTTCCCGTTCCGTGGTGAGAGCCTCCGCGGTATGCCAGTGCACAACTCCCTCTGCTCCCCCTCATTTGTCATGCAAAATCACAATTCCACGCGCTGCGCTGCCTTGAGGCATCGTTTGCATGACAGATTCATCTACTCGAGAAACAAGCCTACACAGTGCTATGCTACGAACATGATGAACTTGTCATGCGCAGACTTCATCATTTGCGCTGGTGTTTCTATTGCTGTGCTCATGCAAAAATACAAGCGAGGAGGAGGGAGCGTGGTGCACCACTCGGATACGCAGTACCGTCGATGGAGGAGGTGAAAGTGGATTGGGGCCAGTTGAGCAACCCCGCGAGGATCTGTATGCTACGAAAAAAGTGCTACAGTTGCACATTTGTAGTCAATTCAGCAACACAAATTTCTCTGCATGAGGGAGTAATGCAGAAATCCCACGGGAAAACACCTATGAAACAAAGCTCCTATGCATATCCGGCATGACAGAGCTCGTCTGCTTTGCTTGGCCTGCAACACTATGTGTAACTGTAACACTTTTTTCTTGCGATAATCTGCCCCACCTGGTTACTGTCCGAGTCGATGGACTGTTTACTATCAAATGCAAAAGCGTCTGGGTCTGGAAGGTTGGAACTTGTGATGCTAACTTTCGACTCTAAAAAAATCTGTATTGCATGACCAGCAAGAGGAGTCTAGCTTTTGCTACGCGGGGAGGGCGTTTGTGATGCGGAGTAGGCATCAGGAAGCCCTCTAAAAATCTGTGATGCTAGGTCGTGCATTACAGACATCCTGGGTCATGCAAAATATGCATGACAAACCCGGCAACATCCCCGACCCAGACACTTTTGCATTTGATATTTACCGCACAAAACCAAATTCGGGCTCTCCTTTTCTACCACTTTCTGCAACAGCTTCGCCGTCGTATGAACTGCAAAACTATCGCACTCGTAGTATTGCAATACAAAAAAGTTGTAGCTCAGCATGTTGACAAATGGAATTTCTATTGCTGATTTGGCTTGAAAACGAAATTTATCTTGCATGAGGATACGAGTTGTACGAGTACGACACTTTTGCAGAGGATACACCGCCAGAGGTTGCAATTCCTGGTCGGTTCGCATGTCGGTCGTCAGCAAAATCGCTCGGTCTGCACCCATCGCGAGACTCTGGCGCATATGCATTGCAAATATGTCTGGGTCTGGAAACTTGTAATGCTTAAAGTGAATGATAGACGCACCACAATACGCAGCTATGCATAAGAACAAATTTCGTGGCTGCCATGTCTTACGTATTCCGCATGGCAAGCTGCCTTTTCGCATGACAGTTAAGAGGGCTCTTTCGTGCCTATGCAACACAGATTCTCGAGTCATGCCAGACAAGCATGACAAACTTGCATTCTTCCAGACCCAGACATTTTTGCATTTGATAGCGCAGCACTTCCTGCGATTTCTCTGCCCCGATGGAAACCGCGATCAACTCTGTCAGCAGACCGACTTATGAAAGCGTCAGGAGCGAAATTGGAAAAAAGTTGAAAATGAAAAACAACAAAATGTGTAATGCACAAAATGCAATCCACACAAATCCTGTATTGCAGAGCAGGCTAGGAAGGACACTGGAAGCCTGTTTGAGGATAGACATAGGGCTGCTAAACTAGAATGGCAAAAGATCCCTTTTCTCCCCAAACAGCATGGCAAATAAAACTCGGGCGATTATACCGAAGTTTGTCATGCGCTGCCTAGACATTGGGCTTGCAACAGGCATCGATTTTACGCATCACAAATTTATTTCAACTTTGTCGCTTTCGACTCTGACGTTTCCATACCTTTTCCTTCATGCGGATACCTTCCTCGACCGCGATCTCGCAGAAGTGTTCTGAGGAAAAACCTCCCCAACCCAAATAAATTTGATGTCAACATGTAGAGCTGCATGCCCAGGATGTTGTGTTTCATGCGCAGCCAGCCCGTGACGAGCTGCGAAGTTCACAAAACTACCACCTTCATCTTTAGCGGAATTTCTTCCATCTTAACAACAACGATGGGCTAGGGTTAGGGACGTTTCTACTCAGGGAGATACGAAGGGGTTCATGCTTATAACCTGCTCAGGTGTTACAATCTGCAAGGTTACATACAAAACATGGAAATCTGTGGTGCAAGAAGTGCATTATCTACCGAACGCTGATACTAGGATTGCGCATGACAAGTTCCGCCGGAGTCCCAAACCGCACTACAATCTGGCGAAATTTGTATTGCAGAAAGTGGAATGCTGTCCGAGTCTGTCATGCTCGTTATGCGATGCAAAATCCAGACTCTATTGAACCGTTTGAGATTGTAACGTTTGAGCAGGTCATAATGCTCATCTTCACATTCTTGATTTCCACCCCGGACTTGTCTTTCGCGACGCGCACCTTGACCGCATAATCGATGACGCGCTTGACACACACGAGTGCCTTGTTCTGGAGAAACGGAGACGGACGAAGCATGGTTGATGGTTCTTGTCGTCAAAAATTTTTTATCAGTGTTCTTTTGTGATGTTGCGAAATTTTCTTTGTAACTGTATCTTTTTGTACTATCACGAGCGACCGGCGTGGAATACGACGAGGTAAGTGTGTTTAGTATATGCGCATGTTGGCCCAACTAGAGCAATACACGACCTTTCTTTATGTTCATCTCGCAGTATTTCTACTTACACAGATTATTTTCCAAATTCGTCCACAAGGCTGATCATTGTTGTGATGCATTGCTTCTCTAAACTTACTCTCAACAACAACGCGAAGTACATCAAAACCTCATCTCTCGTCTCGTCGTCAAATGTCTTTTGCTGGTACAGCAAGATGAGCAAGATTTCATGTACGTAGATGTTATTCAAACTGGAACTGCAACAAACGCTCGCCTAGTACGGAAGACACATCACACCAAGAACGACGAACAAAGAACAGGCAGGGACTTTTCGCGGAAAATCGTGTCGAAACAGCTACAGCGGTCATTCCAGTATGCGAAGACTCTCCTACTTTAGGCGAAGAGAGGATCTTCACTTCTACAGAAGAACACGACTGGTGGCGCCACCTCGAGGAGCCGATCTGTCGTCTCGCGCAGAAGTGTGGCGCAACGTTGTGTCGGGAGTTGTCCTCGCCACGCTGCTAGCTCTGAATCTTGTTTGAAACAACAAACTTCTCCAGCAGAAGCGAAGCGGTTTCTTGTTTACTTACTGCGCAAGTAGAACCGTGTCTAATGCGTCGAGTGCGAGCCACGACTACTTCTGATTTTATTCATAGAAGTTGTGCACGACTGCACCTGCAGTCAACAGTATAGTAATAGTTGCAGTTCATCTCGTGCAAAGAATTAATATCCTCTTCAAGGCTTCGCATCCGGCTGGAAAATGACGCCGATGTAGGTATGGGGTTCTCAAACTTTACATTCTCAACTGTTACATGAATTTGTCATGCAAAAGCACCATTATCATTCTGATTCTCACGATCAAGCTGCTCCGCATGACAAATTTGCGGAGGGCTAAATAGCACTTTATTCCGTCCTAAATCTGTAATGCAAAAGGCGCAATCTTCCTCCTTTCACTTTTGCCCTTCTTGCATTGCAAATTCGTGTAACGGTTGAGGATGTAACAGTTGAGAACGCCATAGTAGGTCGGTATGGTTTCGATCGTGGTCCCGTCGCTCGACTTCTTGAAAATGAACACGTCGCCCTCGTACCCACTCGTGTCCCCGACGTTCAGCACCGCAATGCCGTCTGGATTCAGGTTGTTCATTGCATATTTCTTCGCGTTCTTCTCGCTCATCATGTATCGCAAGAAAAAACTGTTTCCCTGTGAACTTGTGATGCAGAAAATGAACTGCAGAAGTGTGTGTCATGCTACACATGCAAGACAATGGATTTCTAGCTGTGTTTTCCCTTAGGAACCCCGAATGACAGATTTTCAGTGTCATGCGTAACAAACTTGTGATGCAGATTTTGCAAAATCACCACAGTGAAACAGTTTTTTCCTGTGATATCATGTACCCCCCGTGCAATCGGTCGTACTTTTTCCCCGTCGGCAGATTGTCATTCACCGCCCCGGCGTAATAGCTCGGCAACTGCACGACGTTCGGCGCGATTTCGTGCAGTCGCAACTTGTTTTTCGCAAAGTCAGCAGATATCTCGGTGGGTTATGCCAGAAGTGCACAACGGCTTCCCTCCCTCGTCTTCCTAATTTGTCATGTAAAAACACCAATTTTTACCAGCATCCACTACAGCATTGTACTTGTAGAATTCTTCGGCATGACAAGTAGCAGCACGAAGTAGATGAACCCACTGAAGATCCCTACCAGCATCCAGACATGGGCTGGTTTAATGGAATCCCATTCATCTCGAGGCTAGTACCGCGATGTATTTCTGCCACTGGAGGTCCTCCTCTTGTTTTCAAATACGCAGGACGACACTACAGAGCCGTTGCGCACTCTCTTCATAGTGACTTTTTGTGGTACTCAAACCCATCGACGACACTGCAGCCGAAATACGCAAACGTGTTGGCCGTAATACCGCATCCAGACCCCAGATCCGCAATCGTCTGTCCCCGTTGCAGCTCCAGCATCTGCAGCATCCTGCGGTTTAGACTCGCTTGGGAGAGGTTGGATTCACTGTTCTGAAATCTGGGCACCACCTGTGAGCTGTCCGTGTAGTGCCCCCGCACGAAGTTGTAAGCGTCCGTCAGCGTGCAGTTTCCGGGCTCCGGGTAGTTTGTAGTTCCGGGTCCTCGTCGACTGCTGCTCGTCGTTCCATCAGTTGTACCAGTATAATCGCCGGTGCCGCTAGCCGCAGTCGTGGTTCCACCGCCGGAGAAAGCGGCGGCGCGCTGGAGCAGGTTCATATTAGAGGACAAGCAGGGAGGAAAGACGAAATCAAGGAGCGTCGTTGCTGTAGCTGTGATAGCCAAGAACAAGCCCCTCGAGGACTTTGATCGCCCGCCCACGATGAAACTGTAGTTCTTCTTGTGCGGATGATGAAACAAAAAGCGGTTGTTCAGCCGGACTATCCGATGGTGATGATTATACTGGTTTTTGGTCGCCTGGAGCTGCTGGTGTTGAAGATACGAGGAGGAATTATTGCACAAGGGCCGGGCCACACGCTCAACAGAGCTGCTGTACAGACTCTTCATCGACCAGGGTGGACATAGCAGCTTTCTCTTGGACAATTTGATGAATGTTTATCTTTCACTTCTTGTTCCACGGAAACGGACCACCCGTCGGTTTCAGGCAGGTGAACATTCTTTTGAGAAACAAGAAAGATCAAGAGTTCGTTGTAGTTGTACAACTAGGAGGTGCAAATACAACAAACAAAAAGGCTCTCGAGCAGGTCGTTGTGGTAGCGCTCTTATTGTTCATCCGCTGGACCACGACACGATAGCACCATGCTAGTAAGTTTTACTTCTTCTACAACTTTTTATCGAGCAAATTTCGTCTACGGCAAAAAGGTTGTAAGTAGTAAGGCTCAGGACGACACACTGCTAAGAAAAGTACACGGTGAGTCACTGACACTGTAGGTGTGGACACCGATGTCTTGTTCGCGCAGAGGAGCTGGTGTTCTACTGCATACTAGGGTGAACAACTTGATCTTCAGGTTGACTGAAGTTTTTCTTCTATCTATTTTGATTTCCTCTCTTTCTAGTCATGCGCCTGCGCGTCGGGAAATATTACCAGAGTGCGCTGTCCTAGTTTTTACACTTAATTCGCGATTTTTTCATCTGACAAGAACCGGGAAAATAACAACTTACAGCCGCGCGTCTGCGCTGCCTTTTCCCAGAACCCGACCGATAGTTTGGTTTTGATGTTGGGACTTAGAAACCGATAATCGAAGCGATAGGCACACTTTTATCTGCTTCGGAACATCACAACAGGGGCTCTAGCAACTGGAATTTTACCGCAATAAGTCAAAGATTCTTTTTTTATCTTTTGTATACGAAGAGCACTAGCTGTGTCTCCTGCTGCACTAGCTTTTTATCTCATTCGTCCATTGAAGATGTGATTTTTCTGCAACTTCTCCTTTCAACACGTTTTTTCGTTTTGTATTTCAGTCGGTTCATCTTGAAAAAATGAAAATCGCATTCGTTCCCGCGGTTCAAAGAGCCGCAAGACGAAGACCGGCACTACAACTGCTTCTCCCACGTACTATCCTCATTCCACCCGTCGCTTCTTCAAAGCTGGCGCGACCCCACTTGCGGTTACCGAGGGCTCCGTTCCCGCCGCTTCCCCGCCGAAATACGCTGTCGGTGGAAACCCAGAGCCAAAAACGTCACTGTTTTGCTCTTTGTTCGTGTAGTTCCCTTTCTTCAGACCTCCGCCACCCTTGAAGTGATCCAACTTGTTGTTTCCGCCCTTGAAGTTCTTGCTCATCGTCCCGTCTTTATTGGTGCCATAAAAATGCGGCCCACCAGATGAGAAGTCATAGTTGTTCTTCCCCTGTCCTTTCATATTCGCTCCCATGTGCTGGTCGCCAGTAGTAACACCACTCGAGGAAGAAAAATTCTTGCCACCAGCATTCCCTTGGTCGTTTGTCTTCATGGGCCAAACCACGTTGTTGACGTTGCTGTGCAGCTCCACGCGGTCCGCGTAGAATTCGCCGGGCTTTTTCTATCGCAAGAAAAAAGTGTTACAGTTACACATTCATTGTGTTGCAGGCCCAGCAAGACAGACAAGCTCTGTCATGCCGGATATGCATTATAGGAGCCTCGTTTCATAGGTGTTTTCCCTATATGTTTTCTGCATTACAAGTTTTCTCTCTGATGCAGAGAAATTTGTGTTGCTGAATTCACTACAAATGTGTAACTGTAACACTTTCTTCGTGGGATATTTTCTGGTTCCGGTGGATCGTGAAACGCACCAGACAGGGGATTTTCGTGCTCTGCTATGCACTGCAAATACCGGTCTGGGTCTGAAAGAATGCAACATTTGATGTCGTGCACATTTGGCATGACCCATCATGTCTGTGATGTATGCTCTAGCATCACAGATTTTTTTTCACAGAGTCTCTTGATGCTTGTCCCGCATGAGAAATGCCCACATCTCCGCGCTGCAAATAGATTGGACTCCTCGTCTTGCTGGTCATGCAATACGGATTCTTTTTAGCTTCCGAAAATAGCATCACAGGTTCTTGCACTCTTATCCAGACATCCAGGGATATTTGCATTTGATATCTGCAGCCAGTTGCCGATCGCCGGGTCAGAGCAGTCCGGGGCGAAATTCCCCAGTAGTTGCTGCTCCGCAATGTAGCGTTCGCGCAGTCCATAGATTTTGTACTGCAGCGTGAACAGGTCCCGGTCTTCCGCGATAAAAAAATGCGACTTGATAAAACCCGACTTCCCCGCTTGGAACCGCGCCAGCGTGCCGACGATCCGCAGCCGCGGGTTTTTCTCGCACTCCTCCGCCCACTTTTCGAAGGATTTCGGGTGCTTAAACTCGTTCGGGTGGACGAGCAGCATGGTAAGCGGAGCGTTATTATTCAACACGTCCTTCTGGCCCGGCAGCGAGATCGGCGGCACCACCACGTCGATTCGGCCATTGTCCTTTCCCTTTTTCCCCGACTGCTGATCCCCGGATTTTCCCAGACCGCCGCCCTTGTTTTTGCCGCTTTGATCTCCCTGCTTGTTTCCGAAGGTTGTTGTACTAGACGTGGTGCCTTTATCAAAGGATTTCGATGTGCTAGTTTGCAAGATCTGCGAAGTAGAGGAGGACGATACCACACCTGGAGGGATCAGAGTAGTACTGCTACTGCCAGAAGCTCCTGCCGCTGTCTCTGGTCCTCCAGCCGTAGTATCTAAGAGCTTGCTCTGCTCCTCCCGCTTTTCTTTTTCGTCTCGCTCCTGCTCCGCTTTCAACTCTTCGGTGCTGCTATCCTGTGCAAAAGTAGTACCGCACGTGGTAGCAGGAATTATCGCATGACAAATTTCTTGCTCAGGATTTTTACAAATCAAATTTCGTAGAAATTCTTTATGTGCAGCTGTATCTTGAGAACAAAGAGATTGGTACTTATGCGTGACTGCAACCAGTACGAGTTGTGCGATGCTTTTGCAATTCATAGATGTCAAATGTGAAAGGGTTGTTGGTGTCCAGCTGTTCTTGACCTCCCAACAGCATGCTGTTGTCCATGCTGTTGTCGTCATTATCCTTCGAGGACAACGCAGTGGTCACCTTCACAGGTGCAGCGGCCTTGCTCAGTGGCTGGGAAGAGGAAGAAGAGGAAGCAGGGGCGGTGTAGGTATTTGCAACCGTGTTGTGCTGCTGGCCTGCTTCTACTTCATCACCGCCTGCTGGCGGTTGCTGATTACTCGTCGTCGCCGCCGGCGGTCCGGCAGTCGCAGTGGTCGTCGTACTACCAACCAGCACGGCTTCCCCGTTTTCGTCCAGCTTGGTCCAGATGTCGCACCCCACGGACGGGTTCGAGTCCTATCCTGTGTAAAAACGTCCCCACCCCATAGTTGTTATGCAAAAATGCATGCTCGAAATGTTTCTCATGCGGATCCCCATGAGAGACATTTTCTCATGCTATCTGGAAGTTTGTGATGCTGGAATCAGGATAAGGTAGTCGATTTGTCATGCGGCTGCACTACCTCAAAGGGCACTACACTACGAGTATAAACTTGTCATGCGAAACAGCCAAAACTTGTTCATTTGTGTAGCAAAATCACCATCTTGACTATGGTGTGGGGACGTTTTTACTCAGGATAACTCCCGATTCAGCGTCATCTCGTCGTGAAACTCGATCTTTTCTGCCAGAAACTTATGGCATTCTCAAACGTTACATTCTCAACTGTGTCTGTGACCACAACATGAATTTGTCATGCAAAACTACCTTGAGCCGGTAGATGATCAAGCTGCTTCGCATGACAAATCTCCGAAGGGCTAAACAGCGTCTAAATCCGTGCCAAATCTGTAATGCGAAAGCAGTAAGCAGCTTACGCCTTTGACTGTTGCGCCTCTTGCATCACAAATTCACGTAACAGTTGAGAAGGTAACCGATTTGAGAACGCCATAAAACTTCCCGGGTTGCTGCGGGTTCCGGACCACGGTGAACCGGACCAGGGAGGGCAGCATGCTTGATTTCAACCAGGGAATAATGGAATTCCGCATTTCTTCCTGCCTCTCCTCAGCCGTCGACGCCACTGTCGTGGTCGCCTGATTTTTCACCGGCGCCGACGAAAACGGATTGCTCAGCAACTGCTGCCCGTGATCGCCGTCGTCCGAAAAATTCTTGTCTGGCGGTGGAAGATGAACTAACTCCGCGGCAGCTCCCAGCACTTCATCCCCTTTCGACGGCTCTTTTTCCGACACGTGTCCAGTCCGCAGCTTCCACTGCTCCCGCAGGTCGGCGAACTTGTGCACGAGGCAAAACAGATTCGGGATGGAGGGCGGGAACTGGGGCGACTTGATGAAGCCGTACTCTTATCAAATGCAAAAATGTTGTCTGGGTCTGGAAGATTCTGACGCTTGTCATGCACGTTTTGCATGAGCCCTGATGTCTGTGATGCATGCCCTAGCATCACAGATTTTTTGAGAGCTTCTTGATGCCTATTCCGCATGACAGATACCGTCTCCGCGTAGCAAAAATTACATTCCTTTTGGTACTCATGCAATACAGATTTTTCTGGAATCCAAATGCAGCATCACAAGTTGCAATCTTCCAGACCCAGACATTTTTGCATTTGATAACTCTGTGTTCTCCTTCATGGAAACGAACGTCCCGACCAATCTCAGCCGGTAGTTCTTGTATCCTAGGGAAAAAAGCCCCCACCCCATATCGGAAACGAAATGTGTGATGCTGTATTTGAGTACACAGTTCGACTTGTATTGCTAGAAAGCCAAGAGACGCAGCTGCGGGCTGAATTGCAGGCAATCTGTCACGCTGTTTCCCACTTCCAGTTGCCTCCTGTCATGCTGGAGCAGCACGGCCTTCCCACGCTAGGCAGCACTTCAGTCCGCATCTTTTGCCTTCTAGCATCACCAAGCTGATTTGTGACCACAAATCTGCATCACAGATTTCCTTTTTGATATGGGGAGGGGGCATCTTTCATTGTAATATCTTGGCGCACTCGTTCACCCAGCTATCGTAGGGCTTCCAGGGCTCCTTGTCGTGCACCACTAGCATGGTCATTTTCTCCTTCAGAAACATCATGTCCTTCATCTTGATGGTATGCAATGCAAATGTGTAGTCTGGGTCTGGGAGAAAGCAAGAAGTTCTTTCTCATGCGGAAATACAAATACGAAACAACACAAAAATAGCAGCCCAAAAATTTGTCATGCGGGGCAGCGTAGTGCAGTGCGCTCTCATTAGTTGCCTTTTAGCATTACAAATACAACCTTCCATCCAGACCAAAACATATTTGCAATGCGTAGATCGGCGCAATCGACAGGTCGCACCGGTCCGCCCCGCCCGGTCCTTGTATGACAGTGCACAACTCTCCCTCGTTCTCATTTCTCATGCAAAATCCACATTTCCAATTGCTCCCTTGCGTCACTATTATGCACGACAAATTCCGGTGGAGGCCCAAACAGTATAATGCATTGGGCGCAAAAATTTGTCATGCGTAGCTCTACCTGTGCTGGTGATTGTATTGCTGTTCACGCTATACATAGACATGAGGGGGAGTTCATGTGCACCCACTCGGATACCTTGCGGCGGCTGGATGAGAGGCTGCTGCTGCTGCTGCTGCGCGGCTGCTCCCTGCATCAGACTCTGGATCACGTTCAGGGCCGGATTGGTCGGGCCCCCGCTGCTCAAGGCGTCCCGGGCCCAATCACCGTACACGCCCCCCAACGTGGAGGAAACCAGGTCCAACAACTTCGCATTGGGCGGCGGGGGCGCCGGCGGTAGCTTGCCCTTTCCCTTGCCGCCCGTGTGGTCGGGCGGGTTGCGCTTTTCCGGTGGCGGCGGTTCGGACAAAAGCGGCCAGCCCTTCCAGTTGGCGGCACTTGCGTTGCCTTTGGGAAACACCGGGACGCTATCCTGTGCAAAAGTATCGCACTCGTAGTAATCGCAGTCATGCATTTCAAATCTTGATCCAAGGCAAAACAGCATGACAAACTCCATTTCTCACACTGAGTGAATTTGTCATGCGATTTCTACTGGTACGATACTTTTGCAATGCATAGACGTCGGTATTCTCGTCGAAAAATTCGATGTGTTCGGCGTAGAATTTCCCCTGCTGCGCCGTGTATCAAATGTAAAAGTGTCTGGGTCGGGAAGAATCCAACTTGTGATGCTGCATCTGGATTCCAAAAAAATCTGTATTGCATGAGTACCAAAGGGAGTGTAATTCTTGCTACGCGGAGACGGTATCTGTCATGCGGAATAGGCATCAAGAAGCTCTCAAAAAATCTGCGATGCTAGGGCATGCATCACAGACATCAGGGCTCATGCAAAACGTGCATGACAAGTGTCTGAATCTTCCAGACCCAGACATTTTTACAGTTGATACCGTGTTGCGGCAAATGGTAAACTTCACAAGCGCCGGCACCTTGGTCGGTAGCCACTCGGAAACGTATGAATTGCAAAAGTACCGCATCCGCACTCGTATAAATGCATTACAAATTTCGATCTCCTCAGCATGAGAAAGAAAATTTGTAATGCTGATTTACCTTAAGGAAAAGATTTGTGATGCAGGATTACAATACGAGTACGATACTTTTGCACAGGATAAAATGGTGGCGTCGTCAATTTTCTCCGCCTCTTCGGCCAGTTGCTCGTCGCTGCTGGCTTGCAACCCCAGTTTTTCCTTGCAGTACAACTTTTTCGCGTCGACCAGCTTCCACTGAAGCACAAACAGATTCTATCATATGCAAAAAAGTCCCCACCCCATAGCTGTCATGCAAATCTGCATGCTCAGAACGTTTGTCATGCGGAACCCCCATGATAAGAAGCATTTTCTCATTGTGTTTTGGAATTTGTAATGCTTTAATCAGCAGAATAGGCGTAGATCTGTGATGCTGCTGAACGAGCTAAGTCGAGGCGACTACTTACACAGCGAGGCCAGCATCAAACTTGTCACGCGCAACAGCCAAAGCTTGTTGATTTGTGTAGCAGATTTCCCATCATGTTGAGGACTATGGTGCGGCGACGTTTTTGGTCAGGATAGATTCCCGGACGCGGGGTCAAAGTATGAACTGCAAAAGCATCGTACTAGTATAAATTGCATGATAAATTCCCTCAGCATGACAAATGCAATTTGTCATGCTGATTTGCCTTGGTAACGAGATTTGTAATGCGTGTCTGCAATTACTACGAGTACGATACTTTTGCACAGGATACAAAGGAGTTCGACGTGATGAATCCGTACTGCTTCGCAGCTTCGAATTTGTAGAAGGACCCGACGAGCCGCAACCGGTAATTTTTCGCAAACTCCTGCTCCCACTGCTCGAAACTTTTTGGCGGCTCCAGTGGGTGCACCGCGAGGACTGTCATGGTGGAGGACACTACGTCATTGGAAGAAGATGCAGAAGAAGCTTTCGGGTTTTTCTGGTTCTCGAACTTCACCAGCGGCCAGTTGCAGTCGACGCGGCCGGCCGGCAGTTGCTGGCCCGGATTCAACATAGTTGGCGGTCGTGGCGGGGCCGGTGGGGCACGACCAGTAGTTGCGAGTGCGGCGACCAGTGCACCAGCTGTGCTGGTGTCTAGAGGGCCAGCAGCGGCAGGTGTAGTTGTGTTTGTTCCGGGCGGCGGCGCAATAGACGATGGTGGAACCACCAGCCCGCTGCCGCTGGTGCTGGCAAGAGCTGCTGCCCCCGTAATATTGGTGGACGTCGACTGCGGGACTAAAACGGGCTGATTCGCGTTCCTTTCCGTTTTTAATTCGTAGTGTAAATTCGCCTTGTCCGAATCCCGCCGCATGTATCGCAGGAAAAAACTGTTTCACTGTAAACTTGTAATGCAAAACATATATCTTAGAAGTGTTTGTCTTGCTACACATGCAAGACAATCGATTTTAGCTGTGTTTTCCCTTAGGAACCTCGCATGGCAAATTTTCTCTGTCATGTAGAGCAAACTTGCGATGCAAAACTTGCAAAATCCTTACAGTGAAACACTTTTTTCGTGGGATAGCATGATATCCATGTCCACAAACTCAATGTGGTCGCAATAGTACTTTTATCAACTGCAAAAGTATCGTACTCGTATGAATGCATTACGAATTTCATCCTCCGCATGAGAAATAAAATTTGTATTGCGGATTTACGATAGGAAAAAAACTTGTATATGCAAGACTTGCATCTACACGAGTGCGATACTTTTGCAGTGGATAACTTTCCCGACTGCTGGGCATTTTCGTGCACTGTAAACCGGACCAGATGCGGTAACTGCCGGGCCAGGATCTCCTCCTCACTGGTTTCGAAAAACTTATATCCTGTGCAAAAGCATCGTACTCGTAGTAACTAATTGCTGTTAATTATGCATTACAAATCTTTTTCTTAACGTACATCCGCATCAGAAATTCCATTTCTCATGCTGAGGAAATTTGTAATACACCTAACTACTAAGATGATGCTTTTGCAGTTCATAACTTATCCGGGAGAGCAATCACCTTCGCGCAGGCGTTATCGTCAAAGTATTTGGACATGATGAACCCGTAGCGCACGCCCCGGTGCCCGTAGTTAACCAGGGTTCCGATCAGCCTTAGGCGGTAATTCTTCGCGCACTCGGTCACCCAATCTGCGAACGCCTTCGGAGCCTCGAGGGGGTGGACGCAGAGCAGGTTTGTGCCGCCGTGGTAAAACTCTGGGTTCCCGTAGTTCACCCCGGGCGCCGGGTTTTGCAGCGCTACCGCGTTTTTCTGGCTGCGCACGGTTATCGGCGCGTGGGTCAGGTCGATTTTGCTGTTCTGCTTATTGCCGTAAGAAGTGGAGGAATTATTACTCAGGTTGCTCGAGGCCTGGTTGTTCCCGAAATGATCGAACGAGCTTGTAGTTCCAGGCTGCGGCACTTGAAGCATGGCCGTAGTTGATGTTCCTGCGCTACCACTTCCTGACGCAGCGACGCCCCCACCCGCGTGGAAGACGCTCATATTTTATCAAGACGAAAAATCCCCCCTCCCCATATTGACAAGCTATGTTTCCGAAGATTTGCGTTGCTGATTTGTGACCACAAATCGTCTCTGTGTTGCATGAAGGCAACTCCGCAGTATCCGCCGCATTCTACAGGCGGTTTGCCATGCTTATGCTCCTAGAGTTCAGAAGTCTGTCATGCTACGCCCCTAGGCCAAAACCTGTCTTCTCAACAGGCTTGATATGGGCCTGCAGTCCTCGCCAGGAAGACAAATCTGATCTGTGTACGCAAATCCAGCATCAGAGCCTTCGTTTTGATATGGGGAGGGGGGATTTTTCATTCTGATATATTTGGGTTGCTGTTCGCCTCCTCAAAGGTTGGGTAGTTCGCATAGACGTAGCTGCAGGTATGGTACGAAAAAACTGTTTCACTGTGATGCTTTTGCAAGATCCGCACCACAAGTTTGTTACACATGACACTGAAAATCTGCCATGCTTGCTTCCCAAGGGAAAACACGCTTGAAAATCCAATGCCTTGCAGGTGTAGCAAGACAAAGAAATAGTTGTAGTTCTGTGTTCCATTTTCTGCATCACAAGTTCACAGTGAAGCAGTTTTTTCTTTGCATAGCTGGTCCCGGACTTTTCGGCGTTCGTCAGTTCCAACTCATGACCGAATTCCAGCGCTTCAAAAAACCGAAACCTCTGGTCGCCCGTGCGTGCCCACGATGCCCTGAATCAGCACCGGGCCATCGTGCTCCGCGTCGCGTGCCTCATCCAGAAACACAACGTCGTCTGCATAGTAATTGTCCGTCTCCTTCCGGGTTTTCGAGCCCTTTTTCCCGATCCGGAACGCCACCAGCCGGTCCTTG
>JACKZZ010016183.1_pt1 | contig 17186 bp, 12 predicted proteins | sample 8027871 | NCBI WGS metagenome assembly JACKZZ01 (sample SAMN15724774, study PRJNA655200) | protist metagenome | isolation source: fluorescence activated cell sorting (FACS) single amplified genomes of... | place: USA: West Boothbay Harbor, Gulf of Maine | collected 2000-07-19
TTGCATTCTTCCAGACCCAGACACTTTTACATTTGATAAGAGGATCAGGAACATCCGGTCCCCTGGTTCCCCTTGGCGGTAGACGGTGTATCGAAAGGAAAAATCCCCCCTCCCCATATCGAAACGGTATTTCTCCGCGGATTTGCGTTGCTGATTTGAGGTCACAAATCGCATCTGTCTTGCAAGAAGACAAGGGCAGAAGCTTTCGCCCATTATGGACTCGGTTTGTCATGCTGTTGGGCCTAAACGGGAGCCGCTTGCCATGCTGAACAACTAGACCCATACGCCCCTACCTAGCCTGGGGATCTGGCCGCAGTGCCTCTCTGCAATACAAACCTGATTTGTGTACACAAATCCAGCATCAGAAATTCCGTTTTGATATGGGGAGGGGGGATTTTTCCCCTCAATACGGTGAGCCCCTTCCCGTACATTCGGCCCGCCATGGACTTCGCAGCCTTCTCCAGCTGCGGCCGTTCCAAGTGGCGCAGTAAAGGGAAGTTCCGCATAAAACCAAAGTTCTGGCGCAGGGACCGGGGAACAACCGCGGTATTGTTTTGGATTTGGTCCTCGTCCTCCGGAGGATCTCGATCTCCTCCTGCGCGCCGCTGCTCGGCTGCATCATCGATATTATTGTTTCCTGCGGTCACCGGATTGTCTAGCTGCGAGCGAAAAAAATTACGGGAAAGGGCCCGCTGCTTCTCGACCAGTGGAATTTCGATAACGGAAAATCTGGGATAGTATTGCTGGGTGGTCGAGTCAAAAACAGTAGAACTGGCCGTACTGCCCGACCGAAGCTTCATATTCTTGGTACTAGCCTCGTCTTCGTCTTGTTCTTGCGAGAGAGTAAGAGGACCCACGCCAGTTCTTGAAAATTTATTCGTCGCAGAAGTATCGCCGTCAAGGGCCACTTGTGTAGTCGCTTGTACTAATTCGCCAGTTTCCAGCTTGCTACTAGAAGGCGAAGAAGATTTCGTTTGCGCTGGCGGCCCACCAGGTCCAATGCTAAATTGCGAAATTTTCGGCATGGACACCTGCAGCGAGGAAGCGGTATTTGTATTTTCGGGCACCAGGAGAGCGGCAGAGTCCGTTCGCGGGCTAGGGGTGCTAAACCCGAGGCGCACGGCCTGCTCAATGTCCGGCGACGTCGCCTGTCCGAAGAGCGGACGCACCTGCGGCTGGCCCCCCAGAAATTGCGCGTGCTGCTGCTGTGGTGTGGTTCCGAAGGGGAAAAAGAACTCCGGCGCCTGCTGCTGCGCTGGTGCGTTGCCGGCGGCGGTGGGGTCTTGATGTGGAGAAGAACCTTTTTTTGATCAGACGTAAAAGATAGATAAAATCCGACTCATCAGGGCGGCAGATTCTTCTTTGAACCCGTCACCATATTTATTACATGAATATGTTCTAGTTCTCTATGCCTTGTTGTAATGATCCAGCAGCAACAGGAGGGCTCAGACTTTCAATTTTCGCTTACGATTATTCAACCAGATAGATTGTGCAGCCGGGAGAAGCAGAAGGTCGTAGCTATATTAGATTTTGTTGCCGCAGGAATTATCAGAGCGGAAACATCTGAGAAGTAACTACCGATCGATGTGACAATTCTTTACGAAAAAAAATCCTCATCTCATTGTACTGGCAGCAATCTTCATATCAAAGCGTGCTGCCCGAAAGTGAAAGTAAAACTTCACTGGATCTTCACATCATCCCGCTACAAAACAAAAGGAGCCTGCGGTAAAAATATAAATATCTGACTGTAGCTTATCTAGTAGAAACCTCGCCTACCCATGCGACGAGATTTGCTTTTTTCCCCGCTCCGCTGACGCTGAGCAGCAGGTCCACGCCCTCCCTCGTTTCGCTCTTCGTCGTCCGTGCGGAGTTTTATCAATTGCAAATATCGAAGATCGGGGTCTGGGTGGACAGTCGCAGACTGACACTTGGCATGCATTTTCTGGATCTGCAGGAAGGTCAGCGTCAGGTTCACTCGAAGGCACGGAGCATGACAAGATCCGAGAAGGCTTTTGCGTTTGCATGCCTGGGTGCCTGCATGAGAAGTCTTCATGCCCTCTACTTCGGGAGACAAAAATAAACCGCAGCACGCTTTTTGCTGACTTCTTTGCAAGACAGATTTTTGTGTGCTCCGGAAAATAACTTCTTCTCCACAGCATCACAAAGAACTACCATCAATGGAACAATCTACTTCCAGTACACGACCCAGATCGATATTTGCAACCGTGCATAAGTTTCAGCGGGCCAGCATTGTCCTCACGTTGTTCGTCGTCCGGTTTCTTTTTTGTCAAAGCCGCAGCCTGCTCTTCGACTTCGCGCACGACGTCGCGAGCACGCAACAGCCGGTCGTTCCTAGTTACCGACGCTGTTTGGATGTTGTTTGCATCGTCGTCTTTGCGATTCATTTGCTTCTGTTTGCATGCCTCCCCAGCACGAGCGGTGGTCGTAGCATCAAAATTTGTTCCTTCGTCCGCAGCGCAGCTATCCGGCGGAAGAGACGCAGTTTCCATCGCAGCCAACTCGGGGTGGTGCGCGAGACGTACAACGTTGTGGTGCGGGCGATCAGGCTCGTAGTGGTGTTGAGTGGTGGCACAACCACCTTCGCCAGGAGCATTCTGCGCAGGCACGGTCGCGAACACGGGCTGGCAGCTCTTGCTGGTACTATGATCATAGCCTGGTGTACTAGTAGTAGTAGTTCCGTAAGAAGAACAAGGGTTAATATCGTTCCTGTGGCTGCCTGGCGCAGTTGAGCAATCGTGGCCGCCACTTTTGGCAGAAGTAACAGCAGTTGCTCCTGTTCTTGCGGTATGCATTGCAAATATGTCTGGGTCTGGAAACTTGTGATGCAAGAAAGGGAAGAGTGAACCCACTATAATGCGCTGCCAAGCATCACAGGTTTTTTCATGGTTCTAGGTTGCTATTCCGCATGAGAAACTGCGTTTTTGCATGACAAGGAGGAGGGGCTCTTCGCGGCCATGCAACACAGAGTTCAGAGTCATGCCAGACTAGCATGACAAATCTCGCAATCTCCCAGACCCAGACATTTTTGCATTTGATATGCGGCATGATAGTATAATTGTTGATGTTGTCCACCTGCTGGTGGTGCAATAGAACCTCCTCCTCCACGTGCCGCGGGCCCACCCTTTCCTCCGACATAATTTTCTACAGACATCAAACCTTGTTGTTGTTGGTGTTGTTGCTCGTCCCGAGCAGGGACGATCATCGCAGTGGCCGTGTTCTTGTTGTAGCCGACGGGGGCAGTTGGACCACAAGAGCCAGGACCTCCACCTAGCGCGTTGTTGGTCATCGTTTCGTGGTACTGGTTGTGATAGAAATTCTCCTGCATAGGCTGAACCCCAGCACGGCTAATAAACTGCGCACCACTTTTGCAATCGTAGTTTGATGTTCCATTGTGAAGAACGTGAGAAGTTGCTTCAGAAGTTGTATTTGTGTACGGGGACATCATGGACATCCCCCCCTCCTGCTGTGTTGTCGAGCAGAGCGTTGCCCCCGCCGCGTAGGTGCTGTGTTGGTCGTTGGCCTGCTGCGCCTGGTTAGTACGCGTGCGCTCGTGCTGGTGCAGGTCTGAAGGATAAAAACCAGAAGTAGGCTGTTTGTTGTTCTCTGCGACCTCTACGTGAAGATGTTGCTGCTCGTTGGACCACTGCCGACTAATATTATTAACCGGGAAATGTTCTTGAGAATGATACTCATAATCCGTCTGCTCCTGCTGCACACGAGGATGATCATGACTCCAATTCCTGTGGCTAGTACTACCAGTGGAATTAGAATTTTCCAAGTGAAACTCCCTCGATTTTTGCCGGGCGCTGCGCAAATACTCCTCTGTAAGTGGTGGAATGGTTGGACTGCGCTTGTTGTAATAATCGTGGTGGTCAAAATTGTTCTTGTTGTTGCCTTTGCTATTCATGCGATGTCGGCCACTTCCTGGTGTTGTGGGGATAGCAGTAGTCCCAGGTGAGCATGAATTTCCCCCCTGATGTTGATGATAGTGCCCAGCATGATGGTGTTGAGATGAACCACCGCTCCCGCCACGTCGACCGCCCTTATTTGCGGCCTTCGACTTCATACCGTACGCGTGCGTTGGCGTCGGGGTGCCTGCACCTTGTTCAGCTGTACACGATAAAGACGGGATCATGTTCTGGTTTTGGTAGGGAGACGAGCAGGACGTGCCGGACTTGCCGCGCACCAGCTGCTGTTCGACGTGCGGAGTAGATGAAAAAGACCCCTTGATGGCACAACCTTTATTTCTGACCACAACAGAAGCCGCGTTTGGGTAAAAATTGTCACCTGCAGTCGTGTGGTCGGTGGACGTGGAATGGTATCCGTAGCTGCTGGCAACATCAGCTGCAGCTCCACCTCCTGCTCGACGTCCACCAGAAGCCCCTTTGTAGAAGTGGTTGCTAGTACTGTTGAAACCAGTGCCACTACTGCTAGTACGCTGGTTGTGATTTACGTAATACTGGTGCACCACGTCGCGTCCCGCTGGAAAAACCGCTCCCTTTGAAGATGGTCCCTTCCAATTTGGTTCCCCCGCCGGGATCTTCGGGAATGATGTCGGATACTCTTCAAATAAACGCTGGTGCTCTTGCTGGGGTAGGGGATACACATCAATTTTTTGAGAGTATAATTGCTGTTGCTGCTGTTCCGTTCCAGCACTTTTCTTGTAGCCATAATTTGCGACAGGAGCGGCCGTGGTCTTGTTCATAGCACGCCCTCCAGAATTCTGCCGTGTCACATAACGCCCACGCCCTCCAGAATTCTGCCGTGTCACATAAGAACCAGCCGCGCTAGGGACCGCGGACGAGGACCCACTGGATGGTGACGCTGTGTGGGAGATGCTTTTCGTCTTGCCGAGGTTGATGTAGTTCTGCCTCGGGCGATTTTTGCCCGTTGGGGTTGGAGTAGAAGAACTATATTTGCTGGCGGGTGGATAAAAATTGCTATTCGATGCACCATCCCGCTGCAACTCATCTTCATGCTGCACGATGGCGGGCACGATCTTGTTGTCAGCCTCCTGCTGCTGCAGCTCGTGGTCGCGGTTGTTGTGACGATTGTAGTTAGGGTCGTGGTACTGAATCTCAATCGACTTTTTTGTGGTGGTTTTAGACGTAGATACAACAGCGCGGCCTGCCCCGCAGGATGTTGTGCCCCCTTTAGATGACATTTTCGTCTGCGCGGTCTCACTTATCGTCCAGGTGGTGGTGGTCGTTTTTGTTTCGCTCAGCAACGTTATCCACGAAAAAAAGCATGCTGCAAGCGTCACTTTTGTAATGTATGTAAGGTAAACTAAACAGCATCACCAATTTTGTTTTGAATTAAGTAGAATTTTCATATTTTTCATGCGCAGCTAGTAAATCAAAAGAACTACACGACGCATGAAGCAGCGAGCCTATGAAGATGCACATCCAGAACAATGACAACAGGTGTGACTCCTGTCAACATCTTGCATCGTCCGCAACCGCAATACAAAGTGACACTTAAGTACTTGCACGACAGTTTTTTTCTTGCATAAACGTCGCTTGCTGAAGAATAATTTTGTCCTGGCTCAGCATCTCCTGTCGCTGCTGCACGTGCTGCGTGTCAATATCCTGTGGTCCTTCATCGCCGCGCACGATCGCTTTTTGGTCCTCTTCACAAGCGTCAGCACGTCGTCCTTTTGCATCATTTTCCACTACCTGTCCACCTTTTTCTAGCCTGTGATGCTGTTCCTTCAACACGCCAACAGCTGGCTCTTCTAGAAGGGTCCTCGTCGACGTAGGTTGTGGGCGTTCTTCCTCTGGGCAAGAGCTGCGATCTGGCAGGGATGGGTCTGGATGTTTCTGTGGGACGTGAAGAGTGCCCGCTACTTCATTCTCCCCCACTTGTCGTGGATGACACACCAAAGCGGACGATGATATCCTGCGCAAAAACTTTCCCGCCACGGAGATGAGTACGTAGCTAGTATTTAATTTTGCTACACATCAAACCATCAACGCAACAATCTGTGGTTTTCGCGCATGACATCAAACTTGGGCTCGTAATGTAATCGTTCTAATACTAGCGAGTGCACTAGCTGCGGGCGCGGCATCACAAATCAATCGCCTCGCCGTCGTCCTGCCTCTAGTAGGTCTAGTATGTTGACAAACCTTAACCTTTTTTTTTGCAAACTCCCAGAAACGACGAGCATTCAAAACCGCTTTTCATGTGGCTCCTGCGCAAGAGAAATTACATTTGGGTAGTTTGATTCATGCACATTGAAACATCTCGGGTCGTGGGACGTTTATTTCAACAGTTTCACGGAGGATAGACGAGAGCCGGACATCATCTGGAACTTCGTCGTCTCCCCACTCCCCGAGAACGTCTTCCCCGGCCGGACGGTTGAACTGCCCCGGTACGGTCCGGATCGCGATGACCTCCTCTGCGTTGATCCTTGTTTTGTGGTCCAGGAGGTCGTCGTCGTGGTGGTCTCTACTCTGATGACCCAGAAAAGGTGATCGCTCAACGTCCTCTTCAACAACGTCTTCACTAGCTATAGCAGGAGGAGCAGGAGGAGATGGGTGCAGCTCTTTAACTTCTTCCCTTAAAGAGGTAGGTGACGCGCCGGAAGCGGGGGAGGAAGTCGTGTCGTTCAAAATTTCGAGCACCATTGGCGTTGGAGGTTCCGGCAGGTGGTGAGCTGGTGCCCCTCCTCCCAGAAGATCATCTCCTCCGACGGCCAGAGAACCAACTGCAAGAACTCCTCGACGACCACAGCCAGAGCTGGTTATGAAAGTAGTGCACAACTCGTCCCCCGCGTGTCCCTCGCTTGTAATGCAAAATCAAAATACCGAATCCCCCTGCTCCTGTCTTTAAGCACTGTCCGCATGACGATGACATGGAACCTGTCAGACAGTACTAAAATTCGTGTGCAGATTTGTGATGCGGAACTAACATTCTTGTGTTGCCATGCATGCAATACACATGAAGGAAAGACAAATAGGGAGTTGTGCACCACTCGGATACTGGTGCGGCTGCCCGTTGTGCCAGAACTGCCGCCCCGCCGGAGCTGCTGCGCACGGGCGACGTAGGAGGAGCTGCGATGGAGAGGACCACGAGCACCAGAGGCTTCTTCATCCAGAAGCAGATCAGGATCGCTCTCTCCAGGAGATGATGGTGTTTCCCTTTCCGTCTGCTCGCCCTCTGCCACGACTACCAGCGGGGACGAGGACGAAGATTTGCTGGCACTACTAAAATCGTGCCCGCCGTTTGCTGGTCGTGGTGTATCTTCTCCTGGACCAACATCACTTGCCGTATCAGGAGTCCCCGCATCGCCCGGTCGTCCGAAACGAGGAGATGAGACCTCCTGACGGTTATTTTGTAGAAGTAGCCCCCTTGGAGGTGTTGTGCTCGGTCCCCTGGACCAGGTACCAGTATTTTTCTTGAAGAAGCCCCCCGCCGCCCCACTACTGCCATGATGAACGCCGGCGGGCGACAGCTTGATATTCTGGATCGCGGTCTCGACCATACTGTCACCGTGCGCGGCGCACCGTGACGCGGGGATGTTGGATGGACTCTCCTCCTCGATCGAGGGTTGTTGGCGGTGTTGGAACCTTCCCTGTCGCATCCTCATCACCATCCCAGGTTGGTGCAGCTCCTTTGATGCTGGTGTCCCGGCGTTATTTAGAACGTATTGGTTGTAATATTCCTGCCCTCGCCCCACACCAGCTCCAGCACAAAACTGACCGTCCAAAGAACTCTGGTTGGACTCGCCGCGGAGGAGCAGGGGTCCCAGATTTGGCAGCGACTTGCCGCTCAAGCCCCCGTATCAAAGGTAAAAATGTCTGGGTCTGGGATGTTGCCGGGTTTGTCATGCATATTTTGCATGAGCCAGGATGATGTCTGTAATGCACGTCCTAGCATCACAGATTTTTAGAGGGCTTCCCGATGCCTACTCCACATGACAAACGCCCTCCCCGCGTAGTGCGAACTAGACTCCTCGTGCTGGTCATGCAATACAGATTTTTTTAGAGTCCAAAGTTAGCATCACAAGTTCCAACCTTCCAGACCCAGACGTTTTTACAGTTGATACCCCGTTGCTATCCTGAGCTGAGTTCGACATGGAAAACAGGTATAAAATGTAAAAGTGTCTGGGTCTGGAAACTTGTGATGCTGGGTGGCGTCTCATGATGAGGCCACAACTGCTGGCTCAGCATGACAAGTTTCTGAGCTTCTAGGTGTTGCCTATTCTGCACGACAAACTGCGTTTCTGCATCACAGAAAAATGCAACTCTTGGGTAACGTGCATGACAGATTTAAGAGTCATGCCAGACAAGCATGACAAACATGCATTCTTCCAGACCCAGACATTTTTGCATTTGATAACAGGGTTCGGGGAGCGATTTGTACGGCAGCCGATGGTGCTGACGTCGACCTAGTACCCGCGTTTTTGCCCTCTCGTTCTTGATGTAGTAGTTCTCCGCCACCAGGAGAACTACCTGCTCCCACCTGCCCCTGATGATCTTCAGAACTATAACCTTTAGGCGTGTTGATGGGCGGAAATTGCATCACTCTCGGCGTGCTGGCATCCTCGGAGGCCTGCGGGGAGCCGGCGGGGATGTGAAAGCGAGGTGTCGTGTGGGAGCGGTCTCTTGCCATGGGAGTGTAGTTGTGGTAGTGTGGGTTTGGAGGCGTCTGGTGCGGCCCATAGGAGCTGCTGAGCAGTTGCAACCCCGTGCTGGCTGTACTGTCGAGGGATATCAAATGCAAAAATGTCTGGGTCTGGAAGAAAGCAACTTGTCATGCTGTTTTTGGATTGGAAAAAAATTTGTATTGCATGACCAGCAAGAGGCGTACAGTTTGTGGCACACAAGAAGGGCATTTCTCATGCGGAAGGTGCATCAGGAAGCCATCTAAAAGTCTCTCTGCGACGCTAGGCCATGCATTACAGGCATCATGGGTCATGAGAAATATGCATGACAAATCTCGCATTCTTCCAGACCCAGACACTTTTACATTTGATAAGGGAGTAGTGACGACGATGATGTTCCTTTTGCTGCGGTTGCTGGTGAGGACCGCGACCACCGCCGGCAAGTAGAGCACCTCCATTTGTTGTCGTCCATTGCATGGTCATGGTCTCCGCCGAGCAATCGCGGGACAGAGACAGCGAGGGCTGCAGATTCGGGAAGGAATAATGCTGCAGCGTGCTGTCTTGCAGATGTTGTTCCTGTCCGTGCAAGGTGCTCGTCGGAGTCATCATCAGTTGCTCTTCATCCACGACCTGCGTGTTGTAGTTGTTCATCATAATCATACAACCTGCACGGCCGGTTCTGGGCGAAAATAAAGCAGCTTCAGTTCCAGGTCCACGACCACCTGTCTGTGGTGGTCCAAATGCAAGTTGCCGCATGGCCGCCGCGCCACCACCTCCTGCCGCCTGGTCGGCCGCGACCGTGGAAGAGTGTTCGACAGCTAGTACTTCTCTTGGGCTTTTATCATGGACGTGGTCCTCTTCATCCTCCTTCGTGTCTTTTTTCTTCTTCATTTCCTGGTTCAGCAGCTCCACCACCTTTTTCCCTGCACAACTCGGTGGAGCTCTTGGAGTCGATAGGCTACCAACGAACCTGGCATCAACACCAGGTCCCGCAAGATTCATCGCAGCTGCCTTTGGGGTACGACTAGACCACGAGGGCGCTCGCCCCGAGGTTCTTCTACCACTACTTGCCGCGAGGACGTTGTTCGGATCCGTGAGGACGATATCGTCCGTAGTGCGAGGACGCTCAAAATTCGGCGTCGTCTGCTCCATCGGAGGTGTAGCCGCGGTACAACTGCTTGCCCGAAACAAGATCTTCTGCTCGAAGATCTTCTGTGGTGGTACAACGCCAGATCTTGGGTGAGTCACATCGCTCTGCGGCGCGTTCATGCCCTCATCTTCGTCGCGGCGAGGATCACTTCCTTCTGATACTTGTTGTGCAAGTGCATCAGCCGAATTATTTTCTAGTACTTGAACCGGACAGCACTTCTCATAGGACTCTTCTTTGTTTGCCTCGTCGCGCTTGGTCAACAACATCTCCGCACCGACTTCTGATGAAAAAGGAACTCCTTCCTCGCGCAGGAGCTGCTGTTCCGAAGAAACAACGTGGGCGAGGTGCTCGAGTACGGGGGGAGATGACACTTTCGTTGATGTTGCAGACATCATCGGAATTTTTGTGCAGCTGGTTGAGAAGATTTGCTGTTGACACAGTAGTTCTCCAGACGATGTTTCTTTACTCGTCGCTGCCGCCCGAAACGTAGAATTCAATACTACAACACAAAACTTCGAAGAAAATTATTGGATGTCCTCGCCCGGATGATATTCTCAGAAGCCTCTTCTTGATTGTCCACGGTCGTCTTCGGGCTTGGTTTTCGACAAAGTGTGATATCGGTGGAGGTCTACTGCTTGCGCAGCGTCTATTACTTCTACTAACAAACTAGTGCTGGTGGAGGAACCTCACCGCAGCCAGCAGTCCTGGTTTGACGTGTATGAAAAGAAAGAAGCACGCCGTTTGATACTCAAGCTGATTGAAGTCGAGGGAGGTAGAGAAGATGTTCTGCAGCTTGTAGTTTTGCCTCCGCTTGTTGAAAATCAGAACGTCCGCTTCCGGGCCAAAAAGGTCGCACGACTTCCGCCGACGAAGAAAGAGGTGGTCATCTGTGATGCAGCTCTTGTCGACATGTATGTAGAAAGAACGTCGTGTACAAATATTTATTAAAAGTAGGTAGTTGTAGTAGCAGGAAATAAATCGGGACGAGGCCAGGCTGCTGGTCACAAACAACAATATTCATACTCGTCAGCCGCGACCTGTTCATCTAAGACGAAAAAAAAAAAATGAAATGAAAAGTACCGGAATAAATACACAATGACAAAAAATTGGAATGAATGCTCTGTAATAAAAATATCTCGCCAGTTGCTTGTATAGTTTCGAAACGCCAGTTGCTTGTCTAGTTTTAAGACATCGTTATCAATGACTCGCTGGTAGGTGCATGTGTATCAATGATTTTGATTTCCGGAAGGTATAGAAAATCAAGAAACGAAAGCCGAGTATCGTAGTGTCAACAACAAAAAGAAAAAATAAGCAAAGCCCACGACTGTGAGCGTGTTTGTGGTGCAAATAAGCCGTCAAATAGAAATGTGGAAACGCTGCGACAAGCGCAAGCGCTGTATTTTATCTCCGGCATAAAAATAGGTTTCTGAAGAGAAAACGCGATCTCATGAACCCTCAACCTACCTTCGGACTACGTCGAAGTCAGTTGTGAACGCACAAGGTGCGCTTACAATAACAAGGGAAAATTGTGCTTGTGGATTTGTACAAATGCGTTCCACAATCAACCAGAACCACTCCTACGCTATCGATATGAGAATGATATTTATCTTTTATCACTTAACGCCCGAAATATTAATATTCTGCGGGAACAAGAAAGCGAAAATATGAATAAAAGGAGCCAAGAGCTTGAGCGGCTCGTTTGCGAAGAAACGATCCACCCAGCGCAAAGGGGCACTACAACAGGCTGCTTCTGTACACAAAAGTGATAGTGCCGTGGTAGCACGTCTTGAAATAGACTACTTATTCCCACCTTTGCGCCGAAGGTAGTTATTGTTACGGCACACGAGAAGCTCGATTTGAGAGTCTCGATGCTTTTGTTTGATGTTTGATATTCAAATTCTTCAAAATACGAAAATAAAAAGTGAGAAGTAATAAATCAAGCCCAAGGGTGCGGCTTGTCAGTAAATATAAAATCAACTACAATAATAGCTCCTAGCATCTAGATGAAATCGCGATCAACAGTTGTAGCAGGGGGACAAGTACTTTTTGTCAATGCGGCAACTAATTTCGGTGTTTCATGGGCATCAAAATATGGTCAAAAACATTATTTGATGTCGGAGTTAGAATTTAGACAGTGCGTAAAAAAAAACTGTCGCCGAAAAAAGTAGAGGAGGGTGTCAGCCTTAGCAACCAAGAGGTTTACATGCTCGGATTTTCTAGCAGCAGCTTGAGGACCACAATCATGTCTGATAAAACTAGTACTTCTTGTGTGGGTGTGGCACTAATAGTAAGATCTACTGTTCTTACGTGCAAGAAGCAATACTTCAGAAGTTCAATTTATTTTTTACGACCGCCCCCGCCTGGAGGTAATCTATTCCGATAGAAAGCGGACAGGAAAACAGTTAGAGAGTAGAGAGCCACTCTTTCTGCTTCGGAAATTTTTCAATGGAGTTCATCATACAAATTCAAATTGAGTCAGACAATACAAATACTACCTCTGGTTGTATTTCCTGTACTAGTACCTCTTCTTGCGGCGCACTAATCGGACCACGCGCCTTCTTCTACTTGATGATGTAGTAGCTAGTAGTTTGGCGTCGTGATAGTACGGCTCTTGTTCGTTTTCAAAAAGCGTTAGAGGGCTTTGCTACTGACTACCGTAATAGAGGAGGTCCTAGATTTTGTGCTCAACTAGAGTAGTCGGTAAATAACTTGAAGTACAGTAGAAGTTCAAATTCTTACCAACTTCTCTAGATACTAAATCTTAAATCTTTATTGATCTTCCTATAGAAGTACTGGTCTAGTTTTATCGTGGTATAGCGGTAGTATCGGTCTGTGCTAGTGTCTCTCTAGAAAATCCTTACAAGAAATCTACTCCTCTGACTGCTTTGTCTGTGTTTTTGTGGAGAAATTTTTTCAATTGGTAGCGGTCAACACGCCCGTGCGTGGTCGCTTGTTGAGATCGCTTCGAACTAGTACTGCAGTGCTCTGCTCCTCTTCGTAAGACTGGGATTACAAGTTCAAGTAGTGCAACTTCATGCAAAGTTCTTGTGCGCGAAAAAAAACGGATCATGATCAACTTGTTCAGCATCTTCCAGGCTGCTAGCAAAAACGAACTCTACTTCGCTGCTAAGGTTCTCTATGTGTGGTCGAAAATCAACATAGTTCTCAACCGGTCTTTTTTTCGAAGTAGCAGAAGCTCCTGCTGCAAATCGCTTGGCTGGATCTCTTTTCAGGTCGGTGTAGTAGTAGTTGTAGATCTCGTATAATAACTTGAAGCTTCTCATCAGAGGCATGTATAACCACCCTCACTCCAAAAAAGTGAATAAAAAAAAGTTCGGAAGTATATTCATAAATGCAACTTGCTAGTACAAGGATCCATCTGCGTGATGCGGTGCATGCTCGGCGCTGCGAATCAGAGCATGGAGTCTGTTGAAGACAGAGATCAAGATCTTCCTCTCCTGTGTCGTGTATTTAAACATCAGTGATAATTTCCTCTACTAGGCTGGAAATCTCGAGAAATACTTACAACGACTCTCCCGAGCATTCTCGGGATGCAAAACCAAGTGAGAAACGAACCACGAGCACGACTGCTCTAGTGCTACAGTAAATCTTTAGTTATATCGGATGCCAAAAAAGAACCCACCGGTTGCTGCTGGTGGTCCACCTCGTTTTTTGAGGTACTTCTTTATTTCTAGCAGTATCTAGTACTGCATCGCTGTTGCAAGTGAGTAGAAGCAGCATTCTCTTTTCTAACAAAACTAAATCACGAGAAAGAATCAATCACAAATCATATCGAGTCGAATTCTAAAACTATACCCGCCCGTTGCGACGGCCGTTGATGAAACACCGCTGTGGAACTTGTCGCTCCGCCGTGCTGGTAAGTTGGGTTTGGGTTTTGCCGCAATGCCGTCTCGTGCGCTGACGGGATGGGGAGGAGCAAGGGTGGCTGTTTCATCTGCTGCGGAAAAGATATGGTTGACATAATCGGGTGGGGATTCTTGATTTTGTTCCCGCTTGTTCCCGACGAACTACTGCCGCCGGCGCCGGTCCTCGTGGTGCCCCCTCCTGCGGATGATCCACCCCCTGGCGGGCGGCCACTTGTTCCATCCCCGGGCCCGGGCGGTTGCATTTGCTCACGGTGGGCTGGACGTCGTTCTTGTGCGACAAGAGTTTGGGTTGTCCAACCGCTCCTCAATTATGAACTCGGACTGCTGGTGGTGCTCGCGACGGAACAGGGATGAAGCAGGGGCTGCTCGTAATCGTCCTTGTTCCCGCGCTTTGAAAAAAATTTTCAATATCGTAGTGTGCTGTTAAAAACATTCTGAGAGGGGAGATCTTGATCTCGTCTTGATGCAGCTTGTCGGTCCTCCCGCTTCAACTACGCCAGCACTATAATCAGTCTTATCTAGCACCACTAATAACGGAACACAACACGACTACTTTGACACGAGGAGCGACGAGTGCTCGAGGGAAACAGTTCAGCAAATAGCATCTTCGTGTTCGTGCAGTCACGACGCCGTGGTCTCCGTTCAATTCTTCTTTTTCTCTAGTTGTCTCTGTCGGCGTGACTTGCTCTTGCTCATCCAGGAAGTTAGTGAAATTGAAATAAGGCTAGTAGGAGCAGCTCCTGCGCTCACTTCTTCTACTCGGTAGGTTCTGTGGCGAAAGGAATCATCAGCGCCGCACAATTGTGGTTAGTACCTGGTACCAGCACTTGCTGTGCGGGCAACACTGCTCACAGATAAAAATAGCCTGCCGTCGCCTCACAACTCAGTCAATTGATTAATTACGCGGCTTATTTTCTGAGAAATTTAGGTACGCACCGGAACAGATCTATTGACATCGGAACAAACATATTAAGAGCCAACGAAGACCACTCCCGCACTTATTAACTAAGCCTCTTTCTAAAAGAGATACAACGGAATTCTGTTATTTCAGCAGGACCACAGCAGGCCAACTTAGAAAATACACGACCGTTACGAATCATGCTGCAGATGCTCCATACCCTCTGGCAGTACTAGGAATACTAGACTTGTTCTTGCGCGCCGGCGCCGCCGGCAACAAGTACAATAATGTATGAGTTTGAGATTCGCTTTTGTCTTTGTCTTTGTGCGACAGCTGCGTGATAAACTAGTACATGCTCGAGGCCCTCCAGAGCCTGATAGTTTAGTGAGGGCGCTGTTCAGCTACACGGTGTGGGAGGAGCTTGGCTTTCTTCACAAGAATCAAAAAGAGAGACGGTAGAATGAGAAAAACCAAAAGCAAAACAGTGCAGCTATGTTTGTAAGTACAAGTTCTACTCAGACGACCGCTATTAGCCTCCCAGAACCACGACGCTTGCGTTCAAGTAGTGGTCGTTAAAGTCCAATTTTAGCAGCAGTTGATGAAGGTAGTGGTCCGAGCCATATGAACTGCAAAAGTATCGTATTCGTATAAATGCGTGACAAATTGTTCCCTCAGCATGAGAATTAAAATTTTTTGTAATGCGGATTTACCTTGAGAAGAAAATTTGTAATGCAAGACTTGCATTTATACGAATACGATACTTTTGCACAGGATAAGCCGAATTGCGCCACAATTTGCTTCGCCTGGTTTAGCAGGGTTTGCAGCTGATTGTTGAAGATCGTCTGGAACTTCCGAATCATCTTCTTGTAGTGCTCGTTTTCGAGCACCGATTGCAGCGCCAAGCGGTTGTTTTCCTGGATCGCCTGCGTGAAGCGGCTGGAAATCGACGTGTTGGCCGTCGCCGCGGTGGCGGAATTCGTCGTGGAGACCAGCCCGGATCCGGGGACGGTGTTATTCATGTTGGTTGTTGTGCCGAACCGCTGAATGAAGTCCTCCACGGCCGTGGCGAACAAAACGCAGGTGGACAGAAGCTTCAACAGTATGCAAAGAAAAAAGTGGTACAGTTACACATTGTGTAGTTCTTGGGGGACAAGCAAGAGAGACAAGCCCTGTCACGTCAGATACGCACATGAGCAGCGCAAAATCATATTACGTGCTTTCCCTTATGTTGATCTCTGCAATTGCAATCTTATTTCTCTGTCGTGCAGAGAAAATTTGTGTTGCTGAAGTTACAACAAATGTGTAGACTGTATTTATACACTTTCTTCTTGTGATAAACAGCGTGTGGTACATGGTAGTCGTGCTACTCGTCGTCGTGTTGAAGGAGAGATTTAGATTCGAGTTGTTTTGTTCTCCTGGCAGATGTTGGTTCGGCGACGACGCTGCACTCGTCCCGCCCCCGCCACTGCACTCGAACAAAAGCAGCGTTTCGGTGAAGCACTTGTAGAGAAAGAGGTCGTGCACTTCCAGCAGCTCGTCGACGGAGTCGATCTCGTCTAGCTGCTTGATCAGGCTAAAAAAGTTCGGCTCCAGCGAGCTGGCTTGCGAGAGGTGGAGCAAGGAGTGGACGAAGTGGTACATCTGCTGCCGCAGGCTGTAGGACTCCCGCAGGCTCTGGACGGTCGAAAATTTGCTGTTCAGCATTTTGTAGTGCTGGGCGGACCCGTTGGCGAACGCCATCTTTTGCTCCATGATCCACACGTCCGCGAGCCGCTTCTCGACGTATTTCAGGTAGATCAAGTGTCGGAAGATGCACTGGTACTTCAGCAAGTTACTCCCGTGGAACAAAAGCCACTCCGGATTTTGCGTCGTCTGAGAGGATATCAAATGTAAAAATGTCTGGGTCTGGAAGAATGCACGTTTGTCATGCTTGTCTGGCATGACTCTTAGATTTGTCATGCACGTTGCCCAAGAGCCGCGTTTTTCTGTCATGCGGAGACGCAGTTTGTCATGCAGAATAGGCAACACCTACAAGCTCAGAAATTTGTCATGCTGAGCCAGCACTTGTGGCCTCCCCATGCTACGCCACTCAGCATCACAAGTTTCCAGACCCAGACACTTTTGCATTTGATAGAGGAGGACGAAGCTGCCGCTGTCGTATCATAATTGTTGTTCATCTGCTCGTGCGGCTGAGGCTGGTGGTACTGGTATGATGATCCGGCCATAGCAGAAGAGCTCGAAGATCCACCTGCTTCGGTCGTGTATTGCAGCGTGAAAAATTTGATTCCGGGTTGCTGCACGTTTTTCATCGCGGCGGACGTGCTGGGGTTCATGACAATCAAATCCTCGAATGGTACCTCCTGATCGTAGTGGTCGCCTCCACTGTTGTTGAAAATGCCACCTGCTGCGATCCCGCCACTAGAGGTAGAGCCTCCCATGTTACTAGTATCAAATGGAAAAGTGTCTGCGTCTGGAAACTTGTGATGCTGGGTGGCGTATCATGAGGAAGCCATAAGTGCTGGCTCAGCATGACAAGTTTCTGAGCTTCTAGGTGTTGCCTATTCTGCATGACAAACTGCGTTTTTGCATGACAGGAAAGTGGGGCTCTTGGGTAACCTGCATGAC
>JACKZZ010014511.1_pt1 | contig 17185 bp, 14 predicted proteins | sample 8027871 | NCBI WGS metagenome assembly JACKZZ01 (sample SAMN15724774, study PRJNA655200) | protist metagenome | isolation source: fluorescence activated cell sorting (FACS) single amplified genomes of... | place: USA: West Boothbay Harbor, Gulf of Maine | collected 2000-07-19
CTCCTTGGCCGCCAGGAACTCGTCGGTCCCGTCCCCGATGCTCGCGACGTGCGTTACCTCGAAATTGTCCGCCAGCCAGCGGAATACCGTGGTCTTGAATCCGGGAAGGATCCCCTTGTGGTTCGCGCGGCCAACCGCACTCGGCATACATCCCGCAAAGGGCGCGCTCTGGAAAACTTCTACGTAGCCTTCCTCATCCTGGCGCGCCAAATTTTCCTCCTGGCGGGTCAGATTTTGGGAGGAGGCATAGCACTCCGGAGGCTTCCTCGCGGAGGCTGAGCCTCCAAGCTCCCAGGACGTGCTGCTTTTTCTCCTCGCAATGGTTTTGGAGGAATGGTTTTTCTCGGGCCCCTTGTTGTGTAACCGGTTGCTGCTGCAGCCTTTTTTGCCATCACTAGCAGGGGGCTCGGAGGAGAACAGCGCGACCGCGTGCGCTTGAGTGCCGGGAACTACGATGCGCGCGGGGAGCCCCGCTCGCGCGGCCGCGGCACTGCCGTTAGACTCGGAGGAGAGTCCCAAACGGACGGCGAGACGCGGGAAGAACCTCTGCGTAAGCGCCTCGAACCGCGGTAGGACCGACTGCGTCAGCACCACGAAGGCAAAGGAAGTGGCGCTACTAGTACCAGAGGAAGTGGCGCTAGTAGTAGCAGAGGAGCTACCAGAGGAAGTTGTACCATCAATAATTGTACCATCATGCTCACCCTCAGCAGTGTTGTTGGAAGACGGACTTTTAAGCTCGCTTTTTGTGGGCCCCGTTCTTCGAGTTGGCTTTTTACCCCCGCTATCGCCGCTATCGCCACCGCCATCGTCGTGTATCTCCTGCCACCAGCGCTCGTAGTTTTCTACGAGGCGTAAAACCTCGTTTTCGAGCTCCTCCATGCGTCTAAAAATCCCGCGAGAGCGGAAGAACTCTTCCAGGTTTGCGGCCTCGAAAAGGACGGGGTCTCGCACGAAGGCATCCGCCGCGCGGATGGCCAGCTCGTCCTGGGAGAGGTGCGTGTAGCCCGCGGACCGGAAGGTGTAGCCCGCGTTCCGCGCCGCGCACTTTCGCGCCAGCCCGCTGCGCTCGAAGTAGAGGTCCGCGAGCTTCTCGTGCTCCTCTCCGGAGAGCTTGACCAGAAACTCGTGGATCACGAGGTGGTCCATCCAGTGCCGCGGGTAAAACGTGTCGTCGAAGTCGAGAACGAGGAGGAGGTTGTTGCGCGGGGGCCCGTGAGATGACGCGCTAGTAACAACTAGAGGGGTTGACGCAGGAGACGCGGGAGACGGAGGAGACGCGGGAGACGGAGGAGACGCGCCAAATCTACTGTTTTGCACACCTGAAATTATCGGTTTTGCATCATCGTAGATCGGGGTGGCCCACTGCTCTGCGGAGGCTGAGGCTGAGGCTGAGGCTGAGCCGGAACCGCCGCAGTCCTCGGCCCTCCTGAAGGAGCCCTGCCCGTCCTCGCCCACGCACCACAGCAGTCGCCGCGTCGCGCTGGCAGGTACTTCCGCCGCCACACGCTGGGCCCGCTGCCGTGCGCTCGCAGAGCTCTCCCCGGCCACCCTGCCGCGCGGCGGCAACTTCACGCACTCGCGGCAGCTGGCGAACAGGTCTAGACTGCCAACGGTCCTGCGGATGGAATCATTATTAGCATCTGTTTCTCCGCTGGCGAACAGATCCAGACTGCCACGGGAATCATTGCGGATGGAATCATAAGCATCTGTTTGTCCTTCGTCGTACGGCGCCGAGTCGACTGCTGCAGCAGCCACGGCAGCCATACTAGTACCGGTACCCCCCTGCTGCTCCGCCAACAGCCCGCTCTTCAGCACGCGGATCTGGGCGTCAATTTCCGATTGCACGCGAGCCACACCCTCCGTAGCCTCGCGCTCGCTGCGCATGGGCGTTTTCCGTGAGTACGGTGTTTGAATCACGCCCAGACACCCACTCGACATCACGGACGCCGGCGTGCCCAACCCGTGGCAACGGCGACTGCGGTCGTAGCCGGTGCCCACGGAACCGGAACGCACCACCGCAGGAGAACCTCCTCTGGAATCAGAACAACTTCGAGCGGTGCCGCTCGCACCGGAAAATTTTTCCGAATCGGAATCCCCCGTCGCACCGAAAGAGGAGTCGTGTGAAGACACCCCGCCACTGGCAGAACGGGCCCCACTGGCAGAACTCCTCCTGGTGGGCCCCCCGGAGGGAGCGCCCGGAACCTTCGCGGAGCGCATCGCCTCCGGGGACTCGCCGGCTCCGTGAACTCTTGCCGGCTCCGGGGACTCGCCGGCTCCGTGAAGAACTCTTGCCTCTCTCCGCTCCTCCCGCGGGCCCCCCCGCGTCGGTTCCAGGTACGCCGCCCATGGCATCTTGCTGCCTTCCGGAAAGATGCTCGCTGCCTCGGGGTCCGGAGAACCTCGGTGCTGCTGCGAACTTCGGTGCGGAGGGTGCGGCGGGCCGAACGGCCCGTCATCCGACCTCCGCGGGCCGACCGGCACCTCGTCCCAGGGGCTGCGCGTTTTTTCGGGTGCCTGCCGCTGCGTCGATCTACTAGTAGTACCTTTAGGCGGCCCCGCAGGTCGCGGCGGCGCCGGTTCGCGCGGCTGGTGCACCGCGTCGCGCAGCGCCGCGTTGGCTGCGGCGCCCCTCAAGCCACCTTGACTCTGCATCGCCTGGGCCCCTACTAGCTGCGCCCGTAGCGCACTGCGCATCGCCGAGATAGGACTCTGCGCCGCTCTCTGCGCCGGTACTTCGCGCGCGTCGCCAACAGGGGGCCCGCCGCCATCGGCAAAGAAGTTGGGAGTCCCCTGCGTTTTGGTGGGACCCGTCCTTGCGGCGGGCCCCACGGCTCGCCTCGTGCCGCCTGGGGAGCGCGGCGTGGCCTCGGGGGATGTCCCCTCGGCCGCTCGTGGTGGGCCCGCCGGCGCGGTGGCGCTGCCGGACCGGGACCCTCCGCCCGCGGGCGCGCTGGCGCTGCCGGACCCTCCGCCCACGTTGCGACTGGGCACACTCGTTGTGATGATAACCTCCGAGGGGCTCGTAATGCCATCTCTCGCGCTGCGCCGACGCACTGGCGGCTGCGACGAGGTCGCTCGCAGCGCTCCCCAGGGAAGAAAGTGCGAGACGACGAAGATATTAATCAGAGTAGTACCGACGGAACGCATGGTAGTACAAATGGGGAATTTGAGATTTAAATTTCAAAGTATAGCACTGTAGTTCAAAGACACACTTGGTAATACGTATCGAAATGGAATTTCAAATTTGGTTGCTGAGGGCTCTCTCAGGAAACCTTGGTCCAGGTCTGGCACGATATACTTAATTACTAGAGCTGGCGCCTTGCGGAAAATTTCAATTTCGATAAACGTGCTCACGCCCCTCCATCTGGAGAGCTATCTAGTACCAAATCGTAGTACTATCTGGATACCTTTCAGGACATATTGGGGTCACAATGGCAGCATGCAAGCGTTCCTTACGAATCAGGCATTTCGGGAGGGAACCAAATGGGACACATGATGATACTGGTGAACACCTGCACGAAAATAATTGGAAAGCGCTTCTCCAAGACGGCGTTTTGTCTGCATTCTTTCACGAGCTCTGTTTGTTACACATTTCAAACTCTGGTCTAAACGTCACATTTCTGAGTCTTCATAAATTTCTATCTACTTCCATACTTCCGAATCCATCTCTCCACGACCACGTACACGCGAAATTCTTGGCACCAAAATCGAAGGCGCCGCTAGTGTGGTCCGCTGACTCCGCTTCGCAAAGGCTGCTAAAACTTTTTTTTGAGACGTGGTTTCTCCCGAGTTCGCCCGATTTCCAATATTCATAGATTACTTCCGCCGATAGAAGTATACCAAAAAAAAAGTTCAGCAAGAGACTCGAGAGAAACCGTCCACCACCCTACATAAAACAGATATTCTTCCGTCGGTGGCGAGAATACAAGCTGAATATAGAAACGCAAGAATACGTATTGAGTGATTCCAATCCTACTAGCCGGACGCTTTACGACGCTTTAGTACTGTCGTGCGCCGCTTAAGCTAGGAAAATTAGAATTCGCCGGGCGCTTTTCCACGCGCCGCTTACACGAGTCTCAAAGAAGTGGCTGTGTGCTTGCGTGCAGGGGCGACGTTGTCATACTCGAGTGAAGCTAGCAAGTTCACTGACAACGACTCGCACTCACAAGCGGCCAAAAATATCACGACTTTCATGCTCCTCCATTTACACACCGAATACACCATCTCATAATTATTTACCAAATAAATTTCTAAGACTTCCTGTTTTCTCATAATATAATCGACACAATTCCATAATCATTTGGCTGCTCCGAGCAGCTCCCACGGATCGATTCCATAAGCAGCCGGTTTATTTTTTCGCTTTTCAGACAAACAGAACGTGCGTTCAATCGAGGCCTCAGCTGCGGACCGCGGGAAGTGGGAGACGTAAGATACGTCTTTAGATACGTCTTTGCATGCACGCACTTCACGTTCATCTTTCCTTTCTTGTTTTCTGTATTCTCTATTAATCTCAAGAGGTACCCAACAACACCCTTTTGTGACAATAAATTCAAGCTCAACTATCGCAAAGTGTCGTACCGACGTTTTCGTGAATTCAGGCCCAGAGGGCCTTCCGCCGGGACAACGACTGTCATATTGAACTGTGGCAATCATACGCGCATCGAATGTGAAAGGTCTGTACTTCTCGAAAAGATAAGAGTTTCACGCAAGCTTGTTTTCGGTGATATAATTACGACGCGGATGGATGCCAGACTACGCGGCCGCGGAGGAGGTCACTTTTTTGTGCCCGAACGCCACGTTGTCCAGAAGCCAGGCCTTGACGACTGCCGCGAGGAAGACGCTGGCGGCCGCAATGAGGAGAAGATACCAGCGGTACTTCACATTCCCCGGGGCGCCCAGACTCGGTTGCTCGTACACACTCCGTGTTTTTTCGGGGCCCCCAGCCGGCGGCTCCTTGCCCCAGCCGGAGGCAAACCCGCCCATTACGTTGTGCTTGTTCTGTTTGAACACTGCGTAGAGATTCAGATTCGCGCTGCCTCTTCGGAGCGCGAGCTGCTGCTTCGGAAGGTTGCCGGTGTTCCCGGACGCACCGTTCCCTCGGTCGGGGGAGAGAAACTCGGCGCCTTGGCGCCGCTGCGCCGCCCCGAGCTGGTCGGATTCCAGCGTTCCCTCGAAGCTCCGCGGCTCCGGCCCGAGCGCGGCCAGGGTGCGGAAGTCCGTGCGCGGTAAGAGGAAGCAGGTTTTCAAAGCGTGATCGACCACGCTCCAATGGCAATAGAACCTTGTCTTGGCGCGCACCCGCTGGCCCTCCAGAATGGTTTTCCAGGAGTGCGCACACATAGCGTGGCAGTGTTCCTCAGCGGCGATTTTTTTGCGAGAACCAGCAGCACCTTCAAGAGTTGGACCAGTGTATGGCGGTGTCGGCAGCTCCACCACGCAAGCGCTCACGGACTTGTCGACGCCGAAGCCTTTCGGCGCCCGCAGCGCTACAAATTCGCCGAAAGTGTTTCGCTCCTGCTTCACGTAGTCGGAACACTCCTGCCACCCGACGCGCGTCGCGGGGGGCGCCCCATCCAGCCGACTCGCGGCGCGCTCCGCCGCAGAAAGGAGCGCAAGGTCCGCGAGCGGCAGGTGGCGGAAGGAGGCGGCCGGTTCGAGCTCGAGCTCGAGGTCTGAATGATTATTCTCCATTGCTTCTCCATTCCTCGGGCTACTACGGGCAGTATCTACGCGTTTCATCCACACGCCGCTGCTGTAGACCTCCTTGCCGCTGGCCACGAAGTGGTCCAGCAAAAACATCGGGCTCGCGTTCCAGCTCGCGTCGTTGCTGCAGTTCACGCGAAACCCACAATTCAAAACAGTCTCGTTGGTGAAGAGCAACACGATTGCGAGGAGGCAGGGGAGCAAGCAGCCGGCCCAGAGGTAAACATTACAAAAGCGTCGGAAGCGGCCCCCGCAGCCCTGGAAGAAGACGGCCGTTCCCACCATGGAAAAGGTCGTCCAGACGAAGATCGTACCAGCATAAAAACTCGAGTTTTTCAGCCACCACTCGTTGGCGTAACTCTGCATCACGTTCTGGTTGAAGGCTTGGAAAAAGAGTTGTTTTTCTAAAAGTGCGAAGAGAAGGAAGAGGACAAGGTAGTTGAGGACAAAAGCCGTCGCGATACTCGTCAAAGACTCGAAGGAAACGACCGACGCGGTCGGCTGCGTAGGGTACAGTCGCGTGGGTATCTCCTCCTCTCCGTGCGAACGGCTGCTGCGAGAAATAATTTGTCCTCCGACGGGTAAACCCTGGCTGCTGCTTTTCCGGACACCAACTCCAAGGCTTTCCCGGCTCCGCTCGCTGCGAAAGCTCGTCGGGTGGTGGCGGTGATCCCTACTAGTACTACGACCGCCAGTAGTATGACCAGCAGTGACGAATTTCTTGGGCCTGCTTCCGTGCGCCATCATGTAGCTGAGAAAGTTGACGAGGATTCCGTCCGCGAGGAGAAACGTGAGCTCGGACGCGAACGCGTGTTTCCCCAAAAAGAGCACCTTACCGGCGCCGGAGAGCAGACCGATCACGACGAAAAAGTGGCAGACCGCCGTGCTTCCTTCCAGCACGCAGCGCCCCTCCTCCACCAGATCCACGATCGAGGAAATAGACCCAGTACTAGAAGCGAAGGGCGCCACCACGCTCACCTCCTCCGTCACTGCCACCGCGGCCGCAGCGGCCGGAGAACCGTCCGATGCTCTGCTGCTGGCGCTGCTAGTACCAGAGTGGTGGGAGTGGTGGGGGTTGGCGGTGCTACCGATGCTCGCGCGGGACGTGGACGGAGTCCTCGGGGCCCCCTCGTGAACTACTTGCGCCTCCTTGGTACCCTCGTGAAGGGCTTCGTTCCCCTCGGGAAGCAAGCTTACCCCAACGTGCGCGGCGGCGAGGGCTCCAGAGTCGTTGCCGCCGTCTCCGCACATACCCACAACCTTCCCGTTCAGCTGGCCCCACTGGCGCACAACGTCGACCTTCCCTTGCGGGATCATGCCACCGAAAACCGCGACCTGAGGGGGGTTGTGAATCAGTGCTGCTGGGAAAGAGGACTATTTCTATGCCATTGCTCTCACTGTGTCGAGACTCGAGAGGAAGGATGAGGCAGACGGTTAATATTAAGAGAAACTCTAAACATATCACTCAACTAGCACCACTTATCGGGTAAATTTTCAGAGCACATGATCCATAATAATACAGTTTTCAATGTCGAACCCATAACATCCTCCTCCGTACCCTCGGAAATATCTCGTGCAGGAAGGGCCGCCTGTGCAGCCACAGGTAGTCGTATGCCGCCTGCGTGAGCCCGTAATACTCATGATCTGCGTTTTTCGCGTCGAAGTGACCGCTGGCGCTCTGGGTTCGTGCGCGTCCGGGCGCAAGGAGCGGTTCTTCATTCATACTTTTCTCGTTCTCTGCTTCCGCAGCTTCTTTTTCAGCTTCTGCCGCCTCGTCGGAGCTCGCCTCGCTGGCCTCCTCACTCTTGCTCGGATGAAAGTCGTCCCAACGGAATTGTCCGTTTTTGGAATTCACGCTCCCCACGCGAATGTTGGAGTGGTGCGGCACGATTCTGCACTTTTTTGCCACGTGCAGTCCGTTGAGTACGTTGTCGCCGGTGACGATGACGCACTGGATGCCGCCGTCCTGCAAATCGCGAATTGCCCCCGCGGAACACGGCTTCAACTCGTTGCGAAAGATCGCCAGCCCCAGAAACTGCAAGTCAACCTCGAGATCCTCGCGCTGCACGCCGTCGATATCCGATTTATCCGATTCCGAGCCCTTTTCCGTAGCTGAAAGGAAGGGAAGCTCCTTGTAGCCGAAAGCAATCACGTAGTTCCCCGCTTCGCGCTCCACCTCCTGGGCGAGGTTCTGCGGCAGCACCGCGCACCGCTTGGCCACCTGCTCGGGCGAACCCTTCGTGAAAAGATAGCGGCGACGGTCTCCGAAGGACTCATGTCTCCGTTGTTCCGAAGAAGCCGGCCCGCCGCGGCCGCGGCCGCACTCCACTACCACGCTCTGCAGCTGCAGATGCTGGCAAAACTCGAATTCGCGAACCGTTGTGTACACGGAACTTGTGGAAGAGTCTTCTTCGTTGTTTGCACTCTTTCCATCGAAACCGCTCTTGTACCTGACCACATTGGCCACCTCGTCGCGCTCGAAGTTCTGCATGCCGCATTTTTCCACGAGCTCGCATTCCACCTTGTTCCCGAGGCACTTGCCATTCATTTTGCAAACGGTGTGGCACGTCGCCATAGCCAAATCCAAAAGCCGGGTTTCGGAAAAGACAAACGACTCCTCCTCCTCTATGGTAGGAGTATTTGTTAAAAAATTACACCGTCGTACGCCGTGCAGGTGCAACGACTCCTCCGTGAGCGTCCCTGTTTTGTCCAAACACATCACCTCCACCTTGCCCGCCATGGCCAGGCGCGAAAACCGGAAGGTGCGTATTTTTTTGGTGGCACGCAACCGCATGGCGGCGCGGCGCTGCAGCACCTTCCAGCCGACGAGCACAAATGGGCTCGTCAGGCGCGCGAACAGGATCAGGGCCTCGAAAAAGTTGCCCACGAACATCGTGGCGAAACTCTCGTTCGCGAATATCGAAAAAAGCGCGCAGAAGAGGAGGGAAATCCCCATGTTGATCACCATCAGCACCTGCATCGAGTTGGTGAGCTCAAAATCCGGCACGTCGTGCGTCAAGAGCTCGGCAATCATGCGGCCTTTCCAAGTGCTGGCTCCAATACTAACAACCATGGCGGTGTTTTTCCGTCTGCTTTTTTGCACCACGGTGGAGCCCGCGTAGAGCAGGGAGCGCTTGCCGTGGGTCTTGTAGTGCAGCGGGCGCGCGTCGCTGCGCTCGATGGGAAATTTTTGGATCGGCATCGCCTCCCCGGTTAGGTTGGACTCGTTTAGCACCACAGCACCGCTAAGCAGCACACAGTCGCAGGGCACACACCCCTCCTCCACCGTGATCACGTCGCCCGGAACCAGTTTCGAGGCAGGAACGAGCTTAGCGAAGGTTTCTTCTTCGAGCTTATTATTAATAGCAGAACTTGTAGCACTTTCGAGCTTGAAATGCCTTTCCACGAGCAGACCCCCCTTGCTGGCCACGGCCTCGCTGAGCTCCTGCTGCGCGCGCCAGGCGGCGTAGGCGTTTAAGAAGCCGAAGAGAAGGAAGAAGGCGACTTGGATGATGGCCAGCATGTAATTCGTAAATAAAACGGCGGACCAGAGCCCGTGGACCTGCAGCAGCGACAGAAAGTCGCACAACTCCGCCTTTAAACACTCCACGTAGGTGTCGGTCTCCACCGAAATCTTATTTTCCCCCAACCTGCGGTGCTGCTGCAGCGAAAACTCCTCCGTGTGCGGCGCGCGCGAATACAGCTGCGACGCCAAAGTGGTGTTCGCCAGCGACGGCGCGAGCTTCACGAAGCGAGGAGCCACAGCTTTTCCCGCATCTTTTTTTTCCGCGCCTTTTCCCGCCTCTTCGTCTTTCTCTTCCTGCGCGCAGCCCTGGACGACGAACTTGGAGCCCTTGCATTCGAGAAAGAGTTCTCCGTCGCCCCCACGCTGCACGGCCCGCGTTTCCGTGACGGCCCACCGCACGTTCTTGTGCTCCCGAAGCTGCGCGTAGAGCGCCGCGCCGCGCGCGTCGCACAGGTCGGAGAGGTTGTGGTTGTCTTCGGAGGAGTCGGAGGAGCACGTCTCTTGCCCCGTCAGAAAGAAGTCCCCCCGCTCGCGCGGCGCCACCCAGAACTCTTCGAACACCACGAACTCCGGGTTTCTCGACGGCTCCTTCTTCTCAACTGGGCGGCTCCCGAGAGAGCTACTAGTACTCTTCTTCGCGGGAGCTCCGGTACTACTAGTAGTACCGGCTGAGAATCCGGTGGCTCCGCCGCCGGCTGAGCCAGTACTGCTCGTACTACTTGGCAAGTGCTCCGAGGAGGTCCACTTTCTGGTAGGACTGGTGGGACCCGTGGGCACCTGCACTTCCTGGTAGAACCAGGTGCGGACGCGCCTGCCGAAGGTGCTGGTGAAGAGGCGCATCCCGGCGAGCCCCAGGAGCCAGAACACGATCATCACCATGCCCATGTTGTTGAAGTGGAAGCTCTGGTCCGTCGGTTGCAGCTGCTGCGTGCAGTTCTTCACGGTCTCTTTCTCCACATTGTTGACGATGTCACTAATGATCTGCTTTTCGGTGCAGAAACCGAGGTCCCAGACGGTGTTGGCCCACCACAAACTGATAGAAAGCGTGGGCTGGTAAAACGCAACGATCGACAGCAGCAGGGACACCTGCGGAAGCACCAAAACGTAGCAGACCAGAAGCGCGAAGAGCACCTCTCCGCAGAAGGTGCGCCGGTACGCGCGCTGGAACGTCAGTGGGCCGTGCCGCAGCACGGCGGACGCCGATAAATTCTTGTCCGCGGGCGCGTCGAAAAGGTGCGGCTGAGTCTTATTAAAGCCTTTGAGCTTTGACATCCACACGCGGTACACCGCGAACAGCGCAGCGTACGCGCCCACAAACGCATAGTGCGCCAAAAAACCGGGTGCAGCCGGCTGCACATGGAAAACAGGCCTACTACTGGAAGACATCTTCTTGCTTCCCGAGCCTTCCAGGTCGAATATCAACCCTTCAGACAAATTCTAGTACTTTTTAAACTACTGTCTGATCACCGCATCCACACTTTAGAAAGGCCGGATCGCAACCTAAACCCCAATACCACTAGCAGCTCCACTACGGGCCACTTCAATCAACGGGAGAGATACAATAGTGCTATCTCTTTTTGCGGGCGGTTTACGCTCTGAGGAAAAAAATCGCAGGCAACACCCTGTAATACATAATAACCCTGGGATATCGTGGCAGAGGACGGTCCGTGAATGAAAGTGACATGATACACGATGGATAATCGAATTTTGAGGAGATGGATATCAAAATTGAATTTTAAGGAAAGATGAGGCACAGTTTGCCGGAATGACGACATGAACATGGATTTTGGAATGTGCATCGGACAGAGAGAAGCGACGCCAAGTGTCCAAACAGGGAAGTCTTTGATATTTTTCACGAATCGACAGAATTTTTGCTGAACACAATCAAAGAAAGATGAGGGACATCGGTCTGTCGATACGAAGAGAGGACTCGGAATAATATAAGGACGCGCCAGTGCCAAAAAAGCGCAGCACCTTGTCCAACACTTCCTTCTGGCGCGCCATCTGCCCAGAGTCGCCGCACTCGCGCTCTCCTCCTGTTAAGGAACATCGGGCAACGCCGCGTGTTATTTTCCCAGTCTGCATTGTGCCTGTACAGAAACAGATCCTCTGCGTCCTTCGCGCCGCTCTTGTCTGCGCCCGCTGCGCTCTTGCCGCAGCAGAAACAGTACTCGGTTCCCCAGAAGCAAGGATGGCGCGAAGATGAAAATTTTACAGATTCTTAGGGGTCAGCGCCATTCTCTGGCGCGCGCTGGCGCGCTGCTCGCCGTCGCGCCTGCCTTCGCCCCCGCAGCTTTATCCCCCAGATTTCGTCGGCGCCTTAACATCTTGAAGTAGTAGTTTTCCCCTCAGGCTTCGCCAGCATCCAAGCACTTTTCCTCCTCGCGATTCGCGCGCCACTGCTCAAACCGGAGACACAGCCCGCGGCGCCGCAACTCGCAAGGAGGCACCGATGCAAAAACTAGAGAAGAAAAACCTCGCGCTCGTCGCCCGCCACACACGCGCGCCGCGCGCCCCAGTCCCTCCGAGCTGTGTTCTCGGACATACCTCCGCCGAAGCTGACCCGCGGCTCGATCAGCTTCGTGGCCTGCCCCGGCTCAAAAGCCGCGCAGTAGAGCGCCCACGCGCCCAGAAGGTCCTCTTTGCAAGGGCCCTGCCTACTCGGCGTTCGCTAGCGACCAGACTGCGCGAAAACGCCGGGCCGACCCAGCTAGTCGGAACCATTATGCGTCTTGCGCAGCCTCTTCTTGGCCTCGCGATCGCGCTGCTCATCGGGAACCGCGCACATGTCGTCGAGCTCCGCGTTCCGCCGGCCTGCCTCCGTCGGCCCATGCCACTCCTTCCGCACCAGCTCTTTGCAGCTCGACCCGAAGCCGTCTCCGGACCGCTGGGATATGTAGGGCTGCGGGAGTCGTATGACGAAAAAAAATTCTAATTAGCGAGAGCGCTGCGTCGCGCGAAGGCAACCCTGGTTAAAAATCCGGATATCCATTAATCTGAGGAAGGGCCTACGTATTGAAAGCGTGTGGCGCCGCGGCCGGTGCGGCCATGCTATTGATATATTGAGGTTAATATAATAATATCGGTACCTGCCAGTCCACGATGCTTCCACCAGGGATCTTCAAGGCCGTCGCGGCGACCTGTTTAACCAGGTTTTCGTTCAACGCCTGGCTTTCTGAGAGTCCTTCCACCTTCGTGAACCACTCTTTGGTGCGCAACTCCGGTGCGTTTTTGCAGCGAAACTTGAGAACAGCGAAAGCTGGGTCAACACGCCAGACGAGGCCACGCCCTTTCGGTTTTCCGGTGGCCGGTTGCGTGCTGGGGAGGGGTAAGCGTCGGTTGTTTTTTGCGATTTTTATTTCCGCTCCTTTCCTTCCACCTCCGCGCGGGTGTCGGCACGCCGGGAGGCCCACGCGCGCCACCAGCCAAGTATGTAGACACCACGAGCCTAGTATCAAACAATACACAACCAGCACGCATTTTTTCCACGATCTCTCCAGAGAACCAGACACATTCTATCCAAAAACCAGGCTACTGGCAAATACTACCGGAGATTCAACATGGCTGAAATAACTCAGCGCGAACGGCCGCCATTGCTACGTACCCTGCTCCCGCGCGCGCATAGTCCAGCGTGCCACAGTGCTCATCAAAAGCTTTGTAGTTCTTATCCGCGTTGACGCTGTAGTTTCCCAGGTCGCACCAGAGGGTGGATACTGGCACCCCGCGGCGGCCCGGGTAGCGATCTGGCACGCAGTCGAGGAACGAGACGCCAGTATGCTCGTTGATTTCTTCGCCAGCGCGCACTCCGTTCACCTCTTCCCGAAGACGGGTAACGGGGTAGTGACCCGAGTAGCCGTCCGGAAGATTCTTCGGACGCACGCGGCTCGTGGGCCGACCGTCGGGTCCCATGTGGTAACGGGTCGCCTTCTTGCCGCTCTGGTGGCTGGACGAAGGGGTAGATTGGAGATCCAGAGCTTGAGCGCGCGCAGCGCGCGAAGTAAGTTTTGATAGAATTTCTACCCCCCCCAGGCCGAGTACTCCAAATCGGTGGACTGAGACGGAGTACCGTCAGGGTTTCAGGGGGAGGCCGGCGGGAGGCCACCGCCTGGGGGTGAGAGTCATGACTGGTCACGGTAGATTGTAATCGGCCCCCCACACCGCTGCATATACCAGGGGGAAATCCCACACTAGCCAAAGGACCTAACGCAGATGAAGACAGAAAAAGAAAATTTAATTGCGCAGCCCAGAGGGAGGTTTGAAATGCTGAGAGGAAAGAGGCTTGGGAGAGAAGAACCTAACTGGGGGAGTCAGATGGGTAACCCGAATTGCCAGTCAATAAATGTATTAGTAAGTGGGGATAGGTAACGTGGCATAAGCACCCCGCTGCATATACTAGAGCATAATTCCGACAGTTAATAGTATACGATACTCTTCCATCTCTTCAAATTCCCAGTCCAGCCGTCTCTGCAACCAATTCTGGATGTAATTCCGCGCGTGGCCTGCCTCGCGGCGCGTCATGTATACCTTCGGGAAGAGGAAGCGGAGGCGCATAGTGTGCCTGCCTGCGAAGTGCGAGTCGAAGCCGGACCCACGCATCACCACACACCAATGCTCCGTATCTGCGGGAATGATAAACAAGCGAAGTAACACGGACTACTGGGCGCTCGCAACGACATTTTCGCCTACCCTGACTATTTGAAAAAGAAATTGGCTGGAGGCGCCGGCAGCTTCGGAAATTGAAAATTCCAGAGGTGGCGCGTAACGTTTTCAACGCTGCGCTACGTCGACATTCCGAAAGTTCTGCTATCGCTGCCTTGCCGCGCCAGTCACGCGGGGGGGCGAGGGGATGACCATTTCGCTGGGCCGGACGGCCCTGGGCTTCCAACGCGCACGCTGCCCATGTTCGATGTTGCCACGACGTCCGTGGCGCTGCCGCGCGCTAGTACCCCGTCGGAAGGGCCGCACGAAGCGCGCGATGAGAAAAAAGAAAGGTCGAGAGCGAGACAGCGGGAGCAACTCAATCTCAATCATCTGGCCAGGAGCATTGGTGCTGAATGGGACGCGCGCAGCGCGCGAAAATTTTGAAAAAGGCTAAAGCCGAGTCCTAGTACCATCAATGGGGCGTGGCCCGAAGTGGGAAATGGGAAATGTCAGCGATAGTTGCGCCACGAACGGATGGAAATCAACAACTGAAACTGTCGCATACCTTCAGCTCTCTCCGTTCCACACAGCCTGCAGACGGCCTCGCCAATGGCGTGCAAGAGCGGGTTTGCGAGACGTTTAGTCGCGCCGCCCCCTACCAGACTTCCCGACGACTCCCCTAAAATCTCGTGCTCGGTCAGGCGTGGCTTCCACAGCGGCACGGACTTGTCGGCGTCATCGGCCCAGACCTCGAAATCTACGAAGAACCTGAAAAACTCATACGCCGTCTGCTCGTACAGCGGCAACGGGATAGACTTGCCGCAGAGCAACTTGAGCATGCGGAAAAGCTTGGACCGGTGCTCATACTTAAAAAAGTGGTGGTCGCCCTCCCTGCCTCGACACCGCCCCCCCTTCTCAGCGTCAGCCGCGACCGTCACCCACGTGTCGCTGACGAGACGAAATTCGGCGTCTACCTTCTCCTTGATCGTGGCACCCGGGCCCAAGCGCCGGTTCTCTCCATTCAGCTCATCGACGAGCTGCAGAGGGATTATGAGACGTTACGGAGCGGTTTCAAATGTTACACTTAAAGTTATACTCCTCTTTTGGACTGCAAGTTCCCGCAAGTCTGCAATCGCCGCTTGACGGCATTTGGCGCCCATGACTGGCAGATGATCACGGTAAATCGACTTTTTGAATAACAAAATCGCGACTCTGCAATAGCCGCGAACCCGCCACGCCCCGTCTCTTACCGGGCGCAGCTCATCGCGAAACTGCTATTTCAAAAATTTAATGCGGGGACTGTTCCGAGGCTCACAGCAGAAAAATTCTTCGCCTGCGACGAGCCAACAGAACGAGGAAGGATTGAAAAACCAACGGGCAGACATCTAGATTTCAATTAAACTCCACATATTTACCCTTATACTGACAGTGCTGCGCAGTTAACTATCGGCCACAAAACACTTTCACTGTTGTTCAATCCGAATCGTACTATCTTCAGATTTGCCGCCGGCGCTTTGGCACACAAGTCGCCCTCGTCTCTGTCCTCCACCTTGAGCAGCTTGCGGAGCACCGTCCTTGTGAGCCAGTTATCGTTATCCTCCACAATGTAATCCATCAGCCGCTTTTGGTGCTGCTGGGAGCGTGTGCCGAGCCCCTTGATCTTCAGGCCCTCCTTCTTCTGCTTGGAGAGCAACTTCAGGGCGGAGTCCGCGCTCCCCACCAGCACGAGAGCACCGCGAAGCGCCTCTTCGAGGGGTTGCTTCACGTCGCCGGAACTTTTCAGCTCCTCCGTGAGGCAGCGCCACTCCTTCGCGGCACGCTTGTATTTGCGTCTCGTCCGGTCATACGAGTTGATCTCCTGCGAGGGTTATGAAGCAACAGGGACAGGGTTGATAATAGCTACAGTGCCAAGAGCGCTAGTCTCGAGCGCTAGTCTCGAGCGCTAGTCTCGAGCGCTAGTCTCGAGCGCTAGTCACTCGCTGGGTGGAAGTCCGAACCTTGGTTGTAAAAACTTCTATTCGTAGTACCTCCATCCTGGACACGTCATCCCCGATCATGTCGATGATGCGCACGCTTTTGTCATACTCGGCATTCTGGACCGCGAGCCGCTTGACGAAGGCATCGACGAGGACCTCTTCCAACTGGCCCGTGATGTTTGGTGTTTCGGAGCCGCCGCCGTGCTCCGTGACGCGCGCCAGGTACTGCAGTAGATGCTCGCACTCTTCGGCGCGCGCCTTTTCGTTTCTGGAGCGAGCGTCACGCAGCTGCTCCTCCCACCATGCTACGGCTAAGCTCGGCTCGCTGCTAGTGGTGTCCTTGCCCTTCTTGAAGTAGCGCTTCTCAGTCTCCAGCTGCTGGCGAAGGTGTGCCTCGTTGAAGAGACCCGCGCGATTATTTCCGCCCGAGCTTTCCGTGTGCATGCTGGCAAATACCTCCCCGAGCTCCTGGAGCTCCACCGACCCGACCGGGAAGGTGAACGTTTTCAGCGACGGGTTGGCTTTGGGATCCCTAGTATTATTAGAGACGAAATTCTCCTCCTCGTCCTCGGCGTCGCTTCCCAACAGGGTCCGGTTCTCGAAGATGGTGGACATCGCGGCATCGGACTTCTTCACCGTTTTCACCGTTCTCCGTGAGTTGGAGGTCAAAGCGCTCTTGGCGGCACTAGACTTCGTGGTGCTAGACTTCGTGGAGGCACTACTACTCGCGGCGGACGCGGACGCGCCGGCGGCGGACAGCGGGGCGCTCTGCGCAGCGCTCTGCGCAGCGCGCTCCCGGACCTTGCGGGCGATCTCATCCGGGTCACAGCTCGGGTACTCTTTGCCTTTGCCCTTTTTTGTTGGGGCGTACGGGCTTCCAGGCCCTTTGTCCGGGGCAGCTTCTTCGCTTTTATTCGGGGCCCCGCTCTGCGCCGCGCTCGCGGGCCCCTTCCCCGCTCTGTGAAATTTTTTTTCCCACGCTTTGTGCTGTTCTTCGTCGCCGCGGCCCGCGCCTTTCCCTCCGTAGCGTTCCCCCTTCTTCATGCCGCCTTTTGCTTGGACGCCAGTCCGCTCGAGGTGCTCGTTCACGCATTGGAGGAGGGATTCCTCGACATTATTTCCCTGGGGTCCCCCGCATGTGCTCTCGACGCGTTTTTTAAAAGCGACTTTGAGCGGGCTCGCTCCCCGCTTATACAGGTCTGACTTCGCGAAGGACTTCACGTCTTCGAAGCCCGCATCCCGGCTCGCACGCTCCATCTCATCGCTTTGGAGGAACATTTCGTCCACGATCCATTGGTGCACCGGCCAGGAGAAGAGGTCGTCGAGCTTGCCCCAATCG
>JACKZZ010021611.1_pt1 | contig 17185 bp, 10 predicted proteins | sample 8027871 | NCBI WGS metagenome assembly JACKZZ01 (sample SAMN15724774, study PRJNA655200) | protist metagenome | isolation source: fluorescence activated cell sorting (FACS) single amplified genomes of... | place: USA: West Boothbay Harbor, Gulf of Maine | collected 2000-07-19
AAATCTGTGATTGCGGATCTTGGGCTTCAAATGCCAATGACAAAACACCATCAGTTGCAGATGTTGCAAAACTTAGCGCTACAGCGGCATCAGAGGGAATGCAAGGTGTATCTAAAGATATCGATAAGCAAATTGGTCGTGATAATTCAAGGTGCGCTCAGAAGTGCTCTCAAGATCTCGAACCAGAGAAAATTTCGGAGTCTCTAACGATTAATCGCTCTCTCCGACGCGAAGTTAATCTTGACTGTGAACATTTTGGTGATGCTGTAAAAGGTTGTGGAGAGAATTGGGATAATACTGACGAAAAGAAAGCGCATATCCATGAGCAGAAACGTAAACGTATGTTGGCTCTGCAGTATCAAAGAGACCTTTTCTTCGAGGAAATGAGACGTGTAGGTGCCCATGCAGTGTTTCTACTCGGTGCTAATAAAGCCCGTACGAAATCTTTGAGTAAAGACGCAGCGAATGTCGATGACGAAGATGCAGTGAAAACTCGCCTTCTGTTAGATACGGTTAATCGAAACATGGAGGAGTTCCAAAAATATGAAACTGCTGAAGGAGATGGGGTTAAAATCAAGCCTAGTCATTTACAGGCTATGACGAATTCAGTAGTAGAATTTGCTAGTGCTGCTATGTGGAGTTCTTCATCCATGGAAAAATGGGATACTTTTCAAAAAGAAGGTATGAAAACAGCTGTTCAAATATTTGATAAAATTACAAATGATACGGATGAAAATGAAGCTGAGAAACAGAAAGCAGAAGAATTTGAACAGGCAATGGAAAGAGATTATCAGGAAGAACTCCAAGAAACCAAAGGTAGAGACCGACGTCCTAAAGGTGATGGAGATGATGGTCCACCACAAATGGTATGATTTTTTAATTACCCCAAAAATTATTTGTAAATTTTTTGAAGAAAAATGTCTTTTTTAAAAATAAGCTACATACTAATAGGGGTGTTTTTTGACCTAATAGATATTTGGATTCGGAGGTAAAAAACTGATGTTACTAGAAAAAGGTCAACATGCACAGAACAAAAGGAAACAATTAATGGATATTGTTGGTCGAGTTGCAGAGATCACTATTGAAGCCGCTAGTGTAGGCAGAAAACCAACTTTAAAAGAATGTGCTCAAATACTTAAACTTGTAATAATTCAATATATTGCAATACTAGAATTTGGGTCTAAATAAAGATATTTTCAATTTTTATTGAATTTTTTTTTTTTTTTAAATAAAAATAATTACAGTACACCAAATAGTACTAAAAAATGATTTGTTAAAACTAAAAAAATATGCTGATGGATGTATTTGTTAACAAAGATTCATTAATATTAATATAATAATTAGATCGAATAACCATTGTCTTAATTAGGCAACTTGAATTTCGTAGGCAGCAGGATTCTATCTTAAGTACCCGCGCCAGCACGTCATTCTTCTATTACTAGGGTATGTGATCGTTCGATATATTATTGTAGTATCATTAAATTGGGAGGGGGTATTACTAGATTAAACCTTCGTTTTTACAAATCAGTACATCATGTAACAAGAACATCAAGATGCTATTAGAAAAATCTATGACATAATCGTCTTTGATTAATTAATGATTATATGATATTGATAATTTCAACAACAAAAAAAAATGTTGCAGAAAATCTCTGAAAAGGCCTTTTTTTTACAAATAAAAAGACCAAGCACGGCCCTGAAACCCTTCTTATTCCTATGTTTTTCTTCACAAGAAGTGTACATATTTTGAGATCTTCTCCAAAGATTATTTTTTTATTTTAGAAAGGTTTTTTTTGAACAAGCTACTAGATGTCTCATCAAATCATCCAGGAAAATCATCCAGTAAAATCTGAAGAAGATCTCTGAAAATGCCGTTTTTATATGGATAAAGACACAGGAATCAGAAGGGTTTCAGGGCGGGCTTTGTTTCAAATTAAATCTATTATATTATGACGATGCTAGTCTATCCTGTCCTATTTTTTCCGCTTTTCCAATAAGATCAAGTAACCAACGTCTTATAGGTAATTCAAATTTCGGTGGCGGGAGGATTCTATGAGTACCCTTGCTAAACATGTTCCATTCTTCCAGAATACCAGGTTCTGAAAATGCTAAGCTACGTAACATATCCTCATCTGTTATCTCTGAGTTGGATACACCTTCTAACTTCCGTAAAGGTCCCCCTTTATCTTCTTCATCTTCTGGATTTTTCCAATTTTGGGGCACACCTTTTAGAGCTTTCTCAGTAATGGATTTAAATGTAAGATCACGTGAAGCTAACCAATTATTGTCGTCATCTTTTTCTACTACTACATTGGAAGGGAAAACATGATCTTCTAAAGCTTTTGCTAAGACGGGTCCAGGTACACGCTGCATCAAACCCACTTTAAATACTTTTGCCTCTACAGCTGTAAAATAATGATCAAATCGTGATAAAGCATTTATAATACGAGAACGCATACCAAGAAGGAAAACACGATTTGAACGATTTTGGTGATGTTCTTCTTGTGATTGGATTGTCTTTGTCAAAAAACCCTTATCTTCTGTTGATCCAGAAGAAGAAGAGGTATCAGATACTAAACCATCTTTTAAAATTTGTTTTTCTTTAATTGGTAAAACCAAGAAATTTTCTGCCAAAGAAATCGATTCAAGATCTTCTGGTGCAGCTCCAGCTTGTGAAATAATTTCCTTTGGTGAAAATACTAACTTATCACGTTGAAGAATATCCATAGGTAATATTGATCCTCCTTCATATTCTAAATGTAAATGTCTCCAACTTTTTTCAGGAAATCGATACATTCCAAATGTCATCTGTGCAATAATTTTTCCATCTTTTTCAGCTTTTTCAACTTGATTAAAAGGTTCTAATTCAATATCTTCCCAAGGTAAATATATATATACTAAACCTTGAAGTAAAACTCGTCTTTGAAATCGATAGACTCCCTTTAAAGATTCAAGATAACTACGTCGGCGTAGTTCAATCTGATAATTTTTCCTTTTATTTTCTTCATTTTCAATTTCTTGTCGCTCCTGCTGTACTATTTTGTTTTGCAATTTAATCCGTTCATCTTCAGTGTTCTTCACAGCATTCCCTAATACGGTCTGTCCACTAGACCACACGTGTTTGGTTGCAAAGGTAGAAGCAATAGTTGCAGCATTTGCTGACACTTTAGTTTTATCAGCAGCTTCTATTTTCTTTCGAAATTCATTTTGTGACATGACCACTGTAGGGAGTGAAGCAGCTTCTTCTGAGTTCGCGCCCAGTTCAGTTATAGCTGACTCAGGCAGCAGTTTAGTAGTTAGTTTATCAGCATTATTATCGTCGGCAGACTGCACAAAGGTAGCCCTTAATACAAATTCACGCATGATTCCTATTTTCTGTCTACTGTCGCGCATTCTTTTATCTTGAGTAGAAATCGCATGCGCCAATTGCGCATCTCCACTATCACGTAATGCATCTGGAATTAATGCATGTAATGTACGATCACGAGGTGATATCTCACGTTGTTGAATAGCATGTTTCATTAACATATCAGAAAGATTTTTAGTTTTATGTACTAAAATAGCAACTTTTTCTTGTGCTTGTTGTAAGCTTGCTTCAATATCTTTAAATCTAACAATTGGTTTTAACATGGTATAAAATCCTTTTACAGTATCCATAACAGCTTTTATAGCTGGCAATTCATCTTCTTCTATATTATCAAGTTGAGCCCTTACTGCTCGTTCTAATTCTATTCCTTGTAATGGTTCAAGACCTGTTTCTACGGCATCTTCTAATGTTTCCTCTACAACTAAGCTTATTAAATGTACTTTTTTAGTTTGAGCAATTTCTAAAATAGCATTTCGTTCACGCCATAGTAATAGATTATGTCGTGCTAATCTTAATTCATAATGTAACATCATTAAAGATTCAGTCTCTAAATTTCGGAACTCATTAGATTCACGTAGATCATTATATGGTAAACTTCTTTTTTGTATCACATTGGATTTTTTAATACTGGTAATTCTTTCTACGAGCTTCATTCTAATATTGTTCAAAAGGTCATCTAAGTAAGTATCCGCATATCCGGCGTCCGAAGCATTATACCATGTGTCAAAAAAATCCGACGTTGTCACCTGAGAGAAATCGAGTAAAATTTGATTTCATTTTAACGATTATTATTATTGGGCCAAAATTTAATATCGAAGTTAAAAATATTGAATATTCTTTTGTTACTACTCAAACTCTGATAAAAGAAGCCTTTTTTTTTTAACATTTTTTGGAAAAGATCTTTGAAAATGGTATTTTTTGTGGAGAAATACACAGAAATCAGTACGGTTTCACGGCGGGGCTCTGTAAGATAAAACAAAAATTCAATCAAGTACGTTCCATGCTATGGCAAGAATGAGGGGGGGGGGGTATATATAAAAATCTAAACTTACCTCACTGTCATCATCTTTCATCACTACAGATAATTGGTGATCTTTTAGGATGGCCTCATATTGTGTAGGATTCATGTCATTGTAACTGTCATGGAATTTCTTGCTACATGCAATCTTCCGGTTTTCAAAGCTTGCCTGAGGGAATAATAGAGGATTTTTTTTTTAGGGGAGACTTTTTTTTAAACTAATTTTCACACTGCAAGAATAGTAATATATATTATCGATTTTGTCGATATTTACAATTTTAAAAAGATCGAAATAATTATTATATAAATACTAGTACAACTAATAAAAAAACTTCGAAATAGATGTGACTACAATTTCTATCATGTAGAAAAATATCCTTGTTATTTCACCCAATATATTAACAAGATTTGACATGAAGTAGAATTATCTCAATGTGGACGACAAAAAATGCAAAAAGATTCTTATACTTCGTATTTAGCTTCTTCCATAGATTTCAAAGCGACAGCTCCTTTCAAAGCAATCGTTGAACCTATTCCTTTATGAGCTATCATTTGTTGTTCATTTTTGTGAGATGTTGTCACATCATAATCGTTGGAATAATCATCCATACAGGAACGATCTCTACCACAAATACCTCTTTTATTTAATTCATCCAAAACACGCTGTCGGATCCACCGATCGGCAATTTCTATCATTACTTTTTCATAACGTATAGCTCCTCTATCTCCTCGATTGAGGGCATCAGCAAATTCTTTATACTTGTCTCTTGAATATCGAGACTCAGCATTTTGCGCTACACGACCAAAGATTAGCTCAGCCATGTCTTGCTCAGAAAGGAAATAAGAAATGTTTTGCTCAGTATATGTTGCTTCAGCTAACTTGATTAATTGATCACTATTCCCAGAACAAGGTGTCTCTTTTGTCATGAAATCTTTTGATTTTACTTTAGCAGAGCAGCATATTTCGGCAGAAGTATCCTCAACTTTAGCCTCAGATATTATCTCCTCTGGAGTTTTTTCATCATCAAGGTCATCCTCAGATATCTCCACATCCGTAGGCTCCATTTTATCAATATTGACATTGTCAACAGGCCCAACAAAACGAATACGATCTTCTGGAAAAAACGTAGTAGTAGAATAAACAGAACCGTTTGACATTCTCATTAAATCCCCAGCAGTTGGAGCTTTGGATTGGGCTGATTGTATGTCGGATTGCACAGGAATTTCTTCAGCTCGACCTAATTTCGGTAGATCTTCCAACAGCAGCGGTTCTTTTCTGTGACGAAAATCACTAGGCCCTAACGACGTGTGTTTAACCGCAATACTTTCTGCATAACTGCGCTGCTGACCAGACCCAGAAAGAAGCCGAAACACAATATCAATTCTTTCAGTTTTTTCTAGTAAACCACTAATAATTCGTTTAACTCTGTTACGTCCAATAGGAGTACGATCCTCCCCTGAAAAAGCATCAAATAAACCAAGTTTAGCATGATGATCAGCTTGAGAATTATTGAATCTATCATCCCATTTCTTTAATAGGATTTTAGTATAATCCTGAAATTCATGTACTAAAATCATTTGTGTACTCTGTAATGCCCTTAATCGTGCTTGGGCATCAGTACCGTCATTGCCTGCAAAATTTCTCTCATCTCGAAATGTAAAGTTTGTCATCCAATCTCTAATTCTTTCGGATTCGGTGCGATTCTCTAACCACTTCTCTCTTTCTTCCCTCAATTCCTCTTTAAATTCCTCACTTAGTTTTTTTGCCTCATCCACTTCATCTTCACCACGTGCTTTTCTAGACATTTTTTGCCAAACCATAGCAGCTCTCTGCATTCCAAAAGCTGATCCGCCACCATCGGTATCATTACCAAGAGAAGCTTGAGCTTCAAAATTGGCATTATTTATTGTTGTTTTGGATTGTTCACCAGTCGGGTCCTCCCAATGATCTTCTCTTGTGGTTTCCTCATCTTGTTTGACATACGAATCAGCTTTAAATAATTTTTGTAATATTTCTAAATCTTCAAAAACCCTAAGATCAGTTGCATGTATACGTGGGATTCCATCATTATGACCTCCTAAATTTACCTCAGCAAATACATCAAACGTTCCATCAAATGCTCGTGATAATAAATCCTGTCGCAGTGTCAGATATTGTTGTTGGCGACGCCACTGCTCAAGCGTATCGGCTATTAGTTCATCTTGTTCACCACCATTATCTCCATCTTCGTCCTGCTCCGTCATCGTCCTCAAATCCTCAATTTGCTGTGTAAGTTTTCTCGTAAAAATCTCAAGTCGCTGTTCTACAATTTTTGCAAGACGTACTCGTTCAGATTTAGCTTTTGCAATTGCAGCGTCGAGAACCTGTTACAAAAAAAAAACCTCTATTCATATTTATCCTTATTTTTATCTTGAAAATGCTATTTTTTTTCAATTTTTTCAAATATATTTTGTTTTAAAAAATTAAGTTCTTAATACGGTGTCAGCCTTAGCCGGACTTTGGGTAGAACTTGAAGAAGTATCCTCAGTACTAGAACTTGCGTTGGTAGCATTTTTTTCGATAATAGTTTTTGCAATTTTTGATTCAGGCAATGTCTTTTTTATTTGTTTTTCTAATTCTTTATCACTCATTTCAAGTGCAAGTATTGCATCTTCAACATCATCTACAGAAAATTTAGGTTTTTTCATTCGTCTATCATGACCCATTTCACTTGTATCAAACAATTGTTCAAAAGAATTTAAAGAGCCATCAGCATGTTTTTTTAGAAATTGATTCAACTTATGCCAAAGTTGAATCTTCTCTTGTAGTAAAACTTTTGTTCTAAATTCTTCTTGTAATTCTTCTCGAGTTAATATTCGTTTTTCTAAACTAAGAATATCCTCCCAGTTTGCCCCTTCTACTTTTTCTTCTGCTTTTCTTAATGCCTCGGCATCTTCACGCCGCCATGCATTTAACAATGGTGTCACAAAATGTCTACCCAAATCTGTCCTAGCTTGAAGGAAGCCACGACGTTTAGCATTAGCCATAACAAAGAAGAAGGTATGAGCATATCGCATCATCATATCATAAACATTCTGATTTTTCCGTAAACCTACACCATCTTTCTCTAAAGAACTTTGAAAAAATTCTGCACGTTCTTTACTAAAATCACGATCTGTTCTATTAAAATTATTACCTTCAAATTCTTTCAAAGAGGCTTCCAACTTCTTCTTAATTTTTTCCATTTTCTTTTTTGGATCCATCTTAAACTTTGGTAGATCCGTGTCAGGATCAATTGTGTTTAACACAAATACTATTATACCTTTTATAATATTTTTTTCAAAATAATTTTTGGAAAAAAATTGATAATTTTTGAAGAAGATCTTTGAAAATGCCGTTTTTTATAAATAAAAACACAGGAATCAGAAGGGTTTCAGGGGTGGGGCTTATTATACCGCGTTTATCTAATTCATCCTTCAAAATATTATCCGGAATGTTTTTGACGTCTTTTAACCCCGTTTTTTTTGGATTTCCTAAATAGTCCAGTAAATCTCGGATTGATTCAGGTAGGTCACTATTAGCTGACCCTAACATTTTACGACCATTTTTCCAATGTGCTTGTGCTTTTGTTACAAACTGCTCCTTTAGTTCATTTACGCTAAATAGTGACCATCTAGCAAGGTCCCAGCGATGATCACAGGCTCCAGGAAAATCATAATATTCGCTTGTTGTCTCAGACACAACCGATACTGCTGCATCGGATCCTGCATGTGCTGACTCTTCATCCTCTCTGGTTTCCTTACAGTGATCCGCTGTTTTGAAGGCAGCATAAAATAAGCTCCCTAGTAAATCTGAGCCCATACTACGAGTCATAGCAAGTGTTTGATCATCTACGGACATGGGTGTACCCTCTTCATCAACTGGACTAGACCCACAATTTCCAATAACTTGGCACAGGTCCCTATTTTAAAAAAAAAAAAATCGTGATATTTTGAAGAAAAATGATTTTTTATTCACAAAAATAAGCTAAAATCCCATATTTTTTTTAACAGGTACTTTTCGAAACGCTGACGCTCGAACGCGCTCACAATATCTGTACTGGTATATAATTCATCATCATTTTTCCAGAGTTCTAAATCTTCTGGTCTTATATTTTCACCTTCTTCTACATTTCCCACATTTCTTATTAGACTTGTCAAATTACGAGCTTCACGTGATTGTTTCAGAACATTCAATCTTGCATAATCAGCAGGATTTAGTCCAGTACTCTCAATCCATTTTACTGGTAACATGAAATCTTTTTCTTTGATTGATACAAGGGTACTAGATTGCTTAGAATCAGAATCTGATTTCATTAATAAAGTACTATTAGAGCTAATACTTCCTCCATTAATTCTATCCAAAATATCACTAAATTCGGTTGTTGCATTAGTTGTTTGAAGAGTCAAGTTATTTAAAAATTGCTGTTGTTGTCCTGCAGCTTCTTCACCTATATCTGTAATTCCTGATCCTTCCCGAGTCCAAGCACTGGCTAATCGTATCATTGGAAAAGTATTACCCATTGCCCCTTGGAAATCAGTATCAAAACGATTAATCATCCAGCATTCACTTTCTGAACACCAATGAACTTGCTCTGCTGGAGGTTTACTCAAATCAGGCCAATGTTCCTCATCTAATACTACTGAACTGAGTGCACCTGCTGAATTAAGTACACCTAAATTATGAGTTTGAACTATAGTACCATCAATTATATCTCGCTTTTTTTGTATAAAATGTTTCATTGGTATACTCTGAGTTATAAATGATCTCTCTTCCTCAATTGTAGCTAAATCATGTACTGGAAATGTAAAAACTTTTTGCCACATAGGTCCAGACGTACCTAAAGTTGGAGCGAGATCCACTTCCTCATACCCATCCGGATCACACCAATTTTTTGATTCAGCTCTTTCATCTTCACCAAAAAAATTATCCCATATTTGTTGAGATTCAGATAAACCATATTTTCCACCTTTTGCTAATTTTCTATATGTTGACATTTCACCCCAACGTACTGGATTTGTAGATTCTCTCCAAAATTTTGCTCCTGATAATATATGAATTACAAGATCCCAATAACCTGTAGCTTGTAACTGTATTGTATGGCGATCAATCATTTCTTTCTGATGTTTTTGAAATTCAGTTTCTGTTTTAATTTTTTCAGCTTCGGACTGCTTAGTACTGACTGAATTAGTAGGATCAGACGACTGATCAATGACCTCCATAACTGTTTTTCGAGCCCCTTCATTTGCTTCAGTCGAGCTTTCAATTGCTTTATCTAAATATAATGACTGAGAATATGCCATTTTTACGACACCAACTGCCGCGTCTCTTTCAAGACGTGCTTTTTCTTTTCCTGCAGCTGCATTATTATATTTTTTAATTAATTCGTTAGCTTTTTCACAACCATATACAGCTGCTTCTCTTGCTACTGCTATTTCCTCAGCACCTGTAGATAAGAGTATTGTAGGTAAATCTTGCATATAAGATCCTCGGTCACGACCATTAAAACAAAAAATACGATACTCGAAGGCAACCCGTCCGCTATACATTGCTTCTTTCCTAGCAGCCGGAGTTGTTACAGGATAAATAATAGCGATAGCAGCTTTGGAATCTCCACCTATTGGTAGTGGTGGTAGTTTTGCCACATCTTTATCAGGTCTCAAACTACTTGATATTGGTGGTCCATCTAAATATCGATATTCAAATAGTTGTCTTAAATATTCATCTCTCGTTAATATTGGATGAATATCGTGACCATCTATTATAATTTCCCAATGAAAGAACATATTAATACCTCTTAAAGCTTTACAGATACGCATCATATCTATCCGTGATAAAGGTGCATTTGATAAAGATGTTTTCATACGTGAAGCATATTCTGATTGACCCAAAACGGGTAACCATCTGAGTTTTTCGCGCATTTCTGAAATAAGGGCAACTTCGTGGCCACGAGCACTAATTCGACCACGTCTATTGTCTGCAACCTTTAAAAGCCAATTAGCATGACGCATCTGTGTCTCCGAAGGTCTATAGCTTGCTGGGGCTACTTTATTTCCAAAGATGCCTGCATCACGTAGAAGCTGGGCACGGTAAGCTTCTTGCTCGGCAGCAGTAGGTGCTTTGTCTGGTTTATCATCATAGCAAGACTTTTTACTACCACGTGATCCATTGCCGCCAGCATTAATACTAATATCATCAGTATTAATGGAATTTTCATCTGGAGACAATTTATCATTATTTAAATCGTATTCATCATCATCATCAGTGGTTCTTTCTCTAAAAGTTAATGCTAATTTCTCGACTTTTTTCTCATTCAATCCCATTCCACTAACTAAAGCTTGTAAATCTGTATCACTCTCAACTGTCATTTTTCCTCCAGAATAGTCACTAGCTCGGACTAAAATTTTCTCAGCTATCTTAGTGGCTACTCGATCAGCAACTTTTATAATAACTTTTTCTGTAATAATTTTAGGATTCAAATACTCAGGTCGTCTTGCGTTTGGCTGCCATGTGGAATTCCATTGTTTTGGGCTCAAATGTTCAATATCCTTCGTACCACCAACTAAACCTGACAGTCTTCTTTCTACTAGCCTTCTCACAAAATTTTCAATTTCCTTATCAAAATTGGGATCTGAATTTTGAGAAGAGTTAGGTTTATATTTCCTCATATGATTAACCAACTCCTCCGCTAGGCCTTTACTCTTTGCGAATTCATCAGTTCCATAAGTTTTGATTAATCTTTCTTCTGTTTCACTAACTTTTAGAATTTGAGGATTATGTTGGCCCGCAGAGGCTTGTAAAACTATACTCTTAATTTGCCATGCTTCAACAAGTTCTTTATTCTTGTTTATCCAGGCATCAACGCCCTTAGCATCTTCCTCTCGCTGTTTTGCGTCAGAACTTTCTGACAAACTCTCTTTTCTTTTAGCTAGTGATGCTGCCATTAACGCTCTTAAATCAGTCTTATTCTCTACTAATTCTTCTTGAATTACGTTATCTGTCAAAACTGCTATAATAGGTTGAGATAATTTTAAAGCCTCTCCAACTTGTGCTATTACGCCATCCACCGCAGGAGAAAACGATTGTGGAGGCCCATTTACATCTGAACCGGTAGTTAATTCCCCAAGTGCATCCCCAGCAAAATATTTGGGACCAACTTTAGCCCAATCAGTTGAGTCTAAATGCTGGGCTATACGCTGAAGGGCGCCGATATCCATTTGACGATTCGCTCCTGTCAGATCACGTGCTCGCTGTGCCAATGGTTTTGCTACTTGGGTGATCAGCCAACTCACAATTTCAGGAGATTCCAACAACTCATCAACTCTTCGAACGAAAAGATCTCCAAGATCCCTAGCAGCTCGAGCTAATGAAATCTCAGTTCTTTCACTATCTGTAGCAATCAAAGCTTTCGCAATTGCATCTCGGTGCGCAGCAGAACCTAGACCAGCTCGAATTAGACTTCGAAACGCTGCAGTAGTAATTGGAATTAATTGCTGGTATCCCATATTTAGGACATCAGTATCAAGGCCCGTCATCAGCTCTAGCTTTGAACGTAGAGTTCGCTTTTGTCTTTGTTGTGTTAAAAATTCTTTATGCATGTCCTGGGCTCGTGATTGGAGATCAGATTCACGTGCTACAGCATGATGTAGAGTACGCAATTCGGCATCGTAATGCACAATCAGACCTCGTTTCGACTCCGACTGATATTTGTCATTCGATATGTCTTTGTGGTATTTTCCTGTTTTAAGTAGCTCGACCACAATTGGATCTGATGAAAACTTCCATTGATAAAAAACCCATTGCTGCCTAGCTTCCATACCACTCGAATTACTGTCTGCCGCGATCAATCTTGCATCCTGGCGACCCATAATCTGCACCTTGGCCCGACTATCAGCTAGTGCCTTACTAATCAAAGTTCCTTTCTGTAACATCCATTCTTGAGGGTCATATTCCTCGCGAAACTGCTTTTGCATTATATCGTAGGAGCCTACAAACGATTCAAACTCTACGTCAGCAAGATTCCACACAACGGATTCTGCAGCTAAAATAAAGGTTTTCAAAAAGGTCTTTTTTTCTTACAATTTGTAAAAAAGATCGTGTTTTTTCAAATTTCAAAAAAAAAATTACCGATTCTTGGGTTTTCCACTTTAGGTTCAGGAAGCAGATTCGCTCTATCTTGTTCGATTAAACGAGCGGTTTCTGATGCTATTAGCATACATGCATATCGATCTTGAGGATCATAACTTTTTACATTTAAAAAACTATTAGGAAGTTTTATATCTACAATACCAGCATAAAATCCTATAGTATGTAATGGATTTTCTACAGTTTGTATTATATATTTAAAACCTCTATCACCTAAAATCTTCGGTTCTTGTTCAGCTAGAGGAATATTACTATATCTACCATATATTGCTGAAACCTGTCCACTACCTGCTCCATTATCTCCATTGTCAGAATCTACTGATGGTCCACCTGCTCCATTATCTCCGTCAGCTTTCAGATCACTCTCTAATTTATTACGTAATAATCCAACCACTAGACCATCCATTGATGAATTTTTACTACTTTTTGCACCACCAGCTGTTCCAAATCCTTTCTGACCAGGTCCCTTTGGAGCTCCTGCTATAAGCATATTATTTTCATCATCATCTGAATCTGTGTCGACGTCTGTAGCATCTGCATTTGATTTTGAAAATTGCCTGTTTAGTGCTTCATGTAATTCAGAGGATATTAAACGTTTCAATGGTATTTCATTCATAGAATTATGTAATTTTTGTAAAAGTGCATAAGACACTTTACTTGCACGAAGTCGAAAACGAATATTAAAAGACTCTAAACTAGGAAGTATCAATAGACGAGCTTCTCTTACACTTATTTTATGGAAATTAGATATGGAAGCTTTTTTAAGAACCATTTTTTTGTTCATGACGATCACCTAGACGAGATAACATCCGCTTATTATGGAGCATCCATTGGGATTTAACACCCTTAAGACTTAAAAATATAGAAGCAGGTGTATTTTTAGTGCGTGTATCCATAAAAACTGCGAGTGTACGAACCAGATTGTCAAATTTATTTATGTTCTCAAATCGGACACGGAAAGCTAAATTATCAACACTAGTATCTGCTGAATCAGTACTTGTTGAAGTTTTATATCGAAAGGTCGTTCCAGCACGAACGCCTAAATGCTCATTCATATCATTAGATTTATTAATTCCGTTAATTGCACTTCCCCCTTGTTTTAGAATGCCGAAACCTCTAAGATATACTGTTAGTAATTTTTTCAAAAATGGAATACGCTCTTTATATTGTTTCACTTCACCAAACTGTATCTTCTGTTGATCAAGATATTCAAAAAAATCAATTTTCTGTGTTCTTGTCTCAGTTCTTCTTTCATAATATACATCAGCACCTGATGATATAAATTCAACTGGAGGACACTTTGCCCTGTGTTTATCTACCTCTGAGGCGACATCCGGCCAAACACAATTCTTAATAATCCATATTGCTAGATAAGCTGCCGGGACAACCGTTTCTACACTCAGACTTTTATAAAGTGTTTCATGATCTTTGGTAGATTGAGTAGCAGCTTCTTCTGTATCAGCCATGCCTAAAATTTCATCACCTACGATTGCACCACCTTCACTAACCCTTCCAATTTCTATACCTTTTACATTATCATCATCATCACTACATTCTGATTCTGCAAATTTTTCCTCCAATTCTAAATGCTCTTCCAAATCTGTTCCAGCTAAATTTTTTTCAAAGTCCAAAATTAATTTTATTCTCATTAAGTAAAAATGATAATTTCTAGAAAGTATCTCAAAAAATGGCGTTTTTTAAAGGAGAATCACAAGAATGAGTGTGGTTTCAGGGGGAAACATACCTTTTTCATTTGCAATTATAGCCTCCAATGGTTCTTTTCCATTTTGTACTAATTTATTTACTTGTTTTTTCCTCATCATCAAAATCATCATCTTGATATACCTTAGTTTGTTCTGAAACTAATTTCCAGTCAGTACCTTCATCATCTTCAGCAGTATTATCATATGGTTCTTCTTTGATGCTTTCAGCATCTCCAAATAAATTTCTATACAGCTCACCCGCATTTTTCGATTTTACTTTCCAAGTTCTAGGATCCCATTTATTAAATTCTATAGGTGTTTCTTCTTCCAATTTAGCTTTTGATTTTGATGCTTCTTTTAGATTTGATAAAACTTCAAATACATTTTCTGCAGCAATTAAAAATTCTAAATCAAAACTAACTTGATTAAAAGTCTGAAAATTTAAATCATTAGAATTAGGAAAATAGAGATTCCATTGATCCCCAAGAGCATTTCTTTCACGATTTTTCTCAACAAATTGAGATCCAGAACCTTTAAATTTAGCAGAACCACTCATTTTAGTATTACCATCTATATCAAGATAACCAATTGTATATTGAGCAGTTACCATATGACTTGTTGTATGCCAACTTTGAATTATAAAATTAACAAGTTTCCAAGCATAATCACTACCTCCTAATCTATCTAAAATCCAGCCAATTATATCTACTGTACCTTTTGCAATCATTGTAAGAAGCCTCCAAGCTTCTGCAAAAAATGCTTCAATTTTTTTCCATGCAAATACATATCCAAAAGCGGCACCGGCAATAACGAATAATATACCTGCTATTACAATCATTGGAGAAGCCCACAATAGACTACAGAAAGCTAAAAAAACCGGAACCAGGACATTCACAATGACTAGAAAAGCAACAGCTGCTATGGATAAGAAAAAAGCAGCTGTAACAGCATATGCAAATAATTTACCAGTTTGCCACATTGCTAAACGAACCTCAATTTGCCATCCAGTTAAATTAAGATATTCGGTATCTGGATTTACTAAGTCAATTATTTTCTCTATTGGAGTATCGAATAACTCTAATTGTAAATTACTCCCAATAGCTGATGCTTGTGCCGGCGCTGAATCAGGGCCTGTGGAATTATCCAAAATTGTTTTGATAAAAATGAAAAAAAATCGTATGTATTAAAAACAAATAGAGGGTTTTTTTATTATATAATCAAGTACCTGTATTTTGACCATATTTACTTCTATAATGATATGAACCATATGTTGAGAACATATTTTGTACTTCTGCTGGTGAAGAATGCTCAAATGTTGCATCATATTTAACAAATGCTAATAATTCTTTCGGAGCAAGATCTTTTCTATTTGTTCTTACTCTATCATATTCAAGGGACTCAGATGAAGTATGATTTCCCATGAAAAGAAGCTCTATTGGATCTCCTGGTTTTTGAGGATTCCATTCTTTCTCATCAGTTTTATTATTGTTTAGATTTTTAATCAATTCTTGACGATCAGGAGAATCATTATTATTTTGTTTTTGAATTATTTCTAATACACCATTTGGTCGAGTAAGTGGACCATACATACGATATCCTTTTACTTTTGTTAAACGTAAATCTGCTTCAACAGATTGTAATAAAATTAATAATTTACTCATCCAAGTTCTCATAACCATTTGATTTCTACGAACTTGTAATAAAAAATCTGAACTAGGATCAATTACTTCACCACCTATTCTTGGAGCTCCTATTAAATTTTGATTCATTGCAATCTCATGTCCAGCAATAGCAAGAGCTTTTTCACCTAACACAAGACCAAATTCACGTTTATCATTTTCAGTAGTTTTAGCATTCGACCACCATGGATTGAAATATTTTCTATTAAAGCCAAGGAATTTTGCTACATTCGTTATTAGGGTTATTGCACTATCAGAAGATGCAGATGCCGCTTCCTGAGAGGAATCTGTAGCAATAATGTACGATGCTTGACGAGATTTTTCAATTTCTACAGATTCTATCCAATAATTACTATTAGAATAACGATTATTTAATACATCTAACCCTTTTTTATGTTGTCTCTGTCTATTACCACCATCTGTCATTTCTTTATTTTTCTCTTTATTAATTTCAATTTTTTCTTGTAGAAATTTCATGGATTCCTTACTTGAATAATCAATACCACTTTGAAACGCAAGTTCCCAACGATGATTATTTAATGATAACCATGAACAACCAGCATAGCCACCTGCATTCCAAGGGTCAAGAGAAAGAGCACGTGCAAAATGTGATTCTGCTTTAATCGAATTAGTTCCAAATTTACCAGTAGAAACATTTTTAATTTGTCCTAATAAAGAAGTTCCTTTTGAATTATTACCTAACATATCAAGACCAACTGAGGCATGCATAAAACTATTTTTCAATAACATAAATCCCTCTCCTTGTCCAAGCTCATGATTAGTAATAGAAAATTGATATCTTCTTACTAATTCAAAACGTTTGTATTCTGAGAATGCTGGTATTTCTTCATCTCGATAAGTTAATAAGTTCAAGTACATGTTATCGTGAGGTGTTAGTATACTCGAACTTCCATCCGCCTTCACTAGCTGCTGCTTAGTTTTTTCTACTTGTTTTGCAAGCACTTTTTCCTTTTCTGATAATCTACTCGTTTTCTTATTATCTTGTGCAACTAAAGAGATATCCTCATCATCAATTTGTTTTAGAAAAATTGCCCATTCTTCTTCAAGACCTGATAAAACTTGTTGATTAAAAGTTTCATCATTACCGGCATCATCTAAAGTTTTTTTAGTAGATTTATAGAATTCACAAAATTTTAGAAATATTGTATCTTTTCTAGAAAGTTTATCTAATTCAACTGTTTTAAGCATATGTAATCGACGATCTTCTTTAATTTCTCTCATGATCATAACAGC
>JACKZZ010016184.1_pt1 | contig 17171 bp, 16 predicted proteins | sample 8027871 | NCBI WGS metagenome assembly JACKZZ01 (sample SAMN15724774, study PRJNA655200) | protist metagenome | isolation source: fluorescence activated cell sorting (FACS) single amplified genomes of... | place: USA: West Boothbay Harbor, Gulf of Maine | collected 2000-07-19
TGGGAACCCTTGCATTTGCTGGTCGCGACCATGCACCGACGGCACCGACACCGTCCTCGTCAATGCCGTCGGGGGTGGCTGGCTCAGGTTCGCGTTCGGTGGGGAGAACCGGTTATTTCGGGGTTGCGAGATTATTTGCTGTGGCAAGATAACGCTATTCACACTCAAGTCCAGCTGCACTGACGCAGCACGTGGAATGGCGCTAGCTGTGGCGGGCCGTGGCGTAGCAGAAGTGCTTGGCGTCTCAGGTCCGACAGCCGTTGTTACTGATGAAGGTGAACCACGAGGTGGCAGCTCGCCTCGTCCTGGAATCGGATTATTGTTTTTCTGCACCAAGTTTACATACAGCTGCTGTTCGTGATTGTGAAAAATGAACTGGTCTTCGTCAGAGGTAGTGCCAGTTGTCGTTCCGGTCCCACCGCTGTTATAATCATCGTCGGACGATGAGGTGAGTAAATCTAGCCCGTTCGGTGAACAGATACTGTTGTAAAAATACGTTGCCGCTGTTGGCACAGCCACTGGGGGCGGTTTCGCTGTCTGAGCAACTCTCGTCGTGCCGCGGTAGGTATAGTTGCTGGTTGTAGCAGCGGCCACGGCAGACGCTGATCCGGGAGACGCTTGATTTTCCGCGTCTACAACAACTCTCGTGGTTGCAGCTGGTGTAAAACAAGCTCCTGGAGCCGTATAATTTTTACCAGCAGCCGTACGAGAAGAGGGTATTGTGCCAGGCGTCGTGCCACCACCTCCGGCGGGTGTTGTGACTGCACGGCTGGCTGCTGGCTGTGGCGATGATGCTCCAAGAAAAGTTGGGACTGGGTGGATGCCACCAGCTGGGCCGGCCTGTGGTCCCGTCGCGTCGGAAGGATCTCCCAAAGCCGCCCGTGGTAGAAATGAGTTCGAATTTATAGAAGTTGCGCGAGTAGATGCAGCAACTGTCTTTTGGCCTAGATGAACCTTATCGATGTCACTGACCGGAACGTTGTGGGCGGCGGTTTTTGCACCACAGGCCCCATCAACCTTGCCCTGTGGTGGCAGAGGCGGCCGCAAACCTCGTCTTTCTGGGAAAGCATCTTCCTGCTGCCTTCCAAGTTCTTGAACACTTCTAGGGACGAGCAGGCCGCCAACAGTAGCTCCCGCTGGCGTCGGCGGAAACAATGCTTCAGCGCTAGAGGGTGGATTATGAGGAGATATTCCGCCGGCAAAGAGGAAGAAGAGAATCAGGGACGCGTAGTGAACGATTCCAAAAGCGGAGGCAACAAAAAGGAAAGACCAGTAGAATGTTGTTGACCATGTTGGGGTCTTGGGCATAATTCGGAAGTGCTACTACCTAGTAGAGCCGCTTTCTGTCGGTGATAATCACATATGCACTGTCGCGGAACAACTACTAGAACACCAGATACTTACTTCGAGCACTTCAGGGCCACAGCGTTCGACTCCGACAACTGCAGAGAGCTTTCAGACCACGAATGCAGTCTTTATTTGCGAGAGCAGGTAGGCGTAGCTTGGCCTTGGAGGTTTTTCTTGGGTTTCCGGATGAATGGCGGAAAATTAAAACACATCCTTTATAGATGAAAACGCATTTTCCACGACGTCGGCGGCCAAACACTGATTGCATGCGGGCTCCTCCTACCTCCCTTGGAAAGTGCTCCGGTTTGTTACTCAGAGACGAAAGAAAAACAGCTTTTTCCTCACTTTTTCTGGCATTTTGACTCTGTGTTAAGATTCGATTCGCGCAAGAACAGGAGAGACGTTTCACCGTCTCAAAACTTAAATTTGGCTTCGCGAAAGCTGGCCCCAATACTTCACGACACACTGCGGACGGGGACTTTCATTTCTCGCTCGATTTCTACTTGAAGTCATTATTGATCTTGAAACAGAAACGGAAGCTCAAGCTACAACACTTCAGTTCAGCTATGTAGTATCGTTCTCGTTCCATCCACAACTACCAGATAATTTATTGCCGTCCTCACATAATCGTGCACAGTGGTGCCTTCGCCGCAAAATGTGCCCTCACGGCCTGCTGACAAGGTTCCATCTGCGCCGCTTTATCGCCGGCGAACCAGCGATGGCACTCGCGGTCGCATTCCCCCTTGTCGTTTGGACAGGTCACAGAAACGTCGGGCAACGACGGAGAAGCCTTCGGCCGGAACTTCACCTCGACGAGCTCAGGGGTGGCCTCGGAGCTGGACGCCGGGTACAGGATTCCGTCGAAAATATTGAAGGCGTCGACGGATTTCAGGAGACCAGACATACTTAGTTTGTGGTGCTGTGAGGGGTTCCTTCAGGAACTTGTTTCACCTACAAGCACGGATCCCTATAGCAAGAACTTTATTCAACATAATTGCTCTTCGTTTTACTGAACAACTAACACTGCAGATTGCGCTCAGGAGCTGTGACGCTATGCAAACCTTACCCACGACGACAGAATCAGGGCGAAACGAATAGTACTCACGACACATCTCTAACCTCGTGGCAACAACGCTAATAGACCATTGCTCAAAATGTAGTTGACGAATATGAATATCTCATTTTCGTTCTGATGATCCACTTCCAGCACACGATGGCGAAATAATACTATGGGAACAAAATCGACGCGTCGCTTTTTGTCTTTCACGAGGTACTACGCCATCAACATGCAACAGCGACGACAGAAAAATGCTTCCACTGTCCTTGTACTTCTTGCGTCTCCTGTATCTGGTCGCGCCGCTCGCAAAAAGTCTGCCACTTTTCATCATCCGAGCAGCTTCAAGCCTCTGAAATACTTAGCAAGCATTGGCTTTGGCCGTGGCCAGGTCGCTACTGCGGTTAAAACATCCTCTGGCTGCTCCATCCACCTGTAAAATTTCACGTCATCCTTCTCCATTTTCGCACATATCTTCTCCAGCGCGGCAACGTCTTTCGCACCAAGCACGCACTTTCTCATCGTGTCGAGGGATTTTTTATCGGTGTAGGCGATGGTGCTTACGTCGTGTATTCTCAACCCCTCTGCTATTGCGGCGACCGCGGCATGCGCCCCTTGGGCGACGATCGCGCCGGTCGGCCAGGGGGTTGAAGTTGAGATTGTTGTTCCGTCGTCCGCGGTCTTTTGCTCTGTGTAGGCGAGATCCTGACGGATAACCAAGTACTGAATGAGGTCCGCTGGCTGCTCTGTTTGTAGGCCTGCCGCGGCTTCGGCCGTTGTATTCGGTTTTTTCGCGTCTGGTTCGTCGCTCATGTTTTTGGCAGCTGGTGCTTTGGCAATTTTTATGGTGATACTAGATAAAAACAAGGAGTAATGTAGAGGTACATATGTCAAGAGGATACTAATATCTGTGTGCCCTCGTCGTGAAAGGCGAGCTGTACAGGTGACTACCAAACCGCAGCAGGAGAAACAAAAAAGCTTGAAATGAACGAGACCGCCTCTGATCACGATCGACTGATTGAACCCTGACCGTCTCGAAATGACCTGCAACAATGAAGGCACAAACTTAAGCCATCATCCTGGACTGGTGCTGCTCGGTAGCGTATATACTTTTCATTTAAGTACGTACTTTCTTCAGATTTCTTCTGATGCGCCTGAGCCCGCTCCACGTATTGTGATCATCTGAAACCGGATCCATATCCGTAACATCACCATGTTTTGAAGCAAGATCAAGAAGCAACAGTCCTACAACCACAGAGTGGGTGGGAAGGGAAAGGCCCCAACGTCGATTCGTTCCGAATCCCAGTGCGGCTCTGCCCGCACGGGCATTTGGGTGTTGCTGTTGGTGTTCGTGCTCCTTTTCTGTCTCTGTGTCTTGCTCATTAGATTTTGTTTTCACCCAGCATCTTCATATTCCATTTACATTTCGAAAAGCATAAAGCAAAAGCAGCTCGTCTTGATATGTGTGATGTTTGTGATCCGATGTAAATGCACTCAAAACTCATCTTTCAGGGTAGTTCACTTTTCATCGTTAGATACTGTTGATTTCCAACGAACCCGCTGAACCCGGTGTCGCACTCGCTTTCAAAACCTTCCCTCCCGGCGGCAAAACCGTGTCTACGAAGTACAAGCCGCAAAACCGCTCAAATTTCTTCCATGCTTCTGGTTCCGCTTGATCATGTAGTTGTTTTTGATTTCCTTTTATGCATTGCAAAAGTATCGTACTAGTATAAATCGCATGACAAATTTTATCTGGAAGAAAATTGGAATTTGTAATGCAGATTTGGGTAGGAAACCAGATTTGTCACGCATACCTGCAATTCATACGAGTACGATACTTTTGCACAGGATACCTTTTTTACCTCCTTTCCCTTGCGACATGACCATCACTGGCATTTTGTAGACGCTTTCCACTGCAGCAGAGACCTCCTCGTGTATTGAATGCAAAAGCATCGCACTGGTATGAATTGCATTACAAATTGGCTCAGCACTACAAATATTAAATTTGTTATGCTGTTTTACCTTAGGAAAGAGATTTGTCATGCATAACCGCAATTCCTACGAGTACGATAATTTTGCAGTTCATATCGTGCAAAACGGAGCTATTCCCCACGTTGTCATCAGGTTTTGGTACAGTGGCCAGGATTTCCTGCGGTCCGACGGTAATCTGGGTCAAGAATGTCTTGTTGCCCTTGTGGCTCTGAGGAGCCGAAGTAGTGTTGGAGTCCTCCGCGGATTGTTGACGCGCTTGGGGGCCGTCCGTAGTTCCGCTGGTCGTGGTTCTGCAATACAGATCCGGCATCAGATTTCTCAAATTCCGCAGCGAAAAGCCGTGGAAAAAGCATCGGAACAAGCTTCTCTGAGGCACGAAAAATCTGCAACTCACTAGTGCCGTGCAGAACCGTCTGGTCGCGAAGTTCTGCGTCATCTCTTCTGTTTTGTCCTCGAGTTTGAAAGGATTTTTTGGTTTGGATATCGATGTTCTGCTGGTGATACTGCTGCTGCTGCTGCATCCTTCGTCGTTGGTGGCACTATTATCTTTTTCAAAAATATCGTCGCAGTCACTGTTCCAAATGGTCAGCAACCGGTTCAGAAACCCCAGGTCCGTGTGTCCGTAGAGACTGAAAGCTAGAGTTGTAGCACGGGAAATAATCAGCGCAGACAAGTTGTCCTCCTTGATCATAGCGTCCGGTTTGTGCGTCTCCGCAAAGCACGGAAAGCTGGGAGGGACAGATTTTTTAGAAGTGCTAGTACAAGAACTTGGGACGACGACTGCGGGAAGTTCAAGTTGTAGGTTTTTGGTGCTGGTCAAAATGTCTTCTACTTCACCACATTCTTGTTTTTCTTTCGTTTCATTCGCCTCCATCTCCATCTGCTTTCTCCATTCGACCCTATGCACTGCAAAAGTATCGCAATCTTAGTTTTGCAATACAAAGTAGCTCAGCATGACAAATGGAATCTGTCATGCTGATTTACATTTAGGTTGTTGAAAAAGAAATTTGTAATGCATAACTGCAATTAGAAGTACGACTACGATACATTCGCAGTGCATAGACCCTTTTTTCCCGCAATCGGTGCAACTGCAACCCGCCTTTCGTTTTGTCCTCCTTGTCGAGGTAGTAGTTCTTTTCCTTCGTCCCAATCTCTCCTGTTCGTGCCGCCGCGTCAAACAACGCCACTTCGTCTTCAAACTCCGAGGAGTACAGAAACTCCTTTTTCAAGTATTCCAAATATTTATCGTGCCACACGCCCAGCCAGTGGCAGTAGTACGCGAATCGTCCTATGTTTGCCCGGGATTCGACCCACATTCGGGGCTTTATCCTGTGCAAAAGTATCGTAGTCGTACTAATGCTAATCGCATTCATGCATTACAAATTTCTTTCTCAAGTTGAATCCGCATTACAAATTTCATTTCTCATGCTGAGGAGATTTGTCATGCGATTTATACTAGTACGTTGCTTTTGCATGTCATAGGCTTCTCCTCTATCAAATACCGAAAGACCCGCGTCAACGCGGGCGCGTCGACGTAACTCGTTCGCGCGTAGATCTCCAACAATTGGCAAAACGCGGGAAAGGATGCAGTGCAGGGCTCGAAGAAGCGGCTCGGGTAGAATTTGGACTCTTGCGTGGCGAACCGGTCGAGAAAGCCCCCGGCTTCCCGCTGCTGCACGACCAGCGAGGTCTGGTCCTCCTTGAGGCACTTCCTGATCCGGCGGCCCATCACGTAGAGCACTCTGTCGTCCCGGAAATTCAGCCGCGTGAACGCGGAAACGCACCGGATCACCTGGGTCGGGTTCGCGCGGTCGATCTTCCGCAGCATGATCTCGGCCACACGGACGAACAGCTTCTCGTCGTATTCCCGGTTCGTTGCGTAACTCCAGGTGATTTGCACCAGTTCGTCCCAGGAACAGCGCCACAGCTCCTTTTGCAGACAATGCTCGGAAAAGTGGGCAAACAAAGCGTGGTCGTAGTAGTTATGTTTCGCGAAAGTGTGCACGGTTTGGATCACGTCGTGCAGCTCGGTGATTCTACCGCTGAGTGCCATTTTCTTGATTTCGGGGATGCGGTGCGAGGAATCGTCCGAATTGAAAAGGTCAGGGTCGACGAATTTTCGCTGCTGTTCATCTTGTTGTGCTGTACGGGTTCCGCACGATGACGAACCTGTTTCAAGAAAAGCACCTCCTGGCACCTGATCCTGCGCTTGTGGTTCTTGTCGTCCCAGTGATGTTTCATCTTGGCGGTCTCGTTCTTCGAGCTGCTCCGATGTTCTTACAGACCTAGTTCCTATTATACCTTGCTCTTGTAGGTCGTATCCGTGTGACACTGACACAGCAGCACCGGCATGAGCATAGTCATAGCCGCGCTGTTGCTCCTCCTCGACAGATGTTGGTACGGTCCTAGTCTCACCGAGGCACTGAATCTGATTTCGTGGCATTTCTACCCGTGGTAGGCCGCCGAGTCCGAGTTCTTCTTGCTGCATAATTTTTGGACCAACGTTATTTATCTTCGTGCTTGAGTTGAAGTTGTCCTTTTCAACGAAGTAGTTCGTGCCGGCTGAAACGTCGGCCGGCTGAAACGTCGCATCAAGTTGTGCGGTCTCGTCGACTTTATTTTTAGCGGGGGCTTGATTCTCCAGTTCTTCTCCAAGATAATAAGAGTCTGTTCCGGAAGGACGAGAAGAAGGTGTCCTGTGGTAGTTCTGAGTCTGACGTGAAGAACTTGATATTTCACTTGCTCCTCCCGACAAGATGAAATCTTCTTGCACCAAATGTCCCTGCTGTCGTGATGATGTAATGCTGGTGCACCTGCCACTTTCCCGCGTACCAGCAGCGAAGGCTGACGAAGATACCGTCGACCCGAAAGCCGCCCGGGAAAGCTGGTCCTCGACAGCTCTGCTGTTCTCCTCGGACAAGGTATTGAGTGTATGGCGTTCTCAAACGTTACATTCTCAACTGTTACATGGATCTGTAATGCAAGAACAGCAACAGTGAAAGTCGCAATATTGCAGCTTTCGCATCACAGATTTTTCACAGATCGTCATGCTGTTTAGCCCTTCGAAAATTTGTCATGCTAAGCACCTTGATCAAGTGGAGGCCGATGGCAATTTTGCATGGCGAATCCGTGTAACAGTTGAGAATGTAACAGTTGAGAACGCCATAGAGTGCGTTTTGTTTTTGTGCTTCATTTTTTTTGTTTATCTCGGCCACCTGCCCCGAAGTCGACGCTCCTCGCTGGGTGCTTTGGTCATAGGTTTCTGACCAACGACGCCGGTCGTCATCTTCCGGGTGAGCTTCTGTAGTTCCTGCGCGCTCTCCACGAGGATTTGAACTCGAAATAAATCGCGGGCGGCCAGAGGCGCCAGAAAAATCAGTCGTGCTAGGTCCACGTCGTAGACTTCTTGGAGATGAAGTTGAACTGGACGTAAAAACACCAGACGGTGTTGGTGACACTACCACTTCCGACGATCTACGACTGGTGTTGTGAATATGTCTCTGCTGCTGCTGGTGGTGCAACGTGGTCGACAGGGTTTTTATTCGTCGCAGCGGCAGTCCCGGCGACGGGGACTTTTTCATCCTTCTGCCTGACCGCGAAGCAAAGACCTTCATTTTCATCTTATCTTCTCGCGGATCTGAGATGACGGCTGGTGGAGCAATTCAAATTCTTTTTCTACTTCCCACGCATGTCATAGGGCAACAAAATAGACGCCGTAGATTCGAGAGCAATAGCTCTTGCAATTAGTACGGTGGAAACAGATGAACAAAAAGAAACGAACAATATCAAGCTGCAAGTGGCTCTTCAGATTGAGATTGATTTCATGTTTATCATTCGGAAGTTGCAGCAAAGCTGCAAGACGACATTCGCATTCCCGCAATAACGCCGGAAATAAACGACGTCAACACAAGGCTACTTCGCGGTCGCGCAATTATCAAAGAAAACGCAAGTGGCAGTAAGAAAACGCAGACTAACAAACTGTGTTCTCAAGAAAAGTCTTCTGTATCTCACCTTGCGGCGAAGGCGCTAGGTCCGAAACTTGTTCTAAACGGAGACTTATTGTTTTTTTTGTTTATCAAACAAAAGCTAGCACGTCCGAACAAATGCGTACCAGAAAAAATAACGAGGAGTCATCTTTCTCTAGTACTTCAACTTCTTCCCGCGAGTAAGAATTATACCTTGATGTCCTTTCCTTTTCTTCCTTCTTCCTTTGGGGTTAGTGATGTTCCTTGATAATTTTTACACGAGCCACAGTGTGTGGCGTAGTGCTAGTGGTTGCAGTTGTTCATGTCAGAAAAAGGTGTCCCAGCGACCCTCTCGCCCTTCGCTAGGCTTCGGGCAAATAATTCCAAACAGCTGCATTTCTGTGTAGAGCGATAGCATCTTCCTTTTGCTTCGAATCAAAACGTGGCTCTACTCGAATACCCCTCTGGGTGCACGACCTTTAAAGTGATAGTGAATTATGACTTTCATGCAAGGTGCCTTGCGGTTGAGTTTTTTGCATACTGAGATCATCGTCCAGAGCTGCAGATACGTTGTTGTGACAGCACTAGCAATCTACGAATTCGACAGATTGGGTTTGCATGTTAAGTCAGGGCCCTTCAATGGTGGAAAAAATTATTCCGATGTTGTAGTAAATGAATTATACAGTGATGTTGGGAGATGTTGGGGGTTCTCCTCGACGCTTCTGCTCAGATTAATGCTCTTGGTCATATGAAAGATTGACTTTTACAAACGGTAGGAATCAAAAGGGAAAGTAGAGACGAGAAACTACTTACTAATTGCGCTATCTGTTTCTTCCTTCTCTCTCGTCCCGTCCGCGTGTCTTGATAGCGATTTTAATGTTCTTACCCAGGAGTAAAGGGTGCAAATAATTTAGTTGTCAATTTCATCTGGGTAAATGTGTGCACTTGCTACTTAAATGACCATTTGTAATTCATCAATACATCCAATTAATTTCGTTCCCAAAATACCAGAAGCCAAATCCAAAACGAAAAGTGATTATCTGAATTTCTTCGACGCTCATCCTTGGAGCGTCCCTTATCGACTCCTATTCTTTTACGCCCCCTCTGGAGCCTCCTTATAGCTTGAATAGGTAGCTGTTGGATTTGGAAAGACGCCAAAACGAAAAATATGGAAATCATACAAACAGTACAAAGATGGCCGCAAATAAAGGCGGAAGCTGTAGACTTCTACAGCGTCCGAAGTACGTATAACTAGTTCCGGTAAACTTAAAAAATCTTCCTGCAAATAACATTATTTAATCGTGGTAAAAACCTGCAACGTTCTTGTTGCTCGTCCGCCTGTGATAGCAACTTAGAAAAGTAGACCCTCCAGTACATCATCAACCTTCTTGACCTGCATGTGTAGTGCAACTTGCTTTTGGACGGGTAACGCTACTACGTTAGAAGCTTGGAGATGTTGTCGTGGCTGTGAATTATCATAATTCTTTTACGGCAACAAAGCTACCAACGACGAGATGCAAAGTCAAGAGCCTGCTGCCTGTACTTCGTTGCTTTTTTCAGTTTCGTCTTCTTTGTGGTGGAGATGAAGCTGATAGATAAGTTGTAAGTGGCAGTGCGACGTCAGCACGAGGCATCTTCCTCAAGCGCAACAGGTCGAGGAGGAACGCGAAATGGTACTCAGCCTGCTAGTTCTGTTAAGTGACCCTGTGTGACATTCAACATTAGCATATACCGCCGAAAACTCTTGAAAAAGATGGAAAAAAATGTCGGTGTTGAAGTACGTATTACGCGCCTTCGACGCTCTAGTTTTAATTCTATCTGTGAACGAGAACGGGCAGCTCGTCTCTTACGGCTGCGGTTTTTCCTCGCCCTCCGTTCCTACTGCCCTCTGCGCTTGCCTCTGTGCAGCCCTGCGCGCTCTCTGCCTCTCTGCTCTTTGACTGCTCTTTGTTTCTGCCACTGGCGCTGTGGTGGAAGGTGCGCCGTCCGCAGCTCGGGAGGATCCCGGCAAGAGCGTGCCGCCACTTGTCGGCCCTTTGCCTTTCTGCGTCGACGAAGTGGCCGCGGAGGTGGGCGGCCCAACAACAAGCTGCTGCGGTATAATTCCTCCGCCTCCACCCGATGATGAGGCTGCTGATGATGAAGCTCCCTTTGTGATCATTGTGCCGCCGGGTTGCAACGCCTTCATCTTCGCAGCATATAATTGAATCAGTACTTGTGCTTGTTCCGGATTCATTGGTGCAATTCCGGCTTTTCCGCCCAGCTTTTCCGCCTGCGCCTGCTGCTCGGCATGCAGATCTTGCAGCTCCGTCACCCGACGCTTTTCGTGGTGCTTGCGTGACTTCTCCTGGATGTAGTCCTTCATGAGCTGCAATTTCTCCGTTTTTTCAAAAATCGGGTTCTCGATTTCGTAGCACTTTGCGGCCTCGGCAGCGCGATTCCAATCGTTCATGTTCCACGTGTTCTGAATGTCCGTTGGGTCCGGCCCTTTTTCCACGTGGATTTTGGTCAGCTTCACCACTATGCATTGCAAAAGTTTCGTACTAGTATCAATTGCATCACAAACTATTTCAGGAAGAAGAATGCAATTTGTAATGCTGTTTTACCTTAGGAGGAAGATTTGTCTTGCATGTTTGCAACTAGTACGAGTACGATACTTTTGCACAGCATAAGCACTTCCTCGAGCCAATATGCCACGTAGATATCCAGCTCGAAGGAAGTAGTTCGTCCCTGTCTCTCCACCGGAATTGTCAGCGTCGGGAAGTGCATCACGCGTGCGTGTAGAAATTCCGCGAATTTCAGCTCCTGCTGGTCGTTACGGACCGCATCTGTAACCACCTGCGGCTGTGCGATCGCTCGCTTCTCCACGGAGCCCATCCTGACCCCAAGCTCAACGCTCCAATCACTGCCACGACCTGATTGCGGTTGATGTCCTGCAGCTGGAGGCTCTTCCTGGCCGCGGTCAGTTCCTTCGCTGGCAGATTTCTTTTTCCAGGTCACAAACGAGATGGTGGCTGTGTCTGCAATGTCCAGTACGGGTCTGTCGGGGCAGCCGGCTGCTGTTCCCGCCGCGCCGTCGGCGAAAAGATACGCGGGTAGTTGCGGAACTTGCCCGGCTATGCATTGCAAAAAATAATTGTACGTCTGGAGGATCCTCTGGAGGGGTTGTCGTGTAGTTGTGATGGATCATATGACCTCACTACATCCAAAAATCCGTAATATTGCATAAGCACCAAAAGCAGAAGCTGCCCACTTCTTATTTCCACGCAAGGAGAAGCGAATTCTTTGATGTACTGATGCCGCGGGGACGTGGAACAAAATTTTGAAAACATAAACATAAACACGCCTTCGCAACATGAGAAGCTGTGGTCAACAACATGATGCTCTTGCATGCAATCGTTTCCAGAAGATGGCCAAGACATTGTAATATCTGCTGCATCGTGGATACCCATCTGAGCTAGCTGCCTCGCTTTTTGCAGCTCATGGATTTTGTGCAGCGATTGCAGCATTTTCTTCTCTCTCGCTTCCCTTTCGGCTTTTTCCCTGGCCCAATGCAGATCCGCCAGAAGTGCTGCCTGGTTCAGCAGAATCTCCCGGTCGAAGAGTTTGCGAATCGCCTCGACTCTCCGCTTCGCCTCCTTGAGAACGCCCGCAGCCACCGCATCCCCGGCGACCTGGACGTGCGGGGATATTTCGTCACTGAAGACCAGCAGCGCCAGGAGCCAGTGGTACTCCGGTATCCCGAAGTGCGCTAGCGCGTCCCGGAGCGCGAAAGACTTCGTGTTCTCCAGGTCATGTTCCTGGAGCAGTTTCTCTTTTTCCGCTTTTGATTTAACAGCGGTTGCGTTCTTTCCAACTGGTTCTTGGTCGTCCCGGGGTTTCCCCTGTCGCTTTTTCGGTATCAGGGTGCACAACTACCTCGCAGACTCTCGTCTTTCATTTGTCACGCAAAACGGCCAAGGCTTCGTGTATGTTGAGCCTCGACTCCTTATTTTGGCCATGCTTGCATGACAACAAGAAGTTCTTGCATGACAACAATTTTTGGGGACTACAGCCCAAACACAATCTTCTAAACTAAAACTGCTCGTCTATTCTCTGGAACTGTATGTGGATTCGTGGCCATTCAAGCACCGCGTTCTCATTTTTGAGGTCCTCTTCGTGGCTTCATCTGTACTATGCTAGAAATGCACTGCAAATGAGGGGGACGTCGAGGGGCAGTAGTTGTGCACTCTCATATTCGACCGGTTGTGTGGAGTTTGCTGTTGTTTCGTCGCATTGTCAGTGTCACTTTCGTCCCCGTCAACCAAAAGTTTAGAAGCCGCGTCATTCACATTCGCTAGGTGAGGACCAAAGTGCCACGATATCCTGAGTAAAAACGTCCCCGCCCCATATTTTTTTTCATGCAACTCTGCATGCCCAGAGCCGGAATGTCTCACGACAGGGGAGCTTCACGAGCATGATTTTCCGTGTCGTGTGTGTTTCGGAATTTTTAGAAGTGGTGCTTTAATCAAGATGCATGTTCTTGAGCTGGCCAATCTGTAGTGATACGCCCTGTATTTGAATTTGTAAAGTCTGGGCCTGCTCAGCGCGTACTGCGGTCTCTTAGCTACAAGTACAACTAGGCAGGAAAAATAAATTACGTCTCCAAATTTGTCACCACGCACAGTTCAGCGCACAACTTCTGGATTTTTTTAGCGCCAGATTTCATCTCATGTTCTTGACTATGAGGAGCAGCGGACGTTTCTACGCCGGATATGACTGTTCGTGAGGCAGGCGAGGCAACCATCACCGCGCGTGTCAGCAAGTCTTTGCTCTTCAGTCCGCCCTTTCCTTGCCTCGATGCCTTCTTTGAAGTCGGTCACCAGGGAAAACGAAGAGCTGATACCAGGACGACCGGCGGGCCGCTGCAGGTCCTTAGCGTGCACCCCCCGCGATTTCCTTCTCCTTTCAAGTTCTTTTTTCATCTGTCCTCTCGCTGGCTGCACTAGGTGCCATTTCGGGAACTCCGGATTCTCGTTCATTTTGTCGAGGCTGGCAGGGTTGCAACACGCGTGCGGCATTCCGCAAGCACACACATGGCCGATGGCGGTCCCATACTCAAAGTCCCAAGCTGGCGGTCCTTCGGCTTCTTGTTTCTCTTTTTTTCTCACGCCGGTCCACCTGGGCAGCCCACAGGTGCACAGGTGATCCCCATCGTGACCTGCCCCGTGGGGCCCAGCTATGACGCGAAAGCGAAGCTCTTCCCCGCCACCGAAAAGCTCCGCTCTCTCGCGAGTAAGTTTCAGGATTTCTTCCGCGGCCTGCTTGTCATGCTGGTGTTGCATGAAACCAATCACCTTGGCTTGCAAACTAGCTTCATCAATTGGAGCTGCCGGTTGCATCAACGTCGACACGACCCCTCCTGTGGGACCCATCGCCCACGCTGCGTCGTCACGTTTTTTTCCGTACTCGCAAAGCTGTTTGAATTGCTGTTGGAACGTCTTGCTCAAAGGTGGCTGAGCAGCTGAACCTGCTCCAGGTGGACCACTTCTTGTTTCGACGTGTGGCAAAAATTTTTTCTTCTTTATTATTTTTTTCAAAACTTTAACTTTTCGCGCTGGGCTATTCCTCTGCTTTTCTTTCTGATTTTTTCCTTTCAATTTTTTTTTTGCGACAAAGTCTTTCTGATTTTTTCTTCGATTTTTTCTTTTTGCGGCAAAGCGAGTTGCGACAAAGCGAGTTTGACGCCGTTCACCGAATTGCGAGGACAAAGCGAGTTTGATTCCCTTCTTCAAAGCACGGAACTTTGCCTGCTCACTTGGATGGCGCAAATCCCGCGGAATGAGGTCTTCGGAGTGCAGGAAGGGCTTGGAAAAAAGCAACCCCGAGGTGGTCAAGTCCCAGCGCGAAGCGGAAGTTGTTGTACAAGTTTTCGCGAATTTGATCCCAAACACCTGTTCCAGGGATCTCGCCACGACCTTCAGCTTCTGATCGTACCTTTCCTCGAACGTTTTCGCTTCCCCTCCGCCAAATTGCGGGCCCGCCGCCAGGCTGTAGTGGGAAGCCAGCCAGTACGCGTCACTCGGATGCACGGCGGCTTCCCCGAAGAACCCGGTCTCGGAGCTGAACAACAGCTGCGGCACCCCGAAATCCACGCCGAGTGGTTTCATCTTTGTTCTTGGGCTGTCGGAGCCTGACCGCCGCGAACCCGATGCCGACAAAGAGGAAGGCGCGGCGCAAGGAGGATTACTTTTTCTACTGTTCGCAGAAGATTCTTTTTCTTGCACTGGTCGTGGTACTAGGTTGTTCCGAAACGTTTCCAGATGCTGCAGTTGGTACTGACTAAGCAGTGCGTCCTTTCTTGACGCTCCTGTTGCTCCACGGGGACCCTCGGGGGCGCCAGTGGAGAACAGCAGATCGTTCTTTTTCCCGAATTCCGAGACCAGCTGCACATCGGCTACAATCACATGGCGTCCCGTCTCGTCCGCCTTGGCAAGTGTAGTTTCTACAGCCTCGACGTCGTCCGGAAAAGCCAGCCATGCGCCGATGCCGTCCGCCGGGCCACGGAGCTTTCGGGCAAAGTACTGCACGTCTGCCGCACCAAAGAACTCACTGAACAGGCCGCCATTTCTTGTCTCCACGAGCGCTTCCCGGGCAATTTGCAAATCCATATCTTTATCAAATGCACAAATGTCTGGGCCTGGAAGAAGCAAGGTCTGTCATGCATGTTTTGCATGACGCATGATGCCTGTCATGGATGACCTAGCGTCACAGACTTTTAGAAGGCTCCCTGACCCTGATGCCTATTCCGCATGACAAATGCCCTCCCCGCGTGGCACAAACTGGAATCCTCTTGCTGGTCATGCACCACAGGTTCCAACACCAACTTTCCAGACCCAGACATTTTTGCAATCCATAATCTTGGCCTCGGTACAAAAGGTCACGGCTTGTTCTGCTCTCGTGTACTGCTTGGCTCGGATCATTTCGACCGCCGAAACCTGCTGCCGCTGCTGGCGTTCCTGCGCCGGCAAGAATCGCTTCCTCCTCCGCCTTATCCTTGTACTCGTTTACCCTTTCTCCCCAAAACGCGTACCAGTTTGATGCTGACAATGGTGCTCTACTACTTCTGCTCGATTGAAGATGCTGCATCTTCTTTACGATGCTCGGGTTTTTTTTCAAGACCGCATTCCAAATAGTGTCGAAGCCGGGCACAAAGTCGTAATCGAGCTCGTCTTCCTGCTCCCGGCCCCGAATCATCAAATAGCCGTGCGGTTCGGTCAAATCCGCAGCATTGGCGTAACACTCGTGCTTCAGAAATTTGTACAGATCCGATTTCTGGTACGTCACAAGTTTATCATTTGTACTTTCCTCTCTTTCTTGCAGTTCTGGTTCTCCTACAGCTGGTGCTTTTTCGCCGTCGTAAATTTTGGACCCGAAAGGCGAGGTGACAGATGACAATATCTCGTCACCAGGATGTCGAGGACCTTCTTCTGGAGTCGCCCCCGCCCCGGCGGACCACATCGCTGGGGAGGTCATAGTACCACCAGCTGCAGCACCCGTCGTGGCCTGCTGCAGCAGCGGACGCAACAGCAGCCGATGCCGGGCCTCCGGGACGGAGCGTTGTAGCTCACTTTTCGCAGGACCAAGATCTGCGGTCGGAGCTGCAGCACCGCTTCTCCGCACAAGCTGTTTCTTGTGTTGCTCGAAAAACAAAAACGACTCTTGCAACGCGTGGCAGAGCTGCGCGATCAGAATGGCGCGCTTCTCGAAGAGGGAGAGCTTTGTCGTCGCGGTTCTCATGTCTTCTTGCGAGAAAAGCTGGTGCTCCAGCGAGAACAGGAACTGCAGGTCTTCTTCCTTTAGTTTGCTCTCCGGCTGAAAGCGGAGATAGTTGCTTATGGATGAAGATGATTTACCGGAAACAGATCCTCCTGCGTCACTCCTCTCGGAATCCGACTCGTCACCACGCTTCGCCTCCTCACGTGCAGCCTCTTCTTTCAGCTCCAACTCCATATAGGTCTCGTACTGCAACTGGATGCGGATCAAATAGCGCTGCAAGGGGGAAGCCGTGTTGTGCGGTGGCAAACCTGGCACGGCCGCACTAGACGGAGTGCTAATAATTCCTGCGTCGAAGAACTCGCGGAGCCACTTTTTCGCGAAAAAATCGTCCAGCACAGGGTCGAGCTTCGTTTTTTTCGGACGAGTTGTAAACCGCGTCTCTTGTTGCAGTGCGGCGAGGCCGACCGCCCGCATGCCCTCCCTCGTCTCGGCCGACAGGGCGCTTTCGCTTCTGGGCACTAGCTCCCCGGAAGTGTCGATTGCCTTAGACAACACATCTGTTCCCCCCGCCTTGTCCTTTTTGACCCCGAGCTGCTCCAGGATGGCTTTCTGGAACACGGTGCTGAATCTCTTATGAACTGCAAATATGTCTGGGTCTGGGAGATAATTGCGAGATTTGTCATGCTAGTCTGGCCCGAATCCGAGCTCTGTATTGCATGCCCGCGAAGAGGAGCTCCTCTTGTCTGTCATGCAAAAACCAAAGCGCAGTTTCTCATGCGGAGTACGCAACTCTGAACCAGCACGGAAAAACTTGTCATGCTGGGGAGCGCATTACAGTGTGCTCACCATTCCCTTCCTTGCATTACAAGTTTCCAGACATCCAGGGATATTTGCAATGCATACCTCTGCCAGATGTGCAGGTCCAGCGCCATCGCGGCCCGCAGGCCCCTATCCAAGAAAAAAAGTTCGTCACGATCACTCATGCGCATTCTTGCAATACAAAATTGTTTGTCATGCGTAAAAATGCATCACAGCCAAACTGCATTAGGGATTTC
>JACKZZ010007274.1_pt1 | contig 17160 bp, 9 predicted proteins | sample 8027871 | NCBI WGS metagenome assembly JACKZZ01 (sample SAMN15724774, study PRJNA655200) | protist metagenome | isolation source: fluorescence activated cell sorting (FACS) single amplified genomes of... | place: USA: West Boothbay Harbor, Gulf of Maine | collected 2000-07-19
GTAAATAACGCCGTGAGCCGTGAGTATGTAAGTTAAGCAAAAGTTTGGATTCAACAAGTACACGAACGTTAGAAGGAAGCACACCGAAGACGATTGGTGTCGCACACCGTGGAATGCGTTCCCTTTTTCTCAGTTGTGCCCCAGTGATTCTCCCCCAATATTCATTCAAGAAAGTTACCTTGTGCATGCAGGCGTCATAAACTCTTGCGATGAAGAAGGAAGGTCCCTGTGTCCCCAAGTCATGAGGGATTAAAAATTGTCGTGTTGGTAGTTGAAACTCATTTCGCTCCCCGTGCTTTCACTCTGGGTTCTATCTCTAATACTTAGACTTTCAGACTCACTCGCCATGTACGGATACCGCAGACCGGCTGATCCAAACTGCTGGTTTCGTTTTTTGAGCATCCGCCGAATGAATAGAAACAGTGACAGACCAACGACGAGACTAAAGAGAATAGCGGAGACGATCACATTGATTTGCTCTTGTGGCAAACAGTCGGCTTCGCCATGAGCACAGATAGTGGTATTTGTCGAGTTACCGCCAATCTGTTTTCGACTCTGGATCAGACTAACCGTTCGCATAGTTTCAAAGACAAATCGTCAAAGCGCACTTTTCTTGTTCTGCTTCCACGAACGACGGCCCAGTAGACCCCCAACGACCAGAGCCCTCGTCCGACGAAAGTCGTGCGTGCACGTCAAAGAAGACCACCCGCCCACCCTTATTCCGCGCAACGTCCGTGAGCCGCACCCGCAGCGCTTTTCCTTATTCAAAGTGTCTTGGTGTCCACCCGGAGGTAGAGGAAGAGATGAAGAAGTACCGAGGGAGGTAGCGGGGCAGGTAACGAAGCAGGTAACGAAGCAGGTAGCGGGGCAGGTAGCGGGGCAGGTAACGAGGCAGGTAGCGCGGCAGGTAGCGCGGCAGGTAGCGAGTTCCGAAAGGTTGAATGTCATTCTATCATATCGACTACGGTACTGTACCTGGTACTCTCAAACGTACCTACCGCCTACAGCACATCACACGCACCATTCCCAGTAACGCCGTCGTTCCTTGATGCTGTGTGTATGTCGATCAAGACACATCATCAACACAGCAAGCACACGACGTCAACGAGGTCTGTCGTCGTGTGTCCCTGTCTGCAGTCTGTTTCTTATTGTGTGTGTTTGGTGATGATTGATTAGTATTAGTCCGTCCGAAGTTTGGGCGGGGCAGCCACAGCCATGTACTGCTACTGCTAATGAGAATTAGAAGAGAGACATCATCGGTGATAATAGGTCGTTCACTGCAAGTTGTTTTCGTTTGAACAACTTGGGACTGGATTGGATCTTGCTCCCATCCGTCTGTCCGTTCGTCCGCCTGTTCGTCTCGGTGGCATGCCTGCCGGGAGGTGCGTTCGAGGATGTTGGTGTGTGACACGGGGAACATTGTGCCGGATTTCGCAATTTCCGCGACACAGGTGCCACCATGTCGTTGAAGCAGCTGAACGACTTGATGGACCGAGTGACGCAAGTCCAGGAGAAACACTCAGCCTCCAAGAGCAACCGCATCGCTGACGATTCTTGGAGTGGACGCCGCGACCGTATCTTCACCGCGCTGAAATCGGTTGATGAATTATTCGATTCCTTCGACGATGCGAAGAAGAACAACGCGCAAGACCTCCCGAAGATTAAGAATAAAATTCGAGGCGCGCACTCGTTGATCAGGGATATTCTAGGTAGAATGAAGGCAGAGTTTGAGAAGAAAGTAAAAAAGTCGAAGCGAAAAAAACATCCAGGCCCGGAGTTGTTGGCCGAAATAGAAAAGATGAAAGAGGATCTTGTGACGCTGCACGACACTTACGAAAAGAGCAAAGCAGATTTCGAAACCAAACTCGGCATCACGATAGGGTCAGGCGGTGCTGGGGCAAGTCACGGCCGCGGGATTAGCGCTATGCAGATTGAGCTGACTAACTTTATGTCGGGTGGATCTTCTGGTGCAGACGAGGATTCATACAAACCGTCGGCATCTGCTTCGTACGATAGCGAACCACTCGGGGCGTACGAGCAGCAAGCGCTAGAGCAAGTAGATGAGGCCAAGAAGGAAATGAACAACAAGCTCGACCAATTGGAGGAGTTGATGCCGCAAATCCAAGAGATCGCCAGCGCCATCGGCGAGGAACTGGATGTACAAAACACGATGATCGACCAAGCCGTCAAACGGGTCAACAAGGCCAACGACAAATTGGACAAAGTCGATGCCTCAGCAAAAGATTTTTTGGTACAGCAAAAGGCAAACAATCACATCTGCTACATCATCGGCTGCATACTCTTGCTTGGCCTCCTCGGTGTCATGTACAACCTGTTCAAAGGCAGCCAATGAACCCACTGAGGACAGGAGTCAACGAACCGACCGACATAGATATTTAGTGTAATTTAGTAATTTACGGTTTACGGTACATTCATTACATACATGAAGTGTACGAGTAATGTACGAACATACGAACATACGAACATGCACACAGCAAATCACGGCACGATGGCACGATACGGCACAGACCCACAGACCCACAGAACACAGAACACAGAACCACAGCACACAGCACGTAACACGTAACATACACAGAAACTAAACACCGATTGCTGATGACGACGTGTGGAGGAAAATGGATTCCATGAGGCTGGCTTCTCTTCGACGATGCCATGCACATCCACGTTTGGGGTGGCAGGTTGTGCATACGGGTTTGCATTTGGTGACGTTCGACTTACGTGTGTGTATAGCTTCCTCTTTTTTAGCCAGAATGAAAGACGCGGCATGTTTATTGGTGGTTGCTTGCGCGCTTGCGTGCATCGGCCGTTCTGTCGCGACAGTGGGCGTGGACGTGTCCTCCAGCGTGTCCGAGAGTGAGTGGAAATGTCTGCAATCCCCAGGGGGGCAAGGCGCGGTGGAATTCGCAGTCGTGAGAGTATTCCAAAGTTCTGGGAGGGTGGATCCGAATGGGGCAAAGACGATTATTGCAGCCAAGAATGCAGGGATCAAGCACGTGGATGGATACATATTTCCCTGCGTCCCATGTGGGGACGCCAAAACCCAGGTCGACAAAACTGTGGACGCACTTAGGGACGCAGGCGCACCGTATGGTATGCTCTGGTATGACATCGAGCCATTAAGTTGGTCGAACAACAAGAATGAAAACACCAAGTTCTTGAAGGAAATGATCGACGCAGGAAAGGCGCGTGGAGTCAGATTTGGAATATATTCAAATTGGAACTCGTGGAGTGAAATCATGGGTGGCTGGACGTACCCGGCATCTTTGGGATTACCACTGTGGTATCCCCATTACGATGATTCAAAGTCGTTTTCCGATTTTCGCGCATTTGGTGGATGGAGTAAGCCTAACATTAAGCAATATTTGGGTACCCATACTTCATGTGGGGTTGGAGTAGATTACAATTGGTACCCAGGTGCCGTGGACACATACCTGAATGCGACCAAGTAAAAAATATCTACTTCGTGTACGCAACGCGAGGTTGTAAACGAAGGGCAGAGGGCACGAGCAGTAAATCAGACTGGTGGAAATCTTTCAAGTGGAGTAAGATAGATATCCATACAGGCGATGAACGAACGGTTCTGTCGAAGCCACAGGAGCATTCTGACCAACTTGATGGCCACATGACAATTCATGTTGTATCATCTTGGCCCGTGCTTTGAAGTAATTCCTACTTCCTACTACTACTACTACTACTACTACTACTACTTAGTGTATTGGCTTGAATCCGTGTCTACGAACGCCAGTCTAAAACGAACCATGTGATAATATAACGATGCGTGCCTCAAAGATCAAAGAAGACTTTTCCAGCCCCTCCTTACAGTATCCGGTACACATGGAAGGCTTGGATAGGACTCCAACTCACCGGCAAAGCAATCGACAAGAGCAGCTCGACACCTCGAGTAGAAGTAGCGTCACCACCATCTTGGGCAACCACATATTTCCCCAACCGACCATTGTAATCGATGATGACAGAGCCACTCTTCATTTCGCACAAAAGTTTCGCATGGACGGTGTCGACCAGCCATTCGTCCCAACACTGCGAACACAACATGACCATCGCGACCGAATCCAGCGGGGCTTGTAGCATGTCGTCACACACAAACGACACATCGGCAGAAATGCACTCTTCGCGTACGGTATCTTCGGCAATTTTTACGAGAGAGGGCAAAATTTCGTACCCCACGCTCTTTAACCCAAACCCTAACGCTGCATAGAAGACCAGCCATCCGCAACTGCTACCAAACACCGCGAACGTCTCCCCCGACTGTTTCGCTGTTTGAATGATGGGCGCGAGGACAGCCTCGTGGGAAAACAATGTTGCGAACGTCGAAAACGGAGTCGAACCGTATGCAAAATTGTCGTTCGTAAATACGCTCTCCCCGCCCGATCCAGATCTTGAGACCACAAGCTTGGACCGGTCCAAAAAGATGGAGCCGTGAAAGTCCATGGTTTCCTCCGTTTGCCGCAAACGCTGGACGACGCGCAGCAAGCACTCCCCGTCTTCCGCGCGGTGGCTGTGCATGGCTGTATGGTGTTCGATGGCTTGCGTCTCTAGACGGAGCATTTCCTTACGTAATTCATCACGGGTTAGATACGTTGGTGTCATTTCCGGCCCGAGCGGGGACGACTGTTTCAGACGGTCGAAAATTTTCTTCGTTTGGGCCACGGCGCGGCTCAACGCAGCCTCCGCCAGCGCCAAGTCGGAGGGCGTTGCTGTTGAGTTTTTCGAGAGAAGTACGCATTTTTCTACATGACGCTGCAAGTTCTCCAGCAATGCCATCGACTTACGGATGGACTTCTGAACGTCTGCCACTGAGTACTCGGTCTTGACCCGGTCCCGATGATCCAAGGCAAACTTTAATGCCCAGGCAAACTGCTGCAAGCTTGACACCAGCTCTGCGGAAGTGTTCAAAGACTCGGCCACCGCCGCCCGCTTGTCGTCCGCCACCGCCGCCATGTTGCTCACAGGCACCCTGACGCGGACGTAGACAGTCCCTACCATAGAAAAACGACCCGAAAGGCCGGGCTCACCGCAAGCCCCGTCCTCGAGCAAGCATTTAGGATGGGAGGATTGCCAATCAAGATCGCAGAAGATGTTCAATTTCACAATTTCACAATTTCAACTTGCTTCGTTCGTTCGTTTCAATCTATCTACAGTGTACAGTACTACCACGGTATTGTATTTCATAACTTCATTTAGATAGGTTCGAATGTGTTACAACGTTACAACAAGGCGTACCGTACCACAACGTAATAATAATAATAGAAAACACATCATCACATCATCAGTGATATCATCACCTCGCATCGGGTTATTTATTTGGATGCGATGTTGGTTGCGATGTTGGTATGTTGGATGTTGGTCATCCTTTGACGCGGATTGCGTCCGTCACACTCTTGTGTGTACGTGTCTGTTTGGGGTCAGTCAGGCCAAAAAACAGTAATTCGCGCAGTAAATGTTGAAAAAAATTCAAGATTTTAACTTGCCTGGAACGGTAGAGGCAGCAGATGTAGCGCAGGCGTCAAGGTCTCGTCGCCCACCACAAACCCGCCCAAATCTACAGGAGATTTGGATATCCATATTCGTAGGATCTAAGTTGATTGTGAAATGGGGGAGTCATCAATACGAAGCAGTGGTTGAGGCAAAAAATGCATGTAAACAAATGCTGTCTGTAGTTTTCAACGATGGCTCTTTCTCAGAAATGCCACTGGGTTCGGTTCTTGAGGTACTGCATACTCCAGAAAGCTCATTTTCTTCCTCTTGTTCTGAGCCTGTTTTATTGTCCACAACATGCAAGCTAGAAGGGATTGTAAAAGTTAAAGTTGAGCAAAAGGCTGAAGAAGATGAGGCAATGTTGGAGAAGAAAAGCAAATGTTGTGGAAGGGTAAAAAGTGCCCAAACGTTGAAGTGGGAGAAAACCCGCCGCCTATACCAAACAGACAAACGTGGTACCGCCAGGTATTGCTTCCGTCGCGGTTGTCATAAGGAGTGTATTACCACTGTCCTTGGTGGTTCTGGTATTGAACCGTGTGCAGTTCCGAGCAGCTCACATGATCCATTCATAGAGGCCGGGGAAGTTTATATCGCTGGCAGAAATGACTTTAACCCCTGGGATGCAGCTTTTCCTGGAGATCATGGGCTAGTAGATGCGGACTTTTTTCATAGGATGCCACCAGATCAGAAAGAATTCCATTACTTTCGCCAATGCGAGAGAAACCCGTGGAAAAGAGGGTACCATGGCAAAGGGGCTGCAGGTTCATACTTGTATCTGGGAAAATACCAAATTGATGAAGAGACGCCAGAGCAGACTTTGTATTATAAAGACCTGCCGAGCAGAACACAAGACGCTTATGTTGAATATAAATGGAAGAATAAGCGCCTCGAGCTTTGTGAAGAAGATTTTAATTTAGCACAACAAATGTATGACCAAGTTGAAGGGGCGGGTGCATTTGTGGCTTTACCAGAGAAAAAAAAAGAGACTTTGTCCTATCATGCAATATTATGTGAAATTAATCAAGGTGTGACTTTACGTGGTGTAAAGTTTGTGTCGTATGACGAAGCACTGTATGAACGACTTGTAGATATCAATGCAATAGCAAAAAATGGGACGGCCCAAGTTGAAACTGATGATGCTGAACTTGGGCCGCTTTATTAATAATGCGTGAGTTAGTATTAGTGGTTAATGATGAAACTACTACGTAATATTTAATAATATCATACACATAATTACATTTAGTCTCTCTATCCTGTGTTAACTTGCAAGCAGAAAAAGAACTTGTAACTTCTTTTTTATGTTGAAAGGAGATCACGCATGTGGGCTGCAGGAAGTAGGGGATCTGGTTCCTCAGAATTGGGTATACCGCCAGAGATATCCATTTACTCCGATTTTGGAGGGGACCATTTTGAGCCGAATATACGTCTAGAGGAGCATAATTCCAGTGAGGGACAATCAAGTCATATACCCCATGACGTTCGTGCATCAACTCCTAACACTAATGGTCAACTCAGAGACATCCTATCTGATATGGAATCAAATGACATTGACGATCAAGTCAGAAATATTCTATCCGATGTGGAACCAATTGACATAGAGTACCTACTTGATTCTCTCGTACGAGTACAAGTACGAGTACGAGTTCGTTGGTCGCCGGTCGGGTTTGTTATCTTGTCCTATTACAGTACTGTACAGTATTATGTACACAACACATTCCAACCTATGTTAATTAAGTAATACTATACGTATTGTTCACAACCCATTCTCGTCCAGTGTACAACTTTTACGCGTGCATATCATATGATCATATTATTTCTTCATATCCTCGTACACACGCTCACGCTCAGCAAGCTCAGCTTAACTCCACACCAGAAATTATCGGATCGTATGGCAACTGTACTTGTGAGGTAGATAAATAATACTGATTATAGATAGGTTGTCCTCCCGAATGAGTTCTTGATTTCATGAGTTCATGAGTGTGTGAAAATGATTTGCGCGAACCAACCGGGGGAGGGCGGTGGTTGAGGAGGGGGAGTGCGACATGGATGGATGTGTGACAGGCACGGGGGGGATCAAGTCTCTAGCCGCAAGTGGAACCTTGAAGGGCGAAGTACACCGAATCAGCCGATTATATCGCGCATTTGTCCCTTTGTGTGCCCCTGCCTCCCCGACGCATACGCACCATGCCGAAAATTATTGACAAAATTTTGCAGACTTACGCGGCGGGTGAAACGACGGTGTCGTTCGAGTATTTCCCCGCAAAAACGGAGGCGGGTGTCTCGAACCTGCTCAATCGGATTAGCGACATGAACTCTAAATTGCGTCCGACTTTTGTCACGCTCACGTGGAGGTCGGCGTTCAAAAATGAAAATTTGTGGTTGAAAATCGGTGCCGAGATCCAACGTTATGGGCTGGACGTACTGCTGCATTTGACGTGCCATTTGCCCCGGGATGACCTCAAGCGGGTTTTGCAGAACGCACGCGAGGCAGGAATCCAGAATATTTTGGCCCTGCGCGGGGATCCCCCGATCGGGGAAGACAAATGGAAGCCCTGCGAAGGAGGCTTCAAGAATGCGATCGAGCTGGTTCAGTTGATCCGCGAGGAGCATGGCGACTACTTCTGCGTTGCTGTCGCGTGTTACCCCGAAGTCCACACTGACGGATGGAACAGCAGCGACTTGCCCCCATCAGAAAAAACTCAACGCGAGGATTTGGCGAGGCTGAAGGAAAAGGTAGATGCCGGTGCAGATTTCATGGTCTCTCAATTTTTTTTCGACGTGGATAAATATCTGGACTTTATCAAGAAATGCAAGGCGACGGGCATCACGGTGCCTATTCTACCCGGCTACCTGCCCATCCAAACGTACTCGGGGTTCAATAAATTCACCACGTGGTGCAAGACGATGGTCCCATACGAAGTGAAGCAAGCGTTGGAAAAGATCAAAGACAATGACGAAGAGGTCAAAGCGTACGGTATCAACCTGGGTATCAAGACCATGCGGCGGTTGCTAAACACCGCTATCAACCACAACGTAGGCTTCCGCTCCGTTCACTTTTACACTATGAACCTGTCCTTGGCCGTGACGAAAATACTGGATGGATTGGGGCTGCGCACGGAGAACGAGGCCCGGGCAATGCCTTGGGGGGAATCGCGGGAAGGGAAAAAGGAAGAAGACGTGCGCCCCATATTTTGGGCCCATCGCGAGGCCAGCTACTTATCCCGGACGTCGAACTGGGACGAATACCCAAACGGCCGCTGGGGGGACAGCACTAGCCCCGCATACGGCGAGCTCACGGACTACTACCTCGCCTACAAGCGCCCTGAGCGGGCGCTGTTGAAGCATTGGGGGGAGCCAAAAAGCGAACTGGACGTTCGAAAAGTCTTTACGAATTTTATCGATGGCAAGGTGAAGATGTTGCCATGGTGCGATCAAACATTAACGGCAGAGTCTTCGGAAATTTCCCGCCATCTGCGGATGATGAACGAGGCCGGGTTCTTGACCATCAACAGTCAGCCGTGCGTCAATGGCGCCCCGTCAACAGATCCGGTGCACGGTTGGGGCGGCAAAGGTGGGTATGTCTTCCAAAAAGCCTACGTGGAGTTTTTTTGCAGTCGGGAAATGTTCGATGGCTTGGTTTCCTTGCTCCCCGATTTCCCACATTTGTCGTACCACGCAAGGAACATGAGTGGGGAGGAGTATCGGAACACACGTGAGGGCGCAAACGCGGTGACCTGGGGCGTCTTTCCCGGGCGCGAAATCATCCAGCCGACAGTGGTCGACACGGGCAGCTTCCGTGTGTGGTCGTCGGAGGCTTTTGAATTGTGGCATGAGTGGGAGAAGACCTACAAATTACCAGACCCCAGCAAAGGGGATGCCGAGAAGAAAAAGTATGATGCACTGACGACCACCAGAGCAGTTCTGTCCAGCATTCAGAAATCTTTCTTTTTGGTAAATTTTGTTGACAACGACTACACCAACATGTCCACCAGTATTTTTGACGTCTTTCACACATTTATCACGAGCAGGATGTCGAGGGAGAATCTCCAAGAAAAACTTCACGCCTTAGAGCTCGAGAACAGTCAAATATACCGGAAATTCCACGAGATGCGTCGGTTGCACTCGAAGACGGAAGCAGAATTGGTGAAATCGAATGACGTTGTGGTCGAGATGCAGAAGCAAATTGTCCAGTTGCAAACGAGACTGCGGCAAGAAGAGTCCCAGCGATTGTCGTATGGCATGCGCAGGTAGACAGGAAAGTATCGCACCGACAGTACAGGAAATCTGATTTTTCGCCCCCGTCTTGCCTTGGTACCTGTATCGCCTACCCGTCGATCGTATACTATCATACTAACTAATTACCTGTACCTACAGTATTGCATCGATGTCTAACTGTCTACCTGGAATCCTCTTTAATCCTGGAATAGAAGACACACTCGAAGAGGTTGGTGCAGAGCTTCAACATGTAAGAAGCTGTACAGAATGACGCACACATGCAAACAGCGCGACTTTGAACGGACATTTAGAGCCCGACGCCCAGAGAAGAAGAGAAGACGGCGGAGGGATTTTTTGCACCGCGCAAAGGGTGTTCTGGTGACTATAAGCATTAGCTGCCGGGAGCGAGTACGAAAAGGTCGGTAGAGCATCCATTCCAAGCATGCCATTCATAGAAGGTGTCGGCGACGAAGTACTCGTTCTTTTGTCTGTCTGGCTGCTGTGCAGCATCTCGCTTACGGCGTCAATACTATGGTATCGCCATAGAGGAGGGAATGGTATGCCCGCAGAGCACATTAGCGCGACCATGCGAGAGGAAATTATAAGAGAGATTTATCCGAACGGTTCTCGACCAAGTCCAGTGGGTGATAGTGTCACTTGTCCGATTTGCTTGGATACTTTTGGCGTGCACACGGTCACGACAAATTGCGGTCATCTATTTGACTTAGATTGTTATTTAAGTTTCTGGGAGCACTCGGGACGACAAACAAATACACAGTGCCCATGTTGCCGCCAGAGAGTAAGCCTTCTCTTCCCCAACTTTGAACCTTCGAACAACCGCGAAATTTCTGAGCGGATTCGACGATATAACCGTTTGCACGGGGGGGTACCACGAAGCGCCATGGAACATATCACTGACGTTCCCGAGCTTCTGCGGCGCATTTTTATGCAATTGTTCTCTGGACGAGATGGACTTCGTCTTGTGTTTGCTATTCGAATTGCTTGCTTGTTTTTGGGCCTGATCATGTATGTTTTGTCACCCTTTGATATTATTCCTGAAGCTGCGTTCGGTCTCCTTGGGTATGTGGATGACATATTAGTCGTTTTTCTCTTAGTCATTTACGCAACGATGATTTATCGGCAGGCCGTCATCAATAATGCCTCAAGTACGACAGCTGGCTCATAACGCGAAGAGGCTATACAAAGACCACCCAGCAGGGGAGGAAGTATCGTAAATAAAGGGTATGATATACTGTGACACTATATGAAAGCGTTCCTCGCCATCTCATTTTACAAAGGATAGTCCTTCTAATATATTTCCCAAGTCAGAACCAGGTCAACGACAAAAAATTTATGCCACTGCTTGGAAAATCAAACAGGATATTATTTGAGAAATAGTGATAAGGGGGAATGCTTATGCTACAGTTCATCTCAGGACGATTAATCAGTTTCTGAAACTTGTTTATTTTTACGTAAATAACAGCCAATACGTATCTTATCCTTTTTATTTTTTTATGATATAAAAGTTTATGATAATACAGAGCCTTACTATTTATTTCTATGATTAATAAAAGTTAGTGACATTGTAGCAAGTCGCATTTTACAAAGGATACTCCTTTTAAAAAACAAAATATATAGTATTACTCCTTTTAATACTTCCCAAGTCAGAACCAGGTCAACTACAAGAAAATTAAACCACTGCTAGGAAAATCAAAAAGGATATTATTTGAGAAATAGAAATACGGGAAAATGCTCATGCTGCAATTCATCCCAGGATGATTAATCAGTTTCTGAAACTTGTTTATTTACACGTAAATAACAGCCAATACTATTTATAAATAAAAGTTATATGAAAATATTATATAAATAATATTATTAAAAAAACTTTTTTCAGCCAGTACGTAATTTATAACTTATAATTTTGTATTATATTATTGTTGTTGTATGGATGTAACAACCATTATATTGTTAATCATAAACACCGGGGGCGTAAATGCTTCTTAGGACTTGTCGCTCGAACTGCGTGCTTGAAACACCGCCCTCTCGAGATCGACCTCCCGCAACGCCATTTGTGTGTATAGTTCTAAACCGTGCTCCCACTCCCAACACTTTGGATGGCACCAACCGTACTTGATTCCTAGCCTTTTACATTTTTCATTGAGACCACTTTTTCGAGTCTTTCGTTCACCTGCAGACATTTTAGCGTTGATGTCATACCGACGCTCGAAGTCAAGTACCATACCTTCAACCCTTTCCTCTAAAGATATGACCTCCCGCAACTTTTCACTGAATCCCTCTGCGTCTTTGAGAGAAGCTATGAGATGCATTTCAGAACAGGGCGAGTATGTTCCTTTTTGACGCCTGATTCTTTTCACGAGCATGGCTTGTGTTTGAGGAAAGTCCGGGTATCCTATTTCTTGGTCTTTTGTAGTATGGGTTTCACCAACTTCCGTATCTTCAATTTTTCCGAGTGGTCGAAAAATTCCTTTTCCACCCGCATCCATCGGGCCCCGCGACTTACTTTTGGCCATGACTTTATCAGTGTGCAAGTACTGCTCAAGCAGTGGCCGCCCTGCGGACAAGATCATGTCTTTTGCACTCAGCGCCCCGTCATTATCAACATCCGCTAGTTGCACGGCCTTTTGCAAACCCGTCTTATCTGGGTACTTGTCGACGAGCAGTTGACCGAGAAGGGTCATACCATGCACTGTAACACGCTCGCTTGTACGGTTCATCAGCTCCACATGCATCTCTTCGCTCAATGGCTTGTTCATATATATGCTTTCGATCTCGAGCAAAGTTTCACTCAAAAAATTCAGATATACCTTGTGAGAAGAGTGGGACCAGTCCAACTTGTGAATCATAGTCAAACCTTCCGTTAACCTGGTGCAGAAATCTCTTTTCGATATGATATAAGCATTCACAATCTTCGATTGATTCTCTTGATCAACCAGACGGATCGTTTCCATTTCTTCCCTAAAATGTTTAAATAAGGTATTAATTGTGGACAGAACATTCAGATGATGGCCCTCTATCTGGTATTCCTCGAAAAAAACTCCATCCATTGCATGATCGAAGCGGACTAAAAAGCCTTCTCTTTCGTCTGTGTCAGTGGGATCGATTTTAGACAAAAGAATCCCTTCCATGCCATCTTCGATGTCTGGCATCAAGTTGTCAGTATTGATAACCCTCACAACATCCCCTAGATGGATATCTCCGGACCCCGGTTTTCCTGCGAAGTGGTCGATGACAACCAATCGCTTCCGCCAATCGTGATCTGCTACGTGTTCCTCTTCTAAAGTATCGCGGTTGGCAAGAGCATTTTGTGCGACATTAGCGAAACTCAATTGTTGTTTTGGCGGGTGATTTTTTCGTGTATGGTGTACTAAATCGGCTTTTTTCTTAAATCGTTTCCCACAAAGCTTGCACGAGCAGAATTGTACTCCAAAAGCTTGATCTAAAATTTTATTTTTTGGCCGCACAAGCTTTTCAAAAATTTTTGGCTTTTGTTTTTCGGGCTTACCATAAAATGCTTCGGCGGCCTGAAACAGAATGTTGTCAAATTCCAAAACAATGGCCTCTCTATCAGCATCTCCCAAGGTAGACTCGTTCTTCAAGTGACCATTCATGACGAATTGGTAAATCGCGTCGCACCCTTCTACGTTGTAAATGTTCAAATTTTGCTTCAAGTCGACATATTTGGTTCCAAAAAGCTTTAAATTAGTGCTCCCATTTTGCATTAACTTGTTCTGCTCTTTCAATAGGAACGGTCTCATGCAGTCTGCACAATAGGTGACGTGAAACGACACATTCCGCACCCACGAGCGTCTTAAACAGTTACCCTGGCACCCTGGATGCTTGCATGCTTCTGGAACCCCCCACAAAACGTTCAATCTTGAGCCGCCGGACCCAAACAATCTACTGGACATGAAGCCACCTAGAAGACCGGAGGAACTAACCTTTTTCATTTCTTCCCGGGTTTCGTTGGACTGAGGCGTCGACTTTCGAATGTAGTCGATGAATCGAACAGTATCGTCGTTATCAGAAGCATGCGCATTAATGGTCTTCATTCTACTTTGAAGACTGATTTGAATCCTACGTTCAAGCTCTACCAAGTCTTCTTCAAAAAATTTGAGCCCGTTCTTTAAATAAGGATTGTATTTGTTGCTATTCAACGCGCGGATCTCCTCTTCTCCGTAGATATTCAAGTCTCCACGTGCGGTCATTTCATCAAATTTCTCTACGGTCATAGATGTGTGTCTCACGATGCTAGACCTTTCTTGGTCTTCTCGCGTTTCAAAGTATTTGTCCATATAATGCATGGCCCTTGAAATATATTGTACAGGTTTTGCCACTGCTCCGCTAATTTCTTGTGTCTTATCTTGCTTTGTCAACACATGCGGACGAATATTCGTCAGACTGTTATCGCTTTTGCTGAAATAACGATACCCGTGGGAAGGGATTCCGTACATGTGGTACGCCTTTGAGAGTAGCAGTGCATCAAAGATCTGCCCAAGATTTAACATAGTATGAAACACGAATTTGTAAGAGGAAAAGTCCGATTGCGCCATAAAATCGATCATCAGAGTCAAAAATTCAGGATCGACAATGTCTTCTTCGTTTTTCGTGGGGCTCGATTTCAACAGGTCTGCACTAGATTTGAGGGTGAGGAGGCGAGCCGACCGACTAGAAGAATACTTTTTCAGATGATTTTTCTCAGTCTTTCTGAACTCTTTAAGGGCTTCGATGATGGTGTGGTATGATTCTTCATTATGAAGAGTGTACGTGTCATCGTTCAACGTTACGCCATGCGCCAACTCGTACAGAAGCTGTATGAATAGATGGTCTTGGTTTCCCCGACCACCAACGAAAGCAAATCGGCGCTCGAACTCATCCTTCAGGGACGCAGCCATGCGTTTGACCAGGCAACAACCGCCACCAAGAGACGCGTGGGGTCAGCGTTCGACGGAAAGATAACAGATGTAAGCATTAGAATGTTAACAGTGTGTGGTGGAACACAGTAAGCTGGAAGAGGGTAGAGGTAGCACTTTCCAAGAAGCTTTGAAGACACACTGTTGCAGAAAATAAGAGAACGAGGTCCGGGGAAACAGAAAAAATAAACCTGACTCATAGATAGTGTGAAGCAGAGTTAGTCTAGGGCCAGATGCCACTGTAGTGGCTCTTCTCGCGATTAATACTCGTAGCAACATTAGTAACAAGTACAAGAAACCGGGAGAAACATAGAAATTCTATTTCTATTCCGTAGTCTTTCTCTCATCACTTTGAACAGCAGTCTTCATGTCTTCCATGTCTTCTCTCTTGTCTTATGTCTTTCTTCTTCATGTTTCCACTTCTCCACTCTCCGGCCCTTCAGAGGGACGGGAAAACACGCGTCTTCATGTCCCTCCTGACTGACTGAACCGAAGCAAGGCCAACAAAAAGCAGAGCGCAAGACGTTAGTCTCGAAGTACACGCACGTGAGTGCAGTACCTGTACTGTAGCACAAAGTATTGATAGCAATAAAAACAAAAACACGAAGAGAACAACATCAAAAAGAAGGAGGAGTGGTAGCAGTCAATATCATGGGAAACAGGAAAAAGAGGGGTTGTGTCGAGTGGACGGACTCTAGCGATGCATGCATTGAAGAAACTGACAGTGGCGGTGGATGGGTGTCGGCAGGGAGGATCGAGCGCGGGCGGCACAATGTGTTGTGAGCGCATGCAGTGAGGATAAGCGAGTTCATGTGTACAGTTCTTGGTTTTGAATATCGTGTTTGCGAAAAGCGAAGGATGAGGCATTGTATAACCTACGGGTGATTGTTTTGGATCGTTTCCTGTAACTTTTTGTTATTTACTTCACGGCAGTCGGAATGAAGTCGGTCAACCGTGCGACTGTTCTTTTATTATTTTTTCTCTTACAGTTAAAATCTTTTATATGCATAAAGGTGGATGTAAGCGGAGTTTTTAAACCCCACTACGGGCTGAAGGCCAAAGTAAAGTTTTGCTTGGAGTGTCAAATATTTGTAGACTTGGAGGCCGAGGAAGAAGCTCAAGAAACTATTAATGAGGAGCTACACGTGAAAGCAGCAAAAGCACAAGCGAAGAGCGAACTCGCAGGCGAATTAGTAGGTTTGAAGCGTCAAAAGCTGGCATTAGAAACCAAAGATCCTATGATAGGGCACGGAGATTTAGGGCAAGATATGCTGGCCGCTCCAACGACAGTAGATGTGCCCCGTCATAACAAAGACAAGGCACTGGCAAAAGCAGCAAGCCTTCCTCCAGGCGCGAAGGACATGGTCATAAAGTGGGTAGGGGCAAATATGGAGCCAAAGAAGCCCATGAAACAAATACCAAACCCGGCATGGTCCCCTGGAAGTGCAAAAACCATTCCTAAATTCATTTACGTACCTGTATTTGATCCTGGAATGGGCCGGAACATTCTCGGCCCTGTAAAAAAATACAAGGGAAAGAAAAAAGTCGGTTCCAGCTCGAAAGACGGCGCATCACCCCCTGGCGGCCCCGGCTCGGAAGACGGCGCCGCCGCCACCGAGGGGTCAACCCCATCATTGGAAGAAGATGATGACTTGCCGAAGTCTATCATTTTTGATCCAAAAGCAAAGCCAGATAGCCCACCACCAACGGGAAACTTAAAGAAGGTGCTAGAGGCGTTGAAAGCACCAGACAGAGTCAAGGCCATGGAAATCGCAAAAAAAGCAATGCGCATTGCGGAAGCATTTGGGCGTAACGCCAATGCCATTATGAATGGCTCAGAACCAGTAAAACCTGGTGATGTCGTTATTCAACCAGAAGATATAGATCCCGTAGAAAAGGTCCAATGCTCGCATTTATCCGTCCCTGTCGATTGTTGCAAATGCTGCGAAACGATGAATGTGCATTGCTGCGCGTACTGCAACAAGCATGAGCGCATTGCTAGAGGGGAAAAAGAAGTACTGGAAGACTGGAAAACAAAGAGCGTTTCCAAAATAGAGCAGGCAAAACATGCCGTGTCTTCTGCATCCGGTACCACAGCATCTAGTGAACATAAAATAGCAGCCCCGGCCAATAGTTCTCCAAACAGTCTTTCGTCCATTGGTCAGCCAACAAGTCATTCCATTAGTCAACGACCACCCGCAACTGTTTCCTCCTCACCAAAGGGGCGCAGCAACATCAAAACAAGAAACAATCCAAAGAAGAAGCCCCCGCCCCCGCAAAATTGCGTTGGGAACGAAAGACTCCCTCAAGATAGTCGAGGAAGAACAAAATGGCATTTAGCTTACGGTGTCGATGATCCATCTTGGAGTTCATGGCACAAGTGTGACAAAAAGTGTGGTGGGGGGATCGAGAAAAAGGTGTACAAGGTCAAGACACCACCAAAGTATGGTGGATACTGTCCCAAGGATTTGCATCGGTCTTGCAACATGGAACCCTG
>JACKZZ010023578.1_pt1 | contig 17148 bp, 12 predicted proteins | sample 8027871 | NCBI WGS metagenome assembly JACKZZ01 (sample SAMN15724774, study PRJNA655200) | protist metagenome | isolation source: fluorescence activated cell sorting (FACS) single amplified genomes of... | place: USA: West Boothbay Harbor, Gulf of Maine | collected 2000-07-19
AAATCAACATTAGTTACGGTGCTTTTGATCTTGTTAATGTGATCAATATTATCGTCATTATCATCGTCATCTTCAGATACTAAGGACGAAGATGATAACGAAATTTTCTTCTCATATTTTGCAGTTCCTGGGCTTATAACACCAATTTCTCCTTTATTAGCGCTTTTCTCATATCGATGAAAGTCACCTTCCATATCTCCCTCTTCTTGCCCCCCTTCCTCGTCGCTATCTTCATCCAACGAGGAGAGGCCTTCCTCTTCTAATTTTCTTTGTTGTAAAATTTTACTGTATTTATTTGACGATTTTATCACAGTAGTAAGTAATTTTGAATAATCGTCTTCCTCCTCAGACGAAGATTCATTGGAAGATACAGATGATGAAACCGCCGAGTACGGAAAAGTTGGTGATATTGCTGACATTGTATTATTTATTTAATAATAATAACAACAACAATTATTTCTTGTAATCACAATGTTTATCTAAATGATTATTGTGGTTTGTTTTCGTTTCGTGTGTACATACTGGTATAATATTATGTATTTATATGTTATTTTGTGTGGCCTTCTGGCCTTCCAGGAGGTTTTTTGTGCTTTTTTTTTTTTCTCACCACCACCATAAGGCAACTAAGCACATAACTCGCTGCCATAGCTAGAGCTAGCTACTGTATACTGTACTGTATAATATGTAGCATAGCGGGGTTTCGTGATGGTATTATAATACTGTAGCTACACCACAACATCACCACGACGGTGCCTCGACGACGTGTGCGCACGTCCGCGTTTGTTTTATTATTATTATTATTATTATTATTATTATATATTTATTTATTTTATAAAAATATATCTGTGAGTGGGGAATGCCTATTAATCCTTATAATAAAATAGGCTGCTTTTTACGAAATTATATCGTTAACATTGATGTTATTGAAAGTGGATGCAATATCTAGTTTTTCTTTTCAGGTTTGACAATTTTTAACAGAAATTAAAACACATAGTTCAATATTTATATATACTCGCATGGATGTCAGGACACATACTATTAGTGGAAATAATGATGAAAATGTAGAAGAAGGTTTATCGAATGAAGAGAATAAAATGTTAGAGGGTGGGATTGATAAGGATGTTGGTGCTTTACACGCTACGGAGAAAAAGAATAAAAAGAGAAAAAATAGTATCCAACCACGTAATGTAAGAATTAAAACAAAAGGTGATATTCATCCATGTTCAGAAGGTTGCGTGCCAATCCCATGCATGTATCATAAAATTGGTAAAATGATTGTTTGGCTCGGTCCGAAGCGACCATACAATCTAAATTGGCCATTGACATGTTTTGTAGGGCCAGATTTCGGTTGTATGTTATGCACATATTCGTTGTTCCTTATACCTTCTCTTGCGTATCTCCTCGTTTGTTCCGCAGAAATGCATGTGGTTGCAAATGGTATCTTTTACTTTAGTTTCGGTGGATTATTATTTATGTATACGATGGCGGCATGTAGTGATCCTGGGATTGTAGAAAAAAATGATCCGGATATAGATGTACATATACCAAAAGGACAAACATTGTGTTCTTACTGCAACGTCGCAAGAGAACGTGGTACTGTTCATTGCTATGAATGTGACGCATGTATTCTAGAATTAGATCATCATTGTCCATGGACAGGCAAATGCATTGGGAAAAAAAACTTGTTTTATTTTTATGGATTTCTGTCATTTTTATGTTTTCATTTAGCTGTTATTGTAATTGAATTGATGATATGGATGGCAGTGCGTCCTCGATAACACATTAGCATATTACACCAGAAGCTGATTACACGGAGGAGATGTGAATTAATAGGAGATATAGACTGGTTAATTACAAGGATATTAATTGTGCGCGAGAGATTCAAATTAAAAGATATCTATTTTATATATATATATATGAAATTCTATCAACACTACGAAAAAAAAAAAAGCTACGAAGTATTTTTTATTAGATTTATATGTGTGTACCAGGTATATCTCATAGAAGATAGTATTTTTAGCATGCAATAGCCCTATAGTAATGTTAAGTACAGCCTTAATAGGAAAAACGAGGAAGGTAACGAGAATTAAAAAATTAAATAATTATTAGTTTAATTTATTTACGTACTACTTTTGACAAACTCAGTTTGTCAAAATCCGGAATTTGTTTTAGAATATATACCATCATTTTATATGTGTACGAAGTATATATAATACGATTTGTAATATCCACAAAATATTTTTTACATGTTTTTCGTTCTCTGTGCTCTGCGCTATAATATGATAGTGACATCTGTCATCTCGATGTTGTTTTCATCAATAATTTCTACATGTTCGTAATGCTTTATAGTTTCCATCATTATCTCCATAAACATTATTCCTACCAGGTTTATCATCGTCTACATCGACTATATGAAACCATTTTGCTTTATTATGCAAAATTTTAAATTTATAATGTGATAAATCAACCCATTGACTATTTCCTCGCTCAAATTTACAATACCACTTTCCTTTTTTTTCACTATAATCCATAACAGTTACGTCTTTTTTAATTCCTCTGTCTCAAGGAAGATGTGGTAGTATATATATGTATATATATATACATACTTGTTAGAAGGTTGATAATAACTAAAACAATTACATATAGGGAACAAAAACATATACTGCCGGGCTAATAAACGTAATATATATACGGAATACTTACGTTACATGGTCATATTCTAATCTAATATGTGTACCTGGGGTTAATTCATCTACAAAACCACATCTGTGGCTTTTGAAATATAACACATCCCTCACCCGCGGGTTATCGTATTCTTTTTGTGTTTTTGGCTTGTATCGATAGACACCACGACCATGCATTTCGTTACCAATGAAGGCACCTTCAAAAGTATCTCCATTGCTAAAATGGTATACCCCTCGGCCATGCCTTTTACAATACAAATAAATAAAAAAGTTTGTTAGTCGAAATATTACTTTAACTCAAGTTATAATTTGTTATACACCTACATTTGGCCATTATGCCAGGATCCTTCATACATAGCATCTCCACTCGGGCGCTGCCAATCACCAACGTCGCCATGGGGGTGGCCACTTTTATCCAAATCACCAAAATAAACGCCACCGAGTGGATACCGTTTTGTATGATCTTCTATCCACTTTGCCTTCCTTGCATCCTCCTCTTGTTTCTTTCTATATGCCTCCTCGCGAATTAAACGCGCCTTTTCCTTTCTTGCTTGCATTTCTTTTTTCCTCGCTTGTCTTTTTTCTTCTTCTATATCAGCTTTATCACTATCTCTAGCCTCTTTCCACTTTTTATAAAATAAAGGGCCTTTTGCTTTGGCTTCTGCTTCATTTTGCTTATCTAATTCAGCTTGACGTTCAGCCAATTCTTTAGCTTTTGCAACCGCTGTAGCCCGCTCTTCCGCTTCACGCTTTAATCTATCAACTAGTGTTTCTGACATATTATATAATAAATGGTATATTTTGCTCTTATTTACAATTACAACATATTGTTTTACAGTAGTTTGGAATCGTTGATAATGTGTATGTATGTATTTAAATTTTTATACAACAAAAACTATGATACAATTTAGTATTGAAATATACAAACTTTGTAATCTATAATTTGTCGCATGTACCACCGGTATGTCGCATGTACAACTTCTTATTTGTATTAATTACATGCAGACTTACGATATATAAGTAATAATACATTAGCACAGTATACCTGGTAGTAATAATAATAATATAACGAGGAAGTTAAACTAATAAATGTATAGTATGGACATAATACTATTAATATACCGGTGTGCCGTGTGGTACATGTATTATACATTATACATTATACATTATACCTAGGTACTGTAATACATGGTAGTCTATTATCAGGTACCACCAGTGGTGGTATTAATAATATTGATTTGTGCAATACGAGCAGTTATAACCAGGATAAGCAGATATTATAACAACGTTAGTTATTCTTAATAGCACCTTACCACCAGTGGATACCTGGTATAATACTACTCAGTATAATACTTACTGTAAAAGGTATGCTGATATGAGGATCGTCTCTGTTCAGTTTATTCCAGTCATGCCAGCACATGGCGCATGGCAGTTTTTTATTGCTTATTTTTCAAATTTTCCTTCGTACAATAGTACTACACTACTGGCAAGGAAAATCTCTGGTGTCCAGAGTAGAGTAGTACTACACTACTGTAGTACCCTATACAGTAGCTCTAGCCAGCAGGCCAGCAGGGTAGCTAGAGCTAGCTATTAGGGCTAGGCGAAGAAGGCTAAAGGCTGTATAACAAGTAAAAAAAAATTGAGTAATAATAAATTAAGATAGCAATACAGATTTTTCGGTACTAAATACGTTATATACATACAACTCATTTCCTCTTACTACTTTTGCCACCCCCTCTTCGTTGTTTTTTCAAACGCCTATCATGCGCGGTGGTTAATTGGCTACTTGCTTTTTTAATTTTATCCCTCGTTAGCTCTTCTTCTTCTATATCCTCACCAACTTCTTCATCACCATCTTCATCCATCATTGTTAAACCGTCACTATCAGGTAATGAAATGCGTTGATTGAATGGACGTGCACGCATCACAGCTGCATCCGTACCATCATCAGGTTTATCCTCGATTTTCTTAGTAACATATATACCACGTTCCTCTTGAATTCGGCGGACTTTCGACTGAACATCTTGCAATATGGTTTCGCATTGATACATAACTTCAACCAGTGTTTCGTCATTAATTTGTATTGGTCGTCTATCTCCACGGACCGTTTCCAACTTCTCGCTTAAATGATCGACACCTGCTTTTGCATTAATTAGAATTTTAGCTAAACGCTCGTATTTAATTTTCGTCCGCTCTAATTTTGTAGTACTTGCACCTAGATTTTCTTCATGATCATCAACCATTTTTCTGCGTTGGCCACCGCCTGGGCCACTATATTTCAACTCTTCGACTCTACTTTTAAATGCTTCATAATCACGTGTCATTTGCTCGATCCTCGATTGATTTTCTTTCGTTAATTCCATTAAATTATTTTGTGTGTCTTCTTGATTAACAATTTTTTGTATAACTTCATTAACATCTGTAACCCCGGTTGCTTCTTTTATTTTATTAAAAGCGTTTTCATAGACGCTCATTTTTTCATTTTGCTCATCGGTCGTTTCGCTGGTTTTACTATCCGCCATTTTTGCTGCCTTTTGCAATCGTGCTTCCTCATCCTCTGATGCAATTCCACCAGCAGCTTTTGCTATAATTTCCGCCCTTACTTTGTCCCGTTCCGCCATACGATTCGCCATTTCCTGTTTAACATGTACAAAATCTGAACGTTCTTTCAATTCTCTATCACGAAGACGCTTAGCATCGTGGTATGTATTTCTGACGCGTTCCAATTCTTGAACAGCGATTTCTTTTGCATGATTCGCGTCTCCAGATAACAATAGCAATTCTTCATAGTCATGTTGTTTTGCGGCCAAGGTACGTTCAATTGCTGCTAGTTGATTATCAAAACCAACCCGTTCTTCTTTTAAACGTTTCACAATTTGTTCATATGTTTTACGTATACTTTGTGCTTCATTGTACTTAATCATGGCTTTATCCAATCGATTTTCTAACATTCTGATTTTACGTGTCAATGGCGTGTCTTCCTCACTTGGTTTTTGCGATTCTAACTCAAGAGTATGTGCAATTCCTTGAAGCTTTGTTAACCTATCGGCATGCTTCGAGGTGCCCGAAACTAACGTGTCATGTTTTTTACGTAAGTGATGCACCTCTCGTGCCATATCCTCCAACTCCTCTTGATCCGTAGACATACCTGCTTTATTGGCCGCCGCATGTTCTCGTTGTATTGCTGCCAATGCACGCCTTACTTCTTTATTTTCTTCTCTCAACTGCCCTACAAGTGCTTTATTGGACTTCATTGTATGCATTGACATTTCATAGTATGCTTTTCTATCCCCTTCAAGTAAATGAAATTTATTTCGTAAATCTTCTAACTCGGCCTCAGAGACCTGTCTTTCCTGTTGCCTTGGCATATTTTCTAAAGGGGTTTATAAATATTTGTCTCTATCTTAAATTCTCATGTAACCACTTATGAAGATTTGAAGTGTTTATCTAAAATAACTCGGGTCTATATGGTTTTGAGTTTTCTTGCCGTTAATGTATATATGTTTGTATGATTATTATTCTACTAATAATAATGTAGTAGTAGTGCTTTCCAGCTGCTGGCCACATGGCCAGTTTTATTAACGTTATCGTTATTATTATTATTTGTTGTGTTTGTTTTATAATTATAATGTTAAGTTATTAGACTACGCCTCGTATAAGTCATGTAGTGTAATACTAGCATGCAGATAGTAATATACAGTACTAAAATATAAAATACTGTTGGCGCCTTAGGCGAAAAATGCATTATTTCTATACCTTGGTTTTTTAATTATGAATCAAAATATAATATTAATCGGAAACTCTATAGTACTAATAATATGTTTATAATAAATAATATATCGGATATTTATTATAATAATGTTGGATATAAAAATGTAATTAAAGCATGAAATCATGATGAAATCGAGAATGGAATATTTTCATTTTTATCAGATTTTTACATAGATCACTATGCTGGCATGTATTTATTGGAATTTTGATGATATTTTCCCAATAATATCGTTCATATTTTTACTTCTAAATTATATCATAAATTATTCGGATATTTATATTTTAAAAATTAATATATATACAATAATTGTCATTTCGGTTTCGTCGGAAAATACGTAAATACACGTTTTTTTGGTTAATCTAACAAGTACATTTTATGTATTTTACCAAAGAAACCGTCAGCGATCAGAGATTGTAAATTAAGATGTGAGAGTGTTACCATCTCTGGTGTTTCATAATATTGAGGCTGAGCTACTACCTAGGATAGCTTTACTCTGAGTATCGACTGAAAATACGGATATTAATATTTTTGATAGGGAATATGCAGATATTAAGATATTATATTTATTTTGTTATTTTTATATTTTTAAATAATATAAAATAATAAATAAATTTACAAGTAGTTGCAGTACACGTTTCGTATGATATGAAAGAATTTTAGTATCAACGTGTAATCCATTTAATGTGTGGTATGATACATATATTAATTAATGTATCATACATGTATATATACATCTACTACATGAGCATGTTTTTTATTCGTTCATAGACGCGACGTCTACTGCAATGCAATATACTAGATACAAAACGTAGCAAACGACATATCTTTTCGCGCTTGATAGTGTTAGCTCCATTTTATTAACGTATATTAGATCTATCATAAATCCAATAAAAATTAAAAACAAAATAACAACTGATCCCATTTCTTCTATTGGACTTTGCAGTCTTACAGTACCGGTACCAAGAGACGCAAAAAACCAAGGTACGCCTAACGCTATTAAAATGTCGAAGATATTGCTTCCAAAGACATTGCTTATGGACATAGCACCAGAACCTTGCCTGGCTACGGCAATACTGGCCTGAAATATTTTTAAAGATATGAAAGAAATGTTAGCTGCAACTTCGGCATTTAAAGGATATCTTATTAAAGTAAAAGTGGCAATGTGAATTTCTGTATGCGTATGTATGTATCAGACTTACCATCGCATCAGGTGTACTCGTTCCGATTGCTAGAACAGTTAAACCCATCAAACTTGACGATATACCTATTAAACAACCAGCCTTTTCAGCCCATTCAATCATGAAAAATACAGCAATTGATAACCACAACAGTGAAACAAACATTTGTGCCAAGATCCACCAGTTTCCCCTTGACGTTTGTAATGTACCCGATTTTAAAAAACGGGGAATTGTATAATACAATAACCCTTTGATTGGTCTTAGCAAAACACCCATGCATAGAATGCATGTATTTGGAACTGCCCCGATCGATTTTAAATTATCTTTGCTGTCTTTTCTATCAACATTTACATGTATGCCTGTTGTATTAACTACTTTCCCTTTCACATTCCCCGCCGACTCTCCACCTTCCATCTTATCGTCTTCATCATCATCTAATATAATAGCATCGCTATTATGAAAATCTGATAATTGATTTTGCGCAGATTTTGCTTTAACAGACTCTGGCGCGGCATCACCTAGCGCAGGAAACTTCACTCTTAATTGAAATTCAATTGTTGACCATTTCATGTTAACGATAACATATAGAATGTATACGAGAAAAAAGCACAATGCAGCTATCCAGCTGGCCTCACCAATGCTAAATGCAATTAAAACGCTTACTACGCTTATAATATAAAAGATCGAATCTCGTAGCAAGGAGAAGGGATCAATACCTATGCACTGACCGGGTGAAACCCACACGCTAGCACCAACAATAAATAAAGAATTAAATACCAACGAACCTATAACAGTACCGACACCTGCATCTTCTGCTTCTTTAAACGTGTATCCAACTAAGCCTGCCATTAGTTCCGGCATAGAAGAACCAGCTGCCATAATGGTAGCTCCCGCAGCACTTTCAGGGATTTCTAACACTTCCACAGCTTTGTTGACTGTCTCTACGAAATATTCTTCACAGACAACGTTAATAAATAACAATAGATAAAACACGCCGAATATATAGAATACAACCGTTAGCGGCTCGTGAAACTGTCCTGGATCTGCAACAACGTTTGAATGGCATACTTTTGCGGGTGGTACTACTACCTTCTTTGCTTCTTCAGTTTCATTCTGAGAATAAAGCATGCGTTCAATATAGTGATCATTATTTATTAGACTCTTGTCACTCAATAATACTTTCTCATGAGTCGAAGACTCTAAAAAATGCCTTCCAACAGCGCTACCACCACCGACGAAGACTAACGCAGCCAAAGCCAATGCAATAGTACATACAAGGCGTAATTCTAAAGTTTTGAATTTATCTTGGTCTTTAGATTTTGAACGGCCACGTGAGCCACCTTGATTATTACTATTCATTGTTTATTTTAAAAGAGAACAGAGAAAATATATATATATCAATGATCGCACGGTTGTAATCTTTGGTGGTTATATGTTTCAATAGGTTCGAATATCGATTTGATTTTTCTGTTGTCTATTTTTCCGTGTTCTTCCGTCTATTTGTATTTCGTGTGGCTGACTTATCCTTGTTGTTCAATTTTATTTTAATTTTAATTTGTTTTTAATTATTAAAATAATAATTCAAAAAATATTAATAATTATTAGTACCAGGTACAATTTGTATCCATAGCGGAATGGTTGCAATCCAGGCAATCTGGCAATCTGGCAATCCCAGCAATCCAGCAATGCTGTGCGGCGAATAACTAAATAATAAATCGATATGCCATTTTACAAAATATTATATTATAATAATCGGATATTTTTATGTTAATAAGTTAAATAATATCAATAATCGGCATATTTTGATCCAATTTCGTTCCGCTTGATTTCGTTCCGTTTGAACCCTACTCTACAACTCTATTGTCTAATGCTATTCCTATGCTAATATTTTCGTTCGCTTAATTAATGCTATATGTGAGTCTAACGACGATAAAAGCACATATCGATATATTAGCACATGTCCTTGCATTTTTCTGTTTATTTTACATATTCCAGGAGGAATATTCAATTAGGAGGAACGACTATTCCTCATTCCTTGAACTTGTAGAAGAAAAACAAAGAGGGGAATGAATTGAACACTGTCTCATTGTTGAAAAATTTATTTATTACATATTTAACATGTCGAGGGTTATATATAAACATTTCACTGCATCATCTTCATCAACGTCAAAGGATAAATTCCAACTACCAAAAGAAGATTTATTAGGTGGTGCAGGATGTAAGTAAAATATACATCTATATATAGTGTAGCTTGCTCCAGTATCATTGCATAATTCCTTTCTATTCGTTTATTGCCTAATATAACTGACATAAAACATATTTTCGATTCCTTTCTATTCGTTTAATACCTAATATAACATCAGTCTTGGATCGACTAGGTATGAAACAAGAAGCAATTCCAGCAAAGCCAATTAAGAAGACTCGAAGAGATGAGCTATATATAACTTTAAAAAAATTAAATTTATTGAAACATGTTCAACAACTGAGTGAGGAAGGCTATTGTATAGTAGAAGATGCAATCCCACCAGAAATGGTAAAGCGTCTGCGTGATCGTGTCATTGAAGTTGGCAAAGACCAACTAAATAAGAAAAGAAGAAGTGGGCAGAAATTTGCGCAAGTAGGTGCACTCTTTTACAAGGGGCGTGTTTTTGAAGAAGCAGTGCAATTACCAAAACAAGTTGCATTAGCAGAATACATGTTGGGCGCAAATTATAGTGCCTGGCAATTCCTTGCTAGCGTAAGAGGCGAAGGTACGAAAGGATTGCCGGTGCACAATGATTTGGGCCCAGGCTGGCGTGTGCCTTTTCAAAGTTTCCCTGAAATGTGTACGTCGCTATATATTTTGGATGAGTTTAATCAAGACGCAGGAAGTACATTTGTAGTACCTCGCACACATCATTTAAGAAGACGTCCCGATATCCGTAATCGAAAAGATAGGGCGTACATTGAAAAGCATGCAATACCAATTGTTGCAAAACCAGGATCAATTGCTATGTGGGATGCGCGGATGTGGCATGGCAGTCTTCCACGAAAATTAAAAGGTGAACGGGTTGTTCTCTCGTATGCTGCCACAAGGGTATATTTCCGACCAAGCGATGATTATACAGAATTGCCTGAGGAAGTATTTGAAAGAAACGATGATTTCTTTGCCAGGTTAGTTGGAAGAGGCATTGGTTATGGTGAACTTGGCATTGAAGCAGGTGTTTTATTTGGTGGGGCGCGGGATGCAAATAAAACTGGAGCATGGATAAATGAAGAAGAAAATTTAAGCTTACTAGATACGGATAAACGATTAAAGACTGCATCAGTAAAATTTAAACCAGAAGGGATGGATCCATAAAAGAAAATATATATCATACCCATTATACCGACGTATCAAATATTTTATTATGATATGATATTTTTTTATATTGCATATTTAAATATGATATCACAGAGGTACATTCATTAATATATATTTAAATTAATGCATTAAACTTATTTTTTAATTTACTCATATGATAATTCCTACTCTCCAGAAAGAATACAATTTAACTGAGACAAATCTATCTCACTAAACTGAAATATGGACAATGAATCTCGTAACATTGCGATAGAGTTCATTGAAATCCACAGAGTCTACATCACTTTCGATAAAACCACTATCATCATTTTTTTCATCCCCCACATTTTCATACGCATAAAAAGTTTGAGTTTGCTTAATACGCATGGGGGCAGTCCCAGGCCTTCTTAAATTTCTATGTTCATTAACTGATGAGGAAGATCTAGGGTGTTCTATTTCTTCTATGCGATGCAGACATATCATTACCCCCAGCCTTATATAAAAGTATAGGCACGGCTAGTTTTTACTCTATTTATGTTCACTTCGGCTATGTATAGCAGTCGGTCTCCCTCTTCCTCTTTCGCGTTTATATATCTATAATATAGTATATATGTACATATATTAGACATATCGACATGTGAACATGGTTACCAGTTACAAGTAATATAATTAGTACATTAATGTACATGTGCGGCATGTGGTAATACCTGGTATAATATAAGCAAAGCTGCAAGGTGCAGGTACAGTATACAGTATATGTACTGTATCGTATAGGGTCTATTATACTATGTGGATCAATCATCATCCATCATCATAGATCATAGATCATAGATCATAGATCATTGATCGTTAATATGCTACTGTAATACTATGTTTGTACCTATTAAAATTATACTCGTACACATGAATTTTATAGTACCCGACAAGTCACACATCAGACATCACGACTACTGTATGCACGGCATATTATAGAATGGCCCAGCTGGCCCAACACTGGCATTGGGGGAAAAGGGAATAGAAATAACGACTATTTTTGCTCTTCTCATTTACATGTTTAGCACTTTACATGTTATTAATTTCATTAATAATGAATATGTTTACAGAGGATGATATGTGATATAATCATATAATGTGTGTATATGTTGTACTAAAATTACTAACACTACTGTTTTCGACTCCTATCACAATTTTTATCTTTGATATTTATCAACTCTCCCAATGCTGTGTCTATGCTATATAGCCCATGCTGTGTCTATTGCCCAAGACCACAATATCGATCGGCCCTCATTGGGATATATTATAATAACTTATGCACGTTGCTTATTATTCAGAATATATATATTTTATACAGTATGTCATATATATACTGATATATAATATATACATTAAGATGCATACAGCCAAAGGAGAAGAATCCAACCAAAACAACAACTCCGTGATGAAGCGTTTCTTATCGGTACTACCAATATTTGCTATTTTTATTGCTGTGGTGAAAGGAATTTATCCAAATGACCATTTCAAATATTCTACAAAGTTAACAGAGGAGAACGTAGATCTTTTTGTAAAATCAAATGTTGACAACGGGAAAACTATTTTCATCCGCACAATTGCTAGTCCTGGATGAGGCTGATGACGCAAGCAAGCGCCAGGTTGGAACAAAGTTGTGCAAAAATTTCATGCAAATGATAATGTGGTATTCGGTGACATTGATCTAAGCTCAAATTCTATACGTACTATTCATGGTGAAAACCAGAATCCGGGTGCAGGTGGATGGCCAACTGTAAGTATTTTAACATATTCTTTTTTTCATACAATTATTGTATTTTATCAAGCCAGCAAGGTTGCTAACAACAATAAAAAAATCTTCAATGTTCAAATATTATTAGATACGGTATTTCAATGAGCAAACAGGATATGGTGGCGCAAGTTATAAAAAAAAGACTGCTAAGCCAATGTGTGAGGAACTCAAGAATATGAAATACATGACTGCTTATGTTGAAGAGATGAGTGGAACTTCAGCATGTGCTGTATTTCAAGATGGTAATCCAGGATGTAGTGAGAAAGAACTTAAATATATAAATAAAAATTTAGCAAATGATAAGGAAGAAAATGAAAAGAAATTACAAAGATTAAATGCTATGGTGAACAATAAAATGAGTGAAAAAGCACGTGAATGGATTCTAAAAAGAATTGGATTATTAAATCAATTGATAAGACAAGATGGATTAAATAGCAAAATTAAAGAAGCTGAACTGTAAACAAGAATATATATATATGATTTGCGCTCAAAACAACAACATCAACAAATATTTAAATATCATATTATTATGATATTTATATATATATATATGATATATATATTAAAAGTGAAAAAGAGTATAAATTCGTATTTTATTTCTCCGGGTAAATAATTCCACACAATCCAATGATAATATAATCTATAAAATGTAATTCAGAAGATTATAATTGAGCATGTGTGTGGTGTATTTTACAAATATGATATGCACACCAAGAAGAGAATATTTTTTTGTTCCAACCTAAAGTAAAAATATTCCAGTTCGGTACATTTCATTTTTGTATACCCAAAGAGGGTATATTTCATTTTTAATTAAACCACGGTGCATATACATTTACACAGTTTTAGTACAATGTGCGAGTAATTATTATATTTCATATTAATGTAATTTATAATTATTATATATTTTATTTTGTATAAAAATTTATAAAAATAATTTCTTCTTTAATATTTACTTTGCGTATAATTTATAAAGATTTTATTTACTCTCATAAATGTAATCTACTTCGGTATATTTCGTAAGCACTACCAAGTATCATACGAAATGTTGAATACTATCAAAATATAGCATATGTATATAAATATTTTCATAGAAGTGAAAGAGAAAGATATATATATAATATATGATATATATAACCAATTCGGAAAGACCTGTGAAAAAATTATCGTCGTCTTTGTTTAACTCGCATTGCTATTTTCATATCTGTTACTTCATTATCTAAACGTGAACTGTCATTTGCTGTTGGTTTTCGCTTCTTCAGAGTTGAGCCATACTTGTATATAACTTAATTTATATACGTGCATAATTTATTTTTTCAATTTTACTCATATATAATTATATGAATACAAAGTATACAGTATAACTTTCGTATGCGTGCAACTTTATAAAAAAAATCTTTTCCTATCATATCATACGAATTTATGCTATTAAAAAATAAATCTCAAATCCAAAAATATCCTATTAATCAATATTGGTCAACTTGTAATATATCAAATGGCAAATTTTTAAAATCATCTTTATCTAACATACCATTTTTCATGCGAAATTTTTCAATCATTGTATTTACTAAAGTTTTATCTCTTAAATTCACTTCATGCCAATTACCTCTTGTAACTATGGTCTGCATCCATCCATTTATACCACTTTTATCTTGAATAAATTTATTATATTTGATGATATCTTTTTCCAAACCCGCTGCGCGGAAACAGCAGCTATCATATTCATGCAATACCTGCATTTGATATCTGTTATTTTCCAATGATGCCAATATGTATAATTCGATATACCCGATCCCATTTAATACATTATATGTTGGGCGTTGCTGCTCTTGCTCAAAATCTCCACCGTTACCAATACTATAAAATTAGACGTTGCGAAATTTATTGTAATGAAAAATATATGTAGTTTTTTAAATTGTTAGAAAAAAAATAGAAAAAATGAAAGTGGGTTTGTGTCTAACGTACATTGGTGGTGGGACAAATGGATTGCCTGGTTGGGCACTACGATTTCGACCTTCCGGTAAATCAGGTACCCAATCATTGTAATAGTCGGTTGGCCATTTAGGTGTAGAACCAGCAATCGGTATGCTCAATTTTATATCAGGAATCAATGCGCTTGCTAATGTCGTCGTCCATCCTCCACCACTGAGGCCGACCATAATAATATTTTTATATCCCATTTTTTTTGCATAATTCACTGAGAGTGCAACTGGTTCAATAAAATAACGTAAGGTATGATCACCTTTCTTTTCATACTTCTCAAACCACCAATGATTAAACGGATTTCCGTATTGAAATGCCTGATTGCATCCATATAGTGGCATCATCAACTCCATTACGTCATACCCAATTCGATTAAAATAATCAACAACTCCATCATAATTTTGCGTGCAGCTTGCGGTTTCGTGGCCATTGTGGTATATTAAAATGGTATCCCCTATTTTTTGCGGTGCAATTGGGTGAATTCCAAATGGTGTATTTGTTTCTGTTGGTTGGCCTGGTCCATATGAGTTGTTTCTTGGGTATGGGCCTGGAGGATAATTTGCTGGTGCACGGTACGTTGTTGACAATGTATGAAAAACAGTTGCATTTAAAGTTAAAAACTTCGATTTCATACTCCAAGTTAATTTCGTCATATTATTAGTCCACGATACGTTTCCAAGCCCACTACCAGTCCCTGGGCTTGGAAATCCTGACATTTGATAATTTGACAAAACTTCGACATTATCCGGTTCTCTTGTTGGTAATTCTTTGACACCAAAAACTGCTTTTGTAATGGCCTCACGACAATTAATCCAATCACTTGCACATTTTGTCGTTGCTATTGTGGAACTTGAAGAAGAAACAATAAATATTGATAACAAAGATATTATAAATTTCGTCATTGAATTATATCATTTGCTAAATAATATTTCTAAACAATTGGAAATTAATTGCACAAAATTTAGAACAAATTCTGAATTGGAATTGAGTGGTATGTATCTGGTGAATATATAAAAGAAAAAATAGGAAAAGATGCATAAAAATAAATAGATTTGCACATTTTTTTAATTTGGCCTTCAACCTTCAATCAATAGTCGTCTATAGGTCCTAGACTTTTTCATACCTTCAATATAGACACTGTTATATTATTTTCAATGCCTGGAATGATGATAGGATGGGCAGGATGGCCAGATGCAAAAAAAATGCAGATGGCGTCCTATTACTAATCGTATATTTTACCAGGTATAATAATACCTGCCTGAAAAAAGAAGAGGAGCGGAGAAGACCTGGAAATTTCTGCAACTTCTTCTCCAAGTGTTTTTATATTTATTAAAATATATATATGACATATAGACATATGATGCATAGCACATATATATTCACTTCCTATCGACGATATTAATATCACTGGGCAAGTCAGTTTTGATACAGGGAAAGGAAAGTAAACAACGAACAGAAATAATTATGCCATCATTGGAAAAATACAATGAACAATATATTGCATGTAGGTTTTATAATTTATATAATTGTATGCCAAGAATTAATTATATAACAAAAAACGCTGTCGTAAAAGACAAAAATGATCCAACGCAATATGAACCAGCAATGGAAGAAGATGTAGCCATATTAGTCAATGAAGCGTTGGAACATAATAATGTAAAGAAATATGTCACAAGTGGTAGTGGTGCAAGTTCAGAAATATCACTACCTGCCGCATGTTGTCTTGTGTTGGAAGAACCAAATCCATTTAAGAAGGCAGCATTAACACTTTATTATGCAAAATTATGGTTTGAAAAAAAATTAAAGTTAGAACCAGCAGCAGATGATTTTTTTCCCATACCCCCGGATACACCGGCAAGAAACGTCAAGACTGTAGATGTCAATTCGGTTCCAAAACGGGGTGGTGCTGGGAACAAGAAAAACGTCATAAGTTTGGTACATTCTCTTGCCCATATCGAAAATGTTGCTATTGATTTATCGTGGGATATTATTACAAGGTTTATGTCTAATGGGGAAGCATTGAATTTGCCAAAACAATTTTATGATGACTGGGTACGTGTTGCGGAAGACGAAGCCAGGCATTTTTTAATTTGGTCTGAACGTTTAAGACAACTTGGTTCATATTATGGTGAATTGGACACGCATGATAAACTATGGGAAAGTGCTAAGAGAACATCATCGTCATTATTAGCGAGATTAGCAATAGAACATATGGCTTTAGAGGCACGCGGGTTAGATGTCTACTTGGGCTCTGTCAACAAATTTATGAAAGGTCATGATGAACGATCGGCTAGCTTATTAACTAGAATATATTTAGATGAAATAACACATGTTAAAGCAGGTGTGAAATGGTTTGAATATATTACTAAGCAAAAACAAATGAATCCTATACAAGAATTTAAAAAGATAATTAA
>JACKZZ010004533.1_pt1 | contig 17146 bp, 19 predicted proteins | sample 8027871 | NCBI WGS metagenome assembly JACKZZ01 (sample SAMN15724774, study PRJNA655200) | protist metagenome | isolation source: fluorescence activated cell sorting (FACS) single amplified genomes of... | place: USA: West Boothbay Harbor, Gulf of Maine | collected 2000-07-19
ATTTAGAACTAGATTTGAAAATAAATTTTTTAAATGATTTAGATTTTAAAAAGATGCCTATTATGACGAGTAATTATACTAAAAAAATTTCAAAAATTGACAATAATAATTATGATGAAGATATTATTAAAAAATATAATAGTTCTATGAAGAAAGTTTTAGATGATAATTTAAATATTATGAGTTTTGTAGATGAAACATTTTATGGAGAAAATATTGTATCTCCTTTTATTTCAACTAGAATTATTAGAGATATAATTAATAATTTAACAATTAAAACTGAATATAATGCAGAAAATAGAAAAATAATTATATTTTCTAAAAATGAATTAGATTGTAATTTAATTAAGGAAATAGATTCAATATTTAATTTTTTTGATTTTATATTAGGAAAAAGTAATTATTATAAATTAGAAGTTTTCTTATCAAAAAAGAAAAAAATAATAAATCCAATATCTAACTCATTAAATCCAGATAATATTAATTCAGGAGCAACTTTACCTGGTAGTTATATATATATATTTAGAAAGGAAGAGCTTGTAAAAGTATTATTCCATGAATTAGTACATTATCTTAATTTAGATATGAAACATCATCAAATGAAATTTATAAAATTATATGAAAAGATAAATTTAAAAGCAACAATGATTAATCCAAATGAGGCTTATACTGAGATTTTAGCATTATTATTTATGAATATTTGGCGATATAGTTTATTAAATGAAAAAGATATAGCATTAAAAGAATATTTAGACAAAGTTTTAATTTTAGAATTGGGATGGTCATATCATCAAATAGCCAAAATATTAAAATTTTTTAAATGTTACAAAAATTATGATGATTTATTTACACATGATTGTGAATTCAGACAAAAATCAAATGTATTAGATTATTATTTATTAAAAACTTATTTTCTACAAAATATAAATGTGGTATTAGAAGAGTTTAGATTAAATGATATTTTTATAACTAAACTCAAATCAGATAATATATTAAAAATAACAGATTTAGAAAATAATGACTTTAGTAATAATATTAATAATGTTATAAATACCTATAATGACGATAATAAAAATTTAGATCATACATCATTGCGTATGTCATGTATCTAAAAAATTGATATTTAATAACATTTAAACCATATTATAATTAATATAGTAATTAATTATAAATGGGAATTAAACGCCTAAATAATTTTTTAAATAACTATGATGCATTAAAATATCATAATAATATCGGAGATTATATAAGAAGTTTCAAGAATGATGGATATAAATGTTTTAATACAAGAAAAAATCCATTTATTATAGGAATTGATTTAATGTTATATGCTCATAAATATGAGTATTCATGTGGATCAATCTATCCTGGATTTATAAATCAAATTTTGAACTTTATGTCAAATCAGATTATTCCAGTTTATATAATAGATGGTACAGCTCCAATTGAAAAGAATGATATAATTAATAGTAGAAATTTAAAAAAAGATAAAATATTATTAAAAATAAATAAATTAGAAGATTCATTAAATGAACCTTTATTGAATGAAGATGAAAAAAACAAGATTTTAAATCAAATAAAAAAATTAAATAAAAGTAATATAAATATAACTTCAACTCATATTTATAATTTAACACAATTATTTGATATCTTCAATGTACCATACATTAGAGCTTCAGGAGAAGCAGATACATTAATAGCAGCTTTATATAAAAAGAATGTCATTGATGCATGTCTATCAGAGGATATGGATCTTCTAGTATATGGTTGTGATAAAATGATAAAATTTAAAAGCAATAATATTATAGAATATGATTTGGAATATATTTTAGAAAAAATAAATTTGTCAAAAAATGAATTTATTGAGTTATGTATATTATTTGGTTGTGATTATTTAAAACCTCTTTTAAGAGATAAACCAGATGTAATATACAATAATTATAATAATTCTAATAATTTAAAAGATATGTTCAAAGATTATACTAATCAAAGTACAGTTGATAAATATATAGAAGAATTTTTTAATACAAAAAACCTTTTTTTAAAATCAGCAAATGAAGAAAATTTTGGATATGTTAATATTAAACCAAAATACATAGAAATTAATAAGTTATATGACTTCATAAATAATAATTGTGACTTTTTTCAAAGCGCTAATTTAAAATATCAAATATCACATATTAACTTTTTAATTAAAACAAACAAAATGCAAAACTGATTAATATATATAATAAATAATTTATTATCTATATTTCCAATAATCATCTCCATAATCACAATATAGTTCATCATCCTTACTAATTTTTTTTATTACCCATATTTCAACCCTTTCGGGATAATCTTTCGGCATTGGTTTGAATTCACAATTATATTCAAAATCTGAAAATCTACAATCATTTATCATTGCAAATATTGTTCTTGGATATTCATATGCATCTATAATAATATCATTATTTAAATTGAATGCATATATACCACAAGTAAATGCTCCAGTTTTTTTTGTCTCTCCTATATACTCGCCTAAATTTGTATTCATATCAATATCTTGATTACTAAATAAACCTAAGCCTCCGTTTTTTATTTTACTATCTTTTATAGCTAAATCATAATCAGTATTATAAATATATTCTACTTTTGGGGGTATATAGACATATTTATTCTTCTTTCTTCTACGTCTACCCATAGATAAAATAAATTAAATATATTTAAGTTATTTTAATAAACAAATTTTAATCATTTAAAGATTTTGGGATGCAGTTGCAGATTTCTTTCCACGTTTACCACCTTTAGTTTTTGAACCCTTGCTTTTAGATTTTGCTACTGCTTTCTTAGATTTAGTTTTTACTTCTTCAACATCAGAAGCTTCAGATTCTGATACATCAGAAGCAGATGTTACAGACGATACAGAACCATCATCTTGTTCTACAGTTTCAAAACTTCGATCATATAATCGTTTCATATATGTTTGAAAGTTGTTGAAATGTAGTTCATCACCATCATTTAGATGAAAAAGTTGTTTGATTGTAGTATCTGGGAAGATTCTACGCTTATCAGCTGGGTCTTGTAGACTATTTTCTTTGACATAATCATATACCATTTTAGTTAGCATAGTTCTTGGAAGCTCTTGGTCTTCGGAACATCCCCATGGTTGTTCACAAAATTCTACAGGTACTGGGCATTTAGCGTTAAATCCACTTGGATCACGTTTTTCGCCTGAATTCTTTGAACTCTTCTTGCGTTTAGATGCATCTTTAACTTCTGATTTGTGAGCTCGTTCTAGTTCTTTGAAAAGATGCTTTACAGATCTTTGTACAGAAACTAGTTCTTGTTGTTTTTCTTCAATATCTGTTAGAATTTCTTTAACAGTTCTAGGTGTAGTAGTGCTTTTTTCCATATTACTATTATTATCCGACATTTCTTTATGTTATTTATATATAGACCTACATTTCAAGACCTATATATATCAATTTTTTTTAAGTATATATATACCATATTTTGGTATATATATTTGCTATAATGTATATTAGGAATAATAGTTATAATATTCCTAATCAAAATTACTAAAAAGATGTAATTAATTTAAAGGGGACAAGTATTATATATAGTATATATGAGTTCTGATTCGAATACACTCTTATCTAAAGAAGAAGTACTATTAGATTCATTACATGAATTTTATAAAAACAAGAATAATATAGAAAAGATATTACCTATAGTTACTGGAACTAGTGAAATATCTTTAAGGGTATTAGATTATTTTGTAACTAATTATGCTAAATATAATGATATTAAATTTAGAAAGAAAAATAATGTAACATACAATGTATATCAAGATTATAAAAATAAGTTGAAGTCCTACAATAAACGTTTTTTTGATCCATTTTGTAGAATAAATAAAAAAAATAGTACAAATAAGATAGCATTTAAATACGATCATGATAAATATATTGTAACTACGATAGGACAATTAAATTTTTTTAGATGGGCAATTAGAAATAAGATAATAGATTATGTAGTAGATGATCATGGTAATATAAATAAAGAAATGAATAAAATGAATACTACAAAAAAAAAATATAAATTGACAAGTTCTTTAAAAACACCAGAAAAAGAATATGTAATAAATACAACTGTTAATTTTGGAAGTTCTAGAAAACATTATAAAGTTAAAGCAACTGATATAGATAATAATAATAAATTTAATATTACAAAATTAGAATTTGAAAAATAATAATATATGTAAATATATATAATGAAATATATTTATGTAATATTACTACTTTTGGTATTATTCGTTTTAATTTATTCAATTACAGAGGATAGATGTAATGTAGAAAAATTTACGCAAATCGATGATCCTAATTATATATGTGATGATGTTAATGCAAATAATACATATACTGGTGATACAACTGATAAATTAGTTAATAATAGTTATTGTACATATAATTATGATATAATTTGTAATAGACCATTTGCTGATAATTATGATGAAGTAGCATCAACTATTCCTTCAAGTGATGTAAGTGTTTGTGGTGATATATCTTTTAATAGTACTGGTAATTATATTGATGCATATGTTTATGAAAAAGATGATAATGGAAATTTTGTATTAGATTCTTCTGATAATAAAATTAAAGTAAAACTATTAAAATCTGAAATTAGTGGTAATCCATTAAAATATTTTGATAGAGATGTAGTAGTTGATAGTAATCAAGATTTAAGATATTCAGATGGTACACTTGTATACAAACAAACTCATAAAATCGATAATTCAAAATGTAAATATATAAATAATAAAATTTGTAGATTTCCAATGGCTGAAGCGAAAGTTAATTCATTACATGGAATAACAACAAATGAAGATGAATTTAAATCATTAGTTAATGATGCAGGTGAATTAATGCCAAATAATATGTTAACTCAAGGAGTTTTATATAATGATGAAACAAAGTTAAAAAGACAAAATAAAAAAAGATTATTTACTGAATTATTCTTTTCGCCAACAGAAGTTTTAGGAGAAGGTCTAAATATATGGGATGAACATGGATTTGTAAATATGACATTATTAGATAAAAATGATAACTTCCTTATTACAAATAAAATAATTACTGATACAAATGGTAATGAATTATCTACAGAAATATTAAATTCCTTTATTGATAGTTTTGATAATATAATAAATAGAAGATCATATAATTTAGGAAATGTACCAGGTACTTATTATAAATTAGTTAAATTGGCAAGAGATAAAGGCTTACATGTAGCATTAGCAGTAAGTAAAAATGCTGATAAATATGCATGTGGTATTGCAACAACCAAAGCGATTGCATGTGACATAGCTTTGGCTAGATGTAAAACATTTATTTCTTTAGAAAAATATGATACTTTATTTAATAGACAAAAAGGAAATTTAATATCAGAACTTGTAAGAAGACAATCAATTTATCCAATTAAAAATACAGCATATACAGTTGTTGATTCTGAAGTAAATATTAAAGAAGAAGATAAATATTATATGTATAGGTATTATGACGATAACCAAAAACAAAATCATTTAACTGTTTTACAAAGTTCTCTTAATGACGAAAATTTAGATACATTAGCTGATAAATATTATAGATCATTAACTTTAAAAGAAATACATAATATCTTTAAAAATAGTAGTATAACTCAAGATGAAATAAATAGTGTTGAAGGTATATCAACTGCAGTTGCTGGTTTAGATTCTGTTATGAAATATGTAGTACATAAATCAAATGAAAGCGAAGAAAGTAATAAATGTGGAATACTACTGATTGATTATGAAAGATATGAAAATTATAATAATGACGGAACAAATGTTATTGAACATTGTAATTTATCAAATGCTGATGGTGGATGTGATTTATCAAATGTACAAAATATTTGTGATGGAAAAGAAAATTGCCAAGAAGCAGCTGTACTTGGTCTAAATAAAGATAATAAATGTATATTATTACAGGATTTTAAATTAATATTACCTGGATGGGATAAATATGACTTGTTACCAGAAATGAATGAAAATGATGATCAATGGGTAAATGAAAAAAATGAAATAGTAAAAAATAATAAAGTTGATTTAGCGAATGATCTTTTGAAAAAATGTGAAATGTTGGGATCAGAATGCGTAATGTATAAAATAAATGGTGAAACATATTCTTATAATACATTATTTTCTTAATTTAATATATAGAATGTCTGAACAATCTACTGAAAGAATTATTAAATCATATCCAGAATTAACTGCATTCCAAGTTGAATATGAAGGTCAACCATTTGACTGTAATAAATGTATGGGAATGGGTAAATGCTGTGGTGCTCAAAATACTCAATTTAATAACTATTTAGCATGCCAAAAATGCAGATGTCAAAATTTACATGATGTATTAGATAATACTAGAGACAAGAATCCTCGTGTTAAACAACATGAATGTGAGGATTGCGATGACTCACAATTTAACTCTACATATTGTGAAAATTTAGGTCATTTAAATAATAATTTAAAACCAAATATTACAGATTGTAGTAATAATTTTTTAAATCTTGGTAAAAACTCTACAATTACAGATGTTGAACTAAGATCTGAATGTAATATTGGAGGAGAGCAAAGTGTTGATGTAGTAACAGAATCTGGAGCTCCTCAAACATCATCAATAGATATGAATTTTGTTTATATTGGTGGTGGTATATTATTTGTATTAATATTAATATTCCTATTATTTTAATTTAAAAATGATAATTATTTAACAAATTAATTATCATTTTATTATATATGAATACAAAAATTCTATTTATATTTTTAGTTTTAGTATTAGTTGCTGGAAATATGACTAAAAAAAATATGATTAAAGAAAATTTAATACAAGATAGTGGTATAGGTATTAAATTTTCTTTAATACAAGATAGTAGTATAGGTATAGCAGAAACAGAAGCAGCAGAAACAGAAGCAGCAGATAAAAAAGCAATCAGTGATACAGCAGTTAAAGAAAAAAAAACAAGCATTGGTACAGCAGTTATAGATAAAAAAGATAAAAAAGCAATCAGTGATACAGCAGTTAAAGAAAAAAAAACAAGCATTGATACAGCAGTTATAGATAAAAAAGAAAAAAAAACAAGCATTGATACAGCAGTTATAGATAAAGATTTTATACAAAAAGCAAGTGGTGGACTTATTGAAAATAAATATGAAACAGAGGAAGATGATTCAATAAAAGATCCTTCTAATCCTGCATTTGAATCAAAATTAGATTCTTTTATTAAAAAAAATGCAAAAAGTGATACAGCAGTTATAGTATCAGAAGATACTGATGGTTTAGAAGTAAATAAAGAGGCAGATGTAGAAGTAATAGTTGATGGAGAGGTACAAGAAGATGCAAGTGGATGTAATGATATATTAATGTTTGGATTGACATTAATAATTGTAATTTACATAGTTTATTATCAAATAAATTACTAATTTTAGTATAAATAATTATATAAAATATATATATATGAATAAAAAATATTCACTTATAAACGATGAAAATGTAGTTAAAAATTTTTCTAAATTTAACTGCAGAAGAAAACTTATTAAACCAAAGAATATAGAAGGATTTGGATTATTCAATAGAGTAGTTGAATATGGTTTTGTAAGTGACAGCTCTAGTTCATCATCAAAAACTGATGTAAATACAAGTAGTGTAAGTACAAATGAAACAAATGTAAGTAATCAAACATCAAATCAAACAACTAATCAAACAGATAATTCTGTAACATCAAATACAAATGTAAACTCTAATACAGCTATTGACTCTTCTCAACAAACTACTAATATAAATACAACTGATAATACATCAAAAATGGATATAAACAGTTCCACTGATACATATAATGTTGATAACTCATCAATTACTAATTCAACCACATCAAATATTCAAAATAAGATGGTTCAATCATGTGGTGCTTCTATTGAAGAAGCACAAGAAGCAATTAATATTGTTCAAGATCAATCAATAAATGTTAAGATTGATAATAGTAATACTTTTATTAATACTGGTGATAGCGTTACTATCACTGATGTAAGATTAGAATCAGAATTAGATTTTGTTGGTCCAAAAGTAGATAAAAAATGTATGTTAGAATCAATGAATGAACTACAAGCAGATATTGTAGCAGAAAATGAAAATAGTAAAGAATTTGCAGGTGGTGAAGGTGGTGATGTTGGTGCTGAATCAGGTGGTAATACCACTGAAAATTCAAATACAACTGAGAAGAAAGATGAAGTTAGTGCATCAATGGATGCAAGTCAAGAATTAACTAATGAAGCATCTACAGAAAACACTGCAGAAAATACAACTGAAAATACTTCTGATAATTCAAATGAACAAACTAGTGAACAAACTACTGATGCCAGTGCATCATCATCTGCATCGACTGGATTAGCTGCTGCTAGTGGAGCTTTATCTAGTACTGGTGGAAAAGCCGGATTTGGATTTTTAGGATTTATTATATTAGCAATAATTGCATATTTTGTATATCAAAATACTCAAAAAAAATAAATATATATATCTAATTAATATATATATGTTTAGAAATTACTCATTCATAAATAAAAATAATTTAGATATGAATATTAACGCTGCCCCTATTCACGATATAATAGAATATGGTGTATTTAGTGATAGTTCAAAATCTTCATCTAATACAAATGTAAATACCAGTAGTGTAAGTACAAACGAAACAAATGTAAGTAATCAAACATCAAATCAAACAACTAATCAAACTGATAATTCTGTAACATCAAATACAAATGTAAACTCTAATACAGCTATTGATTCATCAATGCAAACTACTAATGTTAATACAACTGATAATACATCAGTAATGAACATTAATAATTCAACCGATACATATAATGTAGATAATTCATCTGTAAATAATAATACAACATCTAATGTACAGAACAAGATGGTACAGTCATGTGGTATGTCAATTGAAGAAGCCCAAGAAGCAATTAATATCGTAAAAGATGAATCTATTAATATGAATATTAATAATAGTAATACATTTATCAATACTGGTGACAATGTTACAATTAGTGATGTAAGATTAGAATCTAGTTTAGATTTTGTTGGACCCGAAGTAGATAAAAGTTGTGCATTAGATGCTATGAATGAATTAGATGCAGAATTAGCTGCAGAAAATGATAATTCTAAAGAATTTGCTGGCGGTGAAGGTGGTGATGTTGGTGCTGAAGCTGGTGGAAATACTACATCAAATGAAAATACATCAGAAAAAAGTGATACATTAGATGCATCAATGGATGCAGGACAAGAATTAACTAATGCAGCAACAACTGAAAATACAACTGAAAATACAACTGAAAATACTAGTGAAAATTCAAATGAGCAAACAAGTGAACAATCTACAGAAGCTACATCATCATCATCAGCATCAGCTGGCTTAGCTGCTGGATCAGGATCAGCTTCAGGAGTATCAGATTATTTATTATTAGGAATTGTGTTAATATTTATAGCATATTTCATCGCTGAAAGAAATAATATAAATTTAAATTTAAATAAAATAATTAACATGAATGATCTTTTTAATGAAAATAATTTATATATGATTATAGTTTTAATTTTAGCTTTTAATCTTTTAGTTTAAATTTAATATAATTTAATTTATAATTATATTATATATGAAAAATTATTCATTTATTAATAGAAATTATACAGACTTTATAAATAAAGGTTCTTTTATAACTAATACTATAGAATATGGAGTATTTGGTGATAGTTCAACATCTACATCTAATACAAATGTAAATACCAGTAGTGTCAGTACAAATGAAACAAATGTAAATAACCAAACATCAAATCAAACTACAAATCAAACTGATAATTCTGTTACATCAAATACTAACGTTAATTCAAATACTGCAATCGATTCATCAATGCAAACTACTAATGTTAATACAACTGATAATAGTTCAATAATGAATATTAGTAATTCAACAGATACATATAATGTAGATAATTCATCTGTAACTAATAACACAACATCTAATGTACAGAATAAGATGGTACAATCTTGTGGTATGTCAATTGAAGAAGCTCAAGAAGCAATTAATATCGTAAAAGATGAATCTATTAATATGAATATTAATAACAGTAATACATTTATCAATACTGGTGACAATGTTACAATTAGTGATGTAAGATTAGAATCTAGTTTAGATTTTGTTGGACCCGAAGTAGATAAAAGTTGTGCATTAGATGCTATGAATGAATTAGACGCAGAACTTACAGCAGAAAATGATAATTCTAAAGAATTTGCAGGAGGTGAAGGTGGTGATGTTGGTGCAAAAGCAGGAGGTAACTCAACATCAAATGAAAATACATCAGAAAAGAGTGATACATTAGATGCATCAATGGATGCAAGTCAAAAATTAACAAATGAAGCTGGAACAGCAAATACTACCGAGAATACAACTGAAAATACAACTGAAAATACTAGTGAACAATCTAGTGATCAATCAACTACTGCATCTGCATCATCATCAGCATCTGCCGGATTAGCAGCCGGTGCTGCATCATTTGCATCAACAACTGGAGGTATGAGTGTAATAATATTAGTAATATTATTATTAATTGGAGGAGTAGGATATGGTATATTTACAGCAACTAATTAAAATTTAGATTTTTTTTTTTATATTTAATATATATGTATAAAAATTACTCCTTTGTAAACGGAAATAATATAGAAACAAATAAATATGGAGCTCCTTATCAAAATATTATAGAAAAATTTAGTATAGATAATAGAATAATAGAACATGGTGTATTTAGTGATAGATCTAGTTCAACTTCTAACACAAATGTAGACACTAAAAGTGTCAGTACAAATGAAACAAATGTAAGTAACGAAACATCAAATCAAACAACTAATCAAACAGATAACTCTGTTACATCTAATACTAATGTTAATTCAAATACTGCAATTGATTCTTCTCAAGAAACTACTAATGTAAATACAACTGATAATAGTTCTGAAATGAATATTAATAGTTCTACAGATACTTATAATGTCGATAATTCAAAAGTTGTAAATGAAACAATATCTAATGTTCAAAATAAGATGGTTCAATCTTGTGGTATGTCCATTGAAGAAGCTCAAGAAGCAGTAAGTATTGTAAAAGATGAATCAATTAATATGAATCTTGATAATAGTAATACATTTATTAATACTGGTGACAACGTCACAATTACAGATGTAAGATTAGAGTCAGAATTAGATTTTGTTGGTCCTGAAGTGGATAGAAGTTGTATGTTAGAACAAGCAAATGAATTACAAGCAGTTATTCAAGCAGAAAATGAAAATAGCAAAGCTTTCAAAGGTGGTGAAGGTGGTGATGTAGGTGCGGAAGCAGGTGGTAATACTACAGCAAATGAAAATACAACCGAAAAGAAAGATCAAGTTGATGGTTCAATGGATGCTAGTCAAGATTTAACAAATGCAGCAACAACAGAAAACACATCTGAAAATACAACTGAAAATACAACTGAAAATTCAAATGAACAAACTTCTGAACAAAGTACAGAAGCATCATCAGCCGCCACAGCATCTGCTGGATTAGCTGCAGGTAGTGCATCCGGTTCTGGTGTAAGTGATTACTTATTAATTGGATTAGTAGTTTTACTTTTACTATATTTTTTATTACAAGATCCTAATATGAATTTAAATTTAAATTTTGACTTGAATCAAATAAATAAATTAATTAATGAAAATCATTTATTTGTAATTATTGGTGCAATTATTTTTGCAAATTACATTTTAATTTAAATAATATCTTGATTTATATAATAATGCTTGAATCATTTAATTTAATTATACTACTAATTACATTGTTTGTATCGTTCTCAGTTCTTTTCTTAAAAAATAATTCTGCAAATGCTTTAAATTATTTCATATTTAGTATTATTACTAGATATCCATTACTACTTTTATTTTTATCAATTATATTATTTGTTGTAATATTTAATGTAAAAACAAAATAAATTTTTTATTTAGTATATTAATGAGAGATACATGTTATTACATAAATAATTGTATAGCATTTGTAATTTTATTATTAACATTAAGTTTTATTTATAGACTATTAATGCAAGGTTCTATTCAAAAAATAGAAGATATAAAAAATTTATAATTTTATAAAAATTAAAAATTATAAATTTTGTACTGAACATTCAGATTTATTTAAATTTAATGCAATATTTTTTAATAAAGGTTTATAGTCACTCTTACAATTAGGACAGGAAAAATTAGTTAAGCAAGTTTTAAGATACTTATTCATACATTTTTTATGAAAGACATGACCACATATATCTAATTTAATTTTGTGTTCTTTTGATTTAATTTTACTTTGACAAATCGTACAAAATTTATTTTCACATGTGGTAGACTTCATCTTTTTGAAAAAGACATTATTTATTTTTTCTATATTCATTAATTTAATATTTAATTGATTATCTTCTTCAATTATATTTTTTATAGTATCAACGATAATTTCCTTATTATTATCATTGCATCGCTTAATTAAATTATTAATTTCTGTCATCGAATAGCTTGACATATATTTATATATTTTATTTAAAATAAATAAGTGGTTAAATTATGCATGGTTGTCTAGGTGATACAAATGATTTTTTGATTCATTAGAATCAACTGATTCAACTGATTGAACTGAGTCAGAATTATTAGCTAAAATATTATCTAAACTAATTTCATTTGATGTTGATGTATCTGATAATTTATCAATATTTAAATTATTAATATCAACTTTAATACTGTCACTTGATAAGTGAGAAGTTAATTCATTTATTTCCGATAAATTATCAATTTCTATACTATTTTTTTTAAATGTTTCAGTACCTAAATGTAATATTGATGTTGAATCGGATACTTCTACAATTTCTGTATCAATAATATCTTCTTCACTTGACTCATTTAAAACTAAATCATAACTATGTCTAATATCAATTAAATATGGTTTTAAATATATACCAAAACCATTATCATTAATCCATAGACCATTAATATCTAAAATCATTTTAACTTTTTGATCATTTTTTAAATCACTAAAAGTACCTTTTTCACTCTGTTTATCAAATGTAACCTTTAATCTATTTAAATTATTATTTTTTACTTTTAATTTTAAGTAAGGTAATGAATCTTTTGTATCCTGTCTAATCATTCCTTTGAATCGAATATTTGTTGAGTTGAACCACTCTGGATTTCTTCTTGCTTCATTTATAATATATTTATCTAAATTTATTAGAAATTCTATAAAATAATTATTTTTTTTTACATCATTATTTAAATTTAATTTTAAAACATAATATTCTTCTTCTTGATATATATTTTCTAATACTAGTTCTGGTGTTTGTACATAAAATTTGTTCTGTTTGTTTTTAGAAATATATCTAAGTAATATATTTCTATCATATTTTGAATGTAAGAAATTTACATTATCAAATACGATATCTTTTATACTAAATGGATTCTTCATAAATTATAAAATAAATATTCTTATGTATCTAAGTATATTAGTTATATAAAAACTTTAAATAATAAATCAATTAGACATTACGACTAGATTTTTTTGATGTCCTTTTACGACCACCTTTACCTTTAGTTACAACTGGTTCAGGTTCTTCTTCTTCTTCTTCTGATTCTTCTTCAGATTCTTCTTCAGAATCTTCTTCAGAATCTTCAGCATTAGCACTTTGTTTAGCTTCTACAAAATGTTTTACAGTAGATTGATCTACTTCATCTTCATCATCTGAATCAATAAATGGTGTTTCATTCTTTTCAGTTACAGTTGTAGTAGCTTGTGGACGTGCATGAACTTCAACACGTCTTAGTTTAAGTGTTACACCAAACATTCTAGTGTTTTGTCCATTAGCTGGTTGTTTACTTGCCCATAGTTTAGAAACATGAAGAACGTATTTATTCTTTCGCATGTATCCTACATGTTTACGTAGGTCATCTAAACTGGTGATGTCAACATCTGTATGAGAACCATCGGTTTCATAAGCTTCAGATCCTTTCTTATTCTTTTGGAATACTTCAACTAGAACCTTTTCAGTGTTATAGTCTAGAGGAATCTTGGCTTTCATGTAATCAGGACGAGTAACAACTTCTTTTTCTTCATCATCCGATTCAGAATCAGAGTCTACCATAGTCTTGGATTGTCTTACAATTGGTTGATAAGTATATTTCTTAGCATTTTTAGCATTACCAAAAATCTTTGTTTGATTTTCAATCATATGTGCATCAAACTGCTCAAGTACTTCTTTAAACTTTTGAAGTTTAACACTTCGTTTCTCTCTTTCTTCTTCTGTCTCAGAAGTTACAAGAGGATTTACAGCAAGTGGAAGTTTTACGAATGCTCGTTGTTTTGTAGTTTGATAGTATGGACCATCAGCATCTGGGATGCCGAAATTATCTAGTAGGTAATCCGGTGTTTGAATATCAAATTGATTTTCTCCATGTTTTGGATCGTTATAACGAACGTATGCAATCTTTTGACTAGGGATACGATCATTATCTTCCAGATCAGTAAAAGATAGTCTGGTTAGATCTACTTTGTTGTATGGTACAATGTTATGTTCTGCTTTACTCATTTTGTTAATATAAATAGCTTAATTTCTAAATACTTTAATTTTCAATCTTTTTTCATATTTAAAGATTTATATATATAGTCATATATAGGTACATATAGTCATGTTTATATGTAATATTGAGATATTTGAAGACGTTGACCCGTTTAAGCTTGAAAGCTGTATAATATCCCTTCAAAGGAGGGTTAGATATTGGCTGAATTTCTATCATTTAAGATTAATTTTAAAAAATTTCAAAATTTTGAGTAATAATCAAGATCCTATTACTTTGAATGAAATTAAAATTCATAATATAAATAAATTATATCCTATATTCAGAAGATCTAGAATGTATGTTTATGAAATTGAAAGTCTAGATATGCTAATATCCAATAAAATGAAGGAAGTTTATTCAAATACAAAATTTAAAAGGTATGAAATTAAAAATATAAAGAAGCTACAATGTAAAAAAGTAAAAAAATTAGATATGTACAATGATAAAGAAAAATTATACTTTCTTAAAATTGATATATTTCAAAGATTTTTTGAGTTAAAAACTTATTTTACATTAGAGTTATATGAAAAAATTAATAAAATTAATTTAAATAAAATTTTTGGAGAACTTAGGATGATGTGGACAGCATATATAGCTGATAATTCTATAAATGAAAATGATATTTTAAAAAATAAATTAGATTGGAGAAATTCTAAAAATATAGAATTAAAATTATTACAAAATATTCATAATCTTATAAATTGTAACTTAGAGGATATATTCATAAAGAATATATGTTATATTATAATTGGTGCATTTAGTTATGTAGATCCTAATATTAAAAAAATATATAATAATATTGATTTTATTTAAAAAGAAATTTTGTATACTATATTAAGAATGGTTAATTTTTGTATATCAAAAGAGCAATTAATTGAATGGAATAATAATAAAGCTATTAATCCAGTCAGTAAAAGAAAAATTAAAATTAATGGACCAATGTATAAAAAAATAAAAGAACTTTATGATAAATCTATAGTTACAAAGAAAAAAACAAAATTTACAAATTATGAAAATTATAGAAGAAACAAGATAGATCCTATATTACTAGTAGATTTACCAATAAATGATATGGAAGAAAAAGATCTTTTTAAATTTGAATACAAATGGGATCCATATACAGGACTTCGGTCAAAACAAAAAGATCCAAATGGTGCATTATATTTTGATCCAAATGTTTTAATAAATTATTTTTATGCTAATAGATTAAATAATTTATGGATAGATGAATATTTTGATGGTAATGATTATATTCAAGGTCATTATGGAGATGCATTGGGTAAGTTTCCTAACTTTGAAATTAAAGGAAGAGGACCACATCCGGAATGGTATTTATTTAGATTACCAATTATCGATTGTTATTTAGAAGATGAACATTCTCTTCAAATGGTAACAATGGGTCCAATTTTGACAGATAAAGAAATTAAAAAAATTTATACTTTATCTAAAAGGTATAAAAATTTTTTTAAGGATTCATTTGGTATTAAGAGACCAAATATTGTGAAAATGAAAGAAATTTATGATAGAGCAGTTAATCCAAATAATGAATATAATAATTTAGATGGATTAAGTCAATCTGAAATAAATTTACTTAAATTTGACTTAAATTCAACAGCTGTAAAGCAATTAATTTCATTTAGATAGTTTTATAAATTACAAAAATTATAAAAAAATCTATATAGATAACATTTGTAAAGGTTCTCCTTCTTGATATATTTGTAGCACCGTAAAAGTTCCACTATTTGGTGTACTTACTCTCAATTTTGTTACATATCTAGATAATTCAGCATGGCTTGCTGTTTTATACCAACTAACCCAAAGGTCATTATCTTTCAGAATTTTTAGTAAATGTTCATCAATTTCAAATCGACCATATTTAGGTTTCATTGTTTGTTTTAACTTTTTAAGAATATATGATTTATAATGTCCCCTATGAGGACTAATGTTGACATATCTACATAAATCACCATTAAAATATTGAGGTTCCCATCTAATTTGATTGTTTTCACTCATTTTATTAATACTTAAGAATTGTATATTATAAAAATGATTAATCAATTTTTTATATCACTAATATATTAATTTTTTTCCCAAAATCTAAATATACCGATTCAATTAATTCATTTGATATATTTTTTAAACTATCTATCATATCATAAATCATTTTTTTAGTAAATCCATTTTTGTAATGGTTTTTCCATTTTGGACTTTTTAAATAAAATAATTCATAAAATGTATCATTTGTATCAATTAACTTGTAATCCATTATTATGTTCAAAAATTTTGAATCAATATTATATAAATTATATTTCCTACCACATCTTTTTTTTACTAATTTTTTGAAAATGTAATCTTTTGAATATTTCTTATTAATATCTAATTTATATAAACTTAATAATTCAATTGGATAAGACATATATATATATAA
>JACKZZ010015838.1_pt1 | contig 17144 bp, 26 predicted proteins | sample 8027871 | NCBI WGS metagenome assembly JACKZZ01 (sample SAMN15724774, study PRJNA655200) | protist metagenome | isolation source: fluorescence activated cell sorting (FACS) single amplified genomes of... | place: USA: West Boothbay Harbor, Gulf of Maine | collected 2000-07-19
ATGCGTTCGGGAACATTATAACTACTTTAAATATTATGATTTGCCCGAGATGCCAAAAGCTGGCAAAGAGGTTGCGTCAGAAGTAGAGGCTTTGTGTCAAAATGGTGATTGTTTACATCTAAATGACTGGTTCAATAAGCTGTATTTTTTTAGGCAAGAATATGAGATATATAAAAACGATTAATTATGAGTAAAGCACAAATTATTCAAGGAATAATGGAAAAATTGTCTAGAACAATGCGAGTAGCAATTCCAGCTACTATCGTTACTTACGATTATGCTCATCAAAAAGCTTCGGTGCAGATCAGTTTAAAGGAATATTACAGTGATGAAAACATCATGGAATATCCTATTATCAGTAACGTACCAGTAATGTTCTTAAGTAGCGGTGAGGCTTCTTTTACGATGCCAGTAAAAAAGGATGATAGATGTTTGCTGTTATTTATGGACAGAGATATTAGTGCATGGTCTTTAGGAAGCGATAACGAAGCGCCTCGTAGCAGGAGAAGTCACCATTTAAACGATGCTATAGCTGTTCTTGGTTTGAATAATATTGTTACTAATAGCAAAGCAGAAAATAATGAGGATGTTCTTATAACTTATGCTGGCTCTGATATTAGATTAAAGCCTGATGGTAAGATTGATATTCATAGCGGAAGCGAGATAAATATCAAAACTCAAGAGATTGTTATTAACTGCACTAATGCTAACTTAACTGCAAGTGGTGATGTTAATACTACGTGCGAGAATGCTATCGTAAAAGCTAATGGTAAAATAGATACCGAGACGCCTACTTTTACACAAAAAGGTAATTTTAACGTAGAAGGTGATGTTAATATTACTGGTAAATCTGATATTGGCGGAAATCTTTCCGTGGAGGGCAAAGGGGATTTTAAGAAAAAACTCACTTGCGATAAGACGATAGAAGGCAATAAAGTAAAAACTAGTAGTGGTATTGATTTAGATAAACATAAGCATAGCTATACAGAAGCAATCGCAGGTAGTAATCCAACTGCCGTTCAACCATCAACAACAGGACAGGCTAGTTGATTATGAAAAAAGCAGATTTATTACTGAATGATAATTTTGATTTAGAGATAAAGGATTTTGACCTCAAGCTAACGGATGATAAGCAAACATTGAAGCAATCTATATTACAGCATTTGAAAGTCTTTAAAGGTGATTGGTTTTTAGATGTAGATAAAGGATTGCCTTATTATCAAGATATACTAGGTCAGCGTAACTCTATAGATAGCGTCCGGGCTATTTTTATTGAAGGAGTAAAGTCAGTTGGTGGAGTAAAAGAAATAGTAGATTTAGAGCTTAATTTAAATGGCAAAAATAGAAGCTTAGATGTTAAAATAAGTGTATTAGATGAATATGATAATTTAGTAAATGTAAGTTTATAGTAAATGGCATTACCTGAAGGATTCCAGAAAAAAAACTTTTTACAAGTAAAAGCAGAGATAGAAGAGTCGCTAACTGATAGCTTGGGCGAGGTCAATCTCGTTGCTCCGTCTATATTTGCAAATATTGTTTCAGTTTTCGCCGAGCGTGAATCTCAACTTTGGGATATGTTATCTGCTGTATATAGTAGCGCATACCCAGATACTGCTGAAGGCTATAGTTTAGATGCTGTGTGTGCTTTAAACGGGATAACAAGATTGCCTGCTACTTACTCAAATGCGCTAGCTCAAATTACCGCTATAAATTATACTAAAATCAATAAAGATACTAAAGTTGCTGTTAAGGGTAGTGGTTCAGTCTTCTTGCTTGAGAAAGATATTGTTGTAACTAACGATAAATGCTACTGGATTAAAATTGAGATATTATCTACAAACTCAGCCGAATATACAGTATCTATCAATGGTCAAGATGTTACCTACAATAGAGCGCAAGGTCATACAAAAGAACAAATAGCCGAGAAGATATCGGATTTAATCAATAGAGATTTATCTACAATTGTTATTTCTACCTTTGATGGCAATAAATTTGATATCAAAACTAATTCTATTGATTCTAGCTTTTCTTGTTATATCAGTAATAACGATATGCGAATATTAGAAGTAAGTAACAATGCTAATTTTATTGCCGAAGAAAAAGGAGCTATTCCCATACCTGCCTTTTCTCTGGCAGATATAAAAACTCCAGTTTCAGGTTTCTTGTCTGTAACTAATGCAACAAGCGGTATTACTGGAACTAATATAGAAAGCGATGCTAATCTTCGCACAAGGCGGAATAATTCACTACGTTTAAGTGGTAGCGGAACTCTTGAGGCAATAAAAGCGGCTATTATGAACATAGAGGGCGTAATCTCTGCTTCCATTTATGAGAACAATACGGATGTTACTGATGCAAAAGGATTGCCTCCACATAGTTTTAAAATTCTAGTTACTGGTGGTGATGATAAAATGATTGCAGATAGTATATGGCAGAAAAAGCCAGCAGGTATTCAGAGTTTTGGAAATATTACTGTGGTTGTAAAAGATAGTAATAACAAAGAGCATAATATTAGCTTTTCTAGAAGCATAAAAAGATATATATCAGCAAAAATTACCATTACTAAAACGGCTGAATTTATTAATGAGAGCGCAGAAGTTATCAAAACCAGCATGGTAGAGAAAATAAACAAATTAGGCTCTGGAAAAAATGTTATATTAAAAAGCCTTTATTGCTCTGTATTTGATCAAAGCGGAGTTACTGCTGCAGATATTCTAATAGGAAGCTCTTTAAATGAAACACAGACACCAACTTTAGCAGGTAATGATATAATCATGGGAGATGAGGAAGTGGCTTCTGCTGATGTCTCCAGAATTGAAATAATATTACAGGATGCATAGTAAGCAATGAAGTATATTAGCCATATTACTGACCATAAAAAAACTGCCAATAATTACTTATTGCAGCAATATAAGGACAGACCTAATATAAAAGCATTACTTGATAGCCTTATACTGCCCTTACAGACAATAGAAGATGTCGCTTATGATTTATATATCAAATATTACTTACCACTTGCAACTAGCTATCATTTAGACCGCCTCGGTGCTATAATTGGAGTAAAGCGATTAGGTAGAAGTGATGATACGTATAGGTATGCTATTAATCTTGGTATTATTAGCAATAATAGTGGTGCGACTGCTGATGAAATCATAGCTATTCTCAAGAGTATCTACGAATCTGAAAAAATAGAATATTTTGAAAGCGGAAATGCATATTTTCAAATTTACGTACAAAGACCTGACTTACCTGAAGAGATAAATAGACTGCTGTTAGAATTAAAGCCCGCTGGAGTATCTCCTCCAAGTGTAATTTACTCTGATAATAGCAATGTATTTAGATTTGCAAGACCAGTCATGACGCTCTCTAATAAAATCGCTATTATCTGATATTTTAGTAGGACTTGACTGCTCTATTTGATGAGAAGCTGAATTTTGCTGGCTTGCTTTATAAGCTGCTAAGTTTTTTTGAAATGATCCCTTCATAATTAAACGCTCCTTCTAATACCTAAAATTATTCCATGGATACCATAACGTCTACGCTGTACGTTATCCTCACCATTTAACTTTTGAGGCTTGTTATAACCTAAGTTAAAATAATTATAGGACAGTTCAGCTGTATAGTCATCAGATACCTTATAATCTGCTCCAAGCGTTAGTTTATAGGCTAGGCGATTAATCTTCTTACTTTTTGCGGATTCTAGAGGAATGTGTAGATTATCCTCATCGGTAATTGCATAACCTTTATTCTTTTCCTGCAATGTCGAGACTCCAATACCACCACCAACAAATGGAGTAATATCGCCGTATGTTGTAATATCCTTATAGGCATTGACAAAGAAAGCATGAGATTTTGTTTTACCTTCTATATTGTATTTATTATTAAAGCTATCTGCAGCCTTTTCTTTTGAATGGAACAGGAAGTAATAATCAAATACAGTTTCTACTCGTATACCATCTGCAAATTGATAGCCAGCACCAACTTCTATGAGTGGAAAAGCGTGAACGACTTTGATTTTCCCTTTGTAGTCATCGTCCTTGATTTTAAACGGATTGATAGTGTTTATACCAGTTCCGCCTTTTATATAGAATTGATTTTCTTGAGCTTTTGCCTTTGTATTTGTTATTATCAAATAGCTGGCCACTAAAAAAGGTATTAAAGCTGCTACTATTAAAATTTGTTTCCAGTGTTTCATAATTATACTCTTGTTTAATTTACTAAATTTAATTCATCATCGCTAAAAAATAATTGCTGGTTTGCTAATGCCAGGTAGTTATTATCAATTAGTAATGGTTTTCTAATTGGCTGAGGTTTCTGACTGATAAAGTTCGATTTATAAGGCTGCTCATCAACCTTAGCCACCGTTCTACTTGGACCTTTTTTATATATTACGTTAGGAATAGCATTAAGGCTCAAATATTCCTCCCACAAAGTCACCCTAGGTCTATAACCGCATATTTTACAAACAGAGACTGCCATACTACACCTCAACTATTGTTATTGGATAAGTAGCTTCTACTTGTTTTTTCTTGAGCTTGTATAAATCAGTCTTAAATCCTTTAACATCTTCAAAGGTCACTGTTCCATCTGACCAGAATATAAGATAATCGCAAATGTATTTTACGCCGCCTGAGAGGTGCAAGGGGGTCTGTCTTAAGAAAAATAGTATATTGCCCGCTGATTTTAAAAGTTGAAGCTCACAGTAGCGTTTCTGCTCTTTTTTGGAGGCAAATTTTATGCCATCATACTCAACTGGCTTTGCTTTGAATTTATGTCTTATCATTCCACAACTCCAATTCAGCCTGCCTTCTTACATAAAGACCATGTGAGAACTTACCATTTACCTTTACTACGCCTTTATCTTTGCTAAAGAACTCTTGCGCAGCATCGGTATAGTTTCCTTGATTTAAAACTAGTAGACCTTGGCTTTTAAGAAAATTGCCTTCGCCCCAATTATAGACAAGACTGACTAGAGCTTTAAATTGACCGTTAGAGAGTTTGACTTTAACTACTTTCTTTATAAAGGCTTCTACTTCCTTTATATCTCTTACTAATAATTTTTCTGAAAAATCTTTGTCGACTTTTTTATAATGCTCGGATTGCTTTAACTCATGACCATAACCAATCGTGTTCTTACCACGAGAGCATTGATAAGGAGTGCTAGAAAAGCCTTCCTTAGATTCTATAAATTGCTCTTCCTCTAAAAGCTCATTCAAACTATTGTATGCATAACAGTTGCCCGGAGAAAAACAAGAAAGAGGGGCAACTGTTAGCGTATACAATAATATAGAAAATCTATTCATTGTATGTTCGTTTTTTTTTGCAAGATTGTCTATTCAAAGACTTCAATAGAGTTAAAGAACTCTATGTGTATATTATACAATACAGCATAGAGTTACTGCAAGCGTTACTACTAGAAAAACAAAGTAACGACGCAGTTTTTAAACTTTTATAGGAAATTCGGGGTAGATGAAGAGAATGGATAAAAAGCGCAATCTAACGCATCTACTTGAGTAAACTACTTTTAAAATGAAAAATCCACAGGCTTATGAACAAAAATTGTGGATAATTATTCGTACATAGTGCCGGCACTATGTAAAATTATTGTACTCGTCAAGGACTCTTAAATCTTCTTCGTCGTAGTTGTTTTCAAAATCTTCATCCAAAATTTTATATTCGTATTTTTCTTCGTCATTCATACGCTTTACTCCACTTTGATTGTCGTTGTATAAAAACTAAATCAACTTACGAATATTAGCAGCAACAATACTATCCCAAATATTAGTTTGAGATTGAGCAATATATCTCTGCTGCTGACTTGAGAAGTTAGATATGTAAGAGGAAGAAGATGATGATTTTACAGTATCTGGCTTGCTATCAGTTCTTAAAGTATCAATAGGATTAGTAGGTTTATAACCAGTAGCTAGACCTTCCTTTTTTGATGGTTTAGTAGTATCCGTAACGTCCTTAGCTTTATCAGAATTAGTAAGTTTATCTAGTTTGTTATTATGATAATCAATAGCGATATTATGCTTCTTAACGTCTGACTCTAATTTAGCTTTTTGTTCTCTGATTAGTCTGCCTTTAGGTAAAGTATTGACCTCTTCCAGTTTAGAAGGCTGAAATGGTTGGACGCTTTTACTGCGATTATGTCTTTTTTCAAGCATACCATTAAGAAGTTCATTATTTTTTTCTAACAAACCAATTCTTTTGTTAATATTCTCTTTTTGTTCAAAGATTATTTGTTTTTGCTCTTGATGTAATTTGATTAATTCTTTATTACCAGCTATGAGTTGTTTAGTAATAGACATATAATTCTCATGGGCATTTATTTCTCTATCAATAAACGCTACTTCTCTACGAAGTTGAATTAATTCGCTAGTATTGTTATTTCTGTGATTAACTCTATTAAGAGTAATAGGTGCAGAAATGAAGTTTTTATCATTAATACTTGGTAATGCCATAATCAACTCCTTAATGTCTTATATTATTGTAAATCTACATTAAAATCTTCAAAATCACCACCTATTTTAGCTTCTTCGTGTTGTTCTGGCAAAATATTATTAGGTGATATCGTATCAGGATACCTTTCCATAATGGTTTTATTACTGTTAGTATCTGAAACATTTTTTAAATTCTTGGTTCTTTCCTCATGTAATTCGTCCATGAGCTTCTTAATTTTATCGTCTTTGATATCATTATTAACCTCTAATTTTTCATTTCTAGTTTCTAACTTATCAATACGTTTATCTTTAGCTAACTTTTCAACTTTTAACTCTTGGATAGTATCATTTGCTGTTGTTAATTTATTTGATAAATATCCATTCTCATCAGCTTGTTTCTGAATAATATCGTCTTTATCATCAATCAACCTGTCTTTTTCTAACGTTTCTTGTTGTAAATCATTGATGATTTGTTTATTAGAATTAATAGCTTGTATTATTTCTTCATCATCCATATAATTTTTAGATTCTTCTTCAAGTTCTTTTATACGATTATCTTTTTCAACATTTAATTTGTTGGCTTCTTCTAATTGAGCTTGAAACATCGCTTGCATCATAGCTATTTGTTCCTGCATTTCTTTTATTTGCTTAGACTTAGGCGTAATTTCGCCATCGTCTTTTTGATCAACTAAAGAACTACCAGAATAAATTTGATCTGGTTCTTGTTGATTATCTTCAATCTCGTTCTCTTCCGATAAATTACTATCAATGAATAAGTCTATAATCTCATTAAGCATTGTATATTTATCCATATCTCTAAACTTACCGCTACAAATATACTCGTTGATTAGCAATGTTGCATGTTGTTGACCTAATAACTCTTGTGCATTTAATTCGTTATTTTTGAAGTCTTGCAATTTATTATCAAACTTTACTTTTAGTTTATTAGCAAACTTGCTTATTTTTGATACTAGAGCTTGATCATCTAAAGGCTGATATTCTTCAATTAGAACTGACATGTTTTCATTAGAAGTTATGCTATTAGCTATATATTTTGATACTCTTTCCATATAGGCGTTAGTAACGCCAAAATTGCCTATATATTTACATTTTCTTTCTTCTTCTACACCAGCTTTATAATCCGCACCTGATTGTATTCCATCTGATAAATTTCCACCAATCAGTGGTATAAGTTTAGTTATTTGTGCTGTAGCTTTTATCTTAATAGATTTTGTACCATCTATTTTTAATTGACCACCAAGCAAAGCCTTAGCTGAAGTAAAAATTGTATCGCATTGATTGATAAATGCTTTATAGTAATCCTTTAGCTTTTCATTATCTTGGTCAAAAGATTTTCCTAGTTTATTATCTAAAGCTTCAAACTTTTTACTATGCTGTTCTAAAACGTATTTGATGTAATCAAGATCCTTTTGTCTTTCTGAACTATGGTTTGATCTTTCGTCAAATTTAATAGGTGAAAGATCCAGATTAAAATTATCTAATAAACCTTTTTTTAATTCTGGGTCGTCTTGGATGTTGTTTATATTTTGTATAGCTTTTTGTTCTTCTGGAGAAAACTGTTCTGCATCTATTCCAATATTTGCTTTTTCAGCTTTTTTGACAGATTCTTTTTCGGATAACAATTTTTCTATAATTTCAGATTTCTTTAGACTATCTTGTAATAATTGTTCTTGTTGTTGACGTTGCAACGCAAGTTCTCTTTCACGTGCTCTGTCTATATTGCCGTTACTGTCCCACAAAGAAACATTGCTATTTCTCATGTAGGTTACATTGCCAATCGTATAATGATTTCCACCTGTATATTTAGGTTGGTTGTTTTGTTCGAGTTCTTCTCTTAATGTTCTTTTCATAATATTTTTTGTTTTATCTTAATTGGACCTAGCCGAAGATGCATAGAATAGGTTATAACTTAATTCTTATTTTCAAGATGTTTCTTATTCTCTACATAGTCAATACAAGCATCTATATGTTTTTCTTTCATTTGTGAAATATCATCCACCTGTGCTTTTTTAAGCCATAAATCTACAGTCTCTTGTGGCACATTATGTAATTCTATTAGCTCTTGTAGAGCAAAATATTTTTTTAATACAGCTTCGTCCTGAATAACCTCAACTTTCGTTTCCTCGTTTTCAAGGTAACGCTCTAAAGAGTTTTGACTTGTATTGTTTTCGACTACAGTTTTTGTATTCTCTGCAAAAGACTTGCCTTCCATTTCTTCAGCAGTTGGTTGCTGAGTAATAATTTCAGGAAAAGCTTTACGCAAAGCTTGTGCTTCCGCACATTTTGCTAATTGACCAAATGGCCTCTTTAGCCACATCGCATTAGGAGCAGTAGAATCTTTTCTTGCAGTAGCATAATTCTCTAACCAATATTCTTTTGCGGTAAATTCAACTATATTATTCCCAACCAGTTTTTTAACTGTAACCTTACACCATTCAGGATATGAAATACTTACTCCTCCCAGTGTAGTATTAACTGTATCACCATATTCTGGCTCTCTAACTCCCGCATATTTATTGCTACGAGCAGCTTGAATACGATACAAACCAATACCTGGCATAATTGTATCTTTCATAGATTTAGTATTCTTATCCCACATTGGCACTATATGTACCGGTTTTTGCATAGGGTCAAGCTTACAGGCTTTACAGTATTCAATTACCATCTGTATACTGTCGTCCTTAGCTCCAGTATATAAACTGCTCTTTAAAGCAGATAATACAGACGCTTCTATTTCTTTATTTGTTTGTTGTACTAATTGGCTCATAACCACCTCCATTATTTTATTAAATGTACTCTTGTTGCTATATCTTCAGTAGCTAACTGATCGAGTATAAATTTTACTTTTTTATTTTTGATAAAGTCGTCTAAGTGAGAAAGTTTAGTAAGATTACAAGTGCGAAATATACAATATTTGCCATTATCGTATTTTATTAAACCTAAGCCTTGCGTTTTTTTAAACATTAAAATTACTCCTTCTAACCATTCTTCTTTAGACACAAGCTTGCTCTATAATTTCTATTTTTGTTATATTCTTTACGTTGCGTGAAACATCTATACTTAACATTACTGACATACCTTTTACTAATCGTTCTATAGCATTATTTTTAAAATGATACGGCCATATTGGTATATTTCCAGAGCCGTCATCAAGTTTAATTAAAGCTGTTTTTAGCTTTAGATTTACTTCTTGAACTACTCCTGTTTTAATTTCGCTCATAATTATCCTTTTAACGTAAAAACTCTGTAACTACCGCCTTCCTTCAAACATTGCCGATAAATATCAGTATATTCAGTTTTTAGCTTGCTTTGATCTAGACTTGTTCTGCCTTTGCTGTTTTTCCATGTAGCGTAACATTTGCCTTCTTCGCCGATTAAAGCCTCGCCGTCCTGCATATAATCTTTAATACATAACTGCAAGCCTTTGATATCTTCAGATATTGTTTTCTCACGAGCTTTCAGGTCTTGAAGTACGCATACTTTCTCTAGGATTTCATCGCTTGCTCTTACCTCAAGACCATTTGCCTTTGGGTAGAGTTTTGCTGCGTCTTCCTGAGTTTTAGGTTTAGGAGGAACTCCTGCTAATACGTATTTGTTCCAGAAATTCTTAGCAGCAGCGATTAGCTTTGCTTCCATAGCCTCGTCTTTATCATAGCGATATATGCGAAAATCCTGACCGCCGATAAGCACCGCAATATCTACTCTGTTTGCGCCTGTAATAGCTGCATAATAGGCTACTTGATACAAATAGCTCTCTGGTATCTGATTAGTCCACTCTTCGCCCCAGCAAGTTGCTTTCATTTGGTTAGTAGTCTTACATTCTAGAATATGAGAATTGCCTTCATTATCAACTACCCAGTAGTCTAAATTACATGCTATAAATGGATATTCACTGTGGCGGATAAGTCCAGCCGGCTTTTCTATCTTAAATCCTGTACGTTTTGCGTATTCGGCAGCAACTACATCCTCTAAAACAGTTCCCCAGTAAGCAGCTTCGCCAGCTGTATCTTCTGCGACTCCTTCAGCGGTTTTTTCAAAATATACGTCCAAAGCTGTGCGGAATGTATTACATCCGACTATAGCTCCTAAATCACTACCACCTATATAAGTTTTTCGCTCTTCGAGCCATGCTTGTTTATTTTCCATAATATTTTACACACTCATTTAATTGTTCTCTTATCTGTTGAATTTCTGGTGTTGTATCGATCATACCATTAACTGTTATCAACTGTTTCAAGGTCTTTAAGGTCTTTACATCTAGTGCTTGTTTATTGTCCATAATGTTTTTACCCATTCATCTAATTCTTTGTCATTTCTAAGCATATTTTAAATATTTCTATAGACTTTTTATCTAACTTTTTACTCATACCACATCTCCTAAAATTAACTGTCCTTTTTTATATGGCATTATATCATGATAAGTTATAAAAATTCTATCACCGGTTTCTATTTCTTTGTCTAGCTTAAACAAATAGTAAGGTTCGCTATCATTTTTTTTCTTAAGAATATGCATACTTCTATCATGTTTGTTTAAACCTTCAAAATAGCCTTTGTAGATAAATTCTTGTATATTATTCATAGGCTTACATCCATTTTTCCAAATCTTTAGCGATGTCTATAGTTTCTAACATTCCTTCTTCAATATCATCAAATGCATGACATAGATGGACAATGTCTTTCATTGGAACAACAACGTACTGACTGTCTGTTATAGCTTTTAGCCATTGCCCTATACTATGTACAGACAAATTACTTATACAACTTTCATATAATTTTATAACTTCGCAGCGATCTATTCTTATTTCGTTTTCCATATTAAGCCTCCATTCTTCTTGTAAATGCAAATTGAGTTTTTGCGTAATTTAAATAATTATTCTCAGCTTGATCTATATCAGACATTTCCTGCTCTATAGCAAGAATGTCATAACCAAAGCTTTTCCAGTTTATGCCGTATTCATTAGCTCTTTGTATAATTTCTTCAAATTCTTCTACTTTATCTCTAAGTGTTAGGATATCTATGTTTGCCATATCGTAAGGTATTTCATATTCGTGAGCTTTTAGTAAGAATTGCTTACCTTCTTCTGATACTAAATAACGCTCATATACGCTTTTTGCTTTTCTAGCTAAAGTAGCAACAACATAAGCTATTGGCATTCCAAAATCTTCATCGTCTCTAATATTTGGAGTATGAAAACTAGGTTTGTCGCTTAATCTAGGATTGAAACTATAGCCATCAGAAACTGTTGCATTATTGCTATTATTAGAATTTCCGTTGCCTGATAATTTCTTTTGTGCTAATAATGTGCTTATAAAGCCTTGTGGTAAATTTCGCATAATATACTCCATTTTTTGTTAATTATACAAGGTTAAACGCTTGAAGGTAACGACTTCAGGCGTTTTTTTATGCCTTGCTTATAAGGTAGTATATTTTAATAAACAATAAAGTCAACATTTTTTTTAATACTAAAGTAAATATTATTGCTGTTTTGATTTTAGAGTAATGTGCCTATCTAATATGGATAACATTTTTGAAGAATTAATTTTGTAAATATAAACCATATCTTTTTCTCTAATAATAAACTGCTTATCAAGCAATTTTTTTACTTTTAAGAACAGAGTTTGTTTTGATTGATTCATAATATTAACTAAGTCTTGCATAGTAATTCCCTCCTCAAAGTCCAATAATTTGATAAGAATATCTTTTTGTCCTTTAGGTAATAAATTATAACCTCTTATAGCATCTACTAAGGGTTCGCGTTGTTCCTGTAAAATCATTTTGTTTATCTAAATAAATTAAAAAATTCTTATAATAAATAATGTTGTTTGTATAAAAATCAATATTGTTGTTAACATTCATTTGACTAAGCAAAAAAAACACGCTAGCCTAATGTAGCGTGTTACCGCATTTTGCGGTTTAACTAACTATAATTTTATTATTTACGTAGGTAGTCTTTAATGTAATTTGAATATAACCACTAATTTCGAATGTTATTTATAATTTTTCTTGCAGGATCTTTCATAAATAACCTCTTCCCCAGATCTAGAAAAACTGTAAGAAGTCCCTTCAGTATACCATAATGTATTACCGTGTCAACAGGCTTTTGTACAGTTTTCTTGCTATTTTATTTATTTTTAGTAAGGATTAACACCGTATGGGTCAAACTTTAAAACAAGCCTATCCCTTGCAAGGGATAGCACTAGAGCTAGAAGCTTCAATAAGAAGAAACTTAACTGTTCTCAAAACTAAGGATCAGTTAAATACCATTATCACAGATAAAAGCGGCCAACCCGATTTTTTAGCTATCAACATATTTTGGGATAGTCTGCGATCGTGGTATACACCGCTAGAAGTTCACCATGAAAATGGTAAGATTACTAAACATCGGAAGCTTAGAACTAAAGGAATATATTATAGTGCTGAGAAACTAGCTACAAAACACGGTGTTTCAAAAGAAACTATCCGCAAGAAATTAGTTAAGTTAGAAAAACTTGGGCTTATACATAGAAGTTTTGAACATAAAGAAACTGTAACTACTAAGTCATATAATCGCAGACAAATATTTATGTGGAAGCACACTCCACATTTTTTTAATCCTTGTGGTATGGAAATAGCTGATATTGGCATACTAAGGCCGCAAACTAATGCAAAATATGTAGAAAATAAACATAATGTCATTTTTGGCCTTCAAAGCCAAGTAACACAAGGGCTAGAAGCTAGGGGGGGTATCCACACGCTGGAGGATACTAAAGAACTAAGGGAGTATTCTAATAAATTAGAATATAGATCTAATGCGCGAGCGCATGAATCTAAATTTTTCAATAATTCTAATTTTGATAGCAGTTTATCAGAGCAGGCTGAAACTACAGAAGTCAACAATGCAACTTGCGAGCATGCGGACAAGACTATAGAGGCGGTTAGCAAAAAGAAGTTTAATTCTAACGCTAGAAAGAAACCTACAGCAGCGGAGCGTAAGACTAGTAAAGCTAAGGTTTACAAGTTCAAACAATACGATGAGCCAAAAACACTAGCCGATCATTATCCACTAAGCTCAGAAGACGCCTATGAGCTACAAAAGCGTTCAGGGACGGCGTATAACCTAAATGCTATGAATGAAATTCTACTTTCTATGTCCCGTAAACCTAAGGAGAGCAATCATATGTTTGAATCAAAGGCTAGGTTTATGTCGTATATGACCAAAGCCTATAAAAACGAAGGTCGGGACGTAGACAAGGTTAATTTACCGGTCTTTAAAATTATGAAAAGGCGACCTGAGGCCGAAGTAACCGAAATAATAACTCTAGCCAAACGTGAAAAATACTTAAACGAGACTGAGAACTCCGCAATCTATGCAAGGTGTGATTATACGCAGTATAGAGCTCGTATCGCTGGGCAATTTCCGATCAACCTAGCGTATGACTTGCTAACAAACATGGTAGAGGTCAAAAAGGAGGAAAACGTCTTGAATGTTACAATGCATAAACCAGTTCCTTTAGGAGATAACTACGCCCAGTTGTTGCTCCAGCATGCAAAAGGAATAGGAGGCTATGCTGGTATTAATGAGTTGGAGTTTAAAGCACTTTCGATATAGCTTTTTTTATACAAGAATCCTTTGAGCTATTTGCAAGATGTAACAATATCTTAAAAGCTTTTGTATCGGAACATGGATAAGATTGAGTTATTTTTTCTATTCGATCTTTTACCTGATTTAGAATTTCTAATTCGTTATGAGAAAACCTAATAGATTTAGGTTGCAGTCTCTTTTTTGTTTGAGAAGTTATATTTCTATTGCTGTTGAGTTTTAGGTTAATAGCCATAATTCTTATTATTTTGTAGTTAAAAGTGACTACGATATTATTTCTTTTACAAAAGACTTGTAGTCATTCTTAACTACAAGTGGTACTTCTGGATGCATTATAATTGGTATTTTTTCTATACCTGCTCTGCTTACGTATAGGCTTTGCCTAATATATGATTGTATTGTATATGGGAGTATTTCTTTTATTTCTGATTCTATTATCTTATTAAAAGATACTCCTCTATGGTCTACTTTATTTTTCACAAATTTGACTTTTTTACTAGATAATAAATTTTGTAAACTACCAGATTCTTTTACTTCTGCGATAAGCTCTAGTACATCTTGTATAGCACTTGCTGCAAAAGCACCCATTTCTACTGGTATAATAAAGCTATCAGCAAAATAGATAGCATTAATAACAGAGTCTTCTATAGAAGCAGGACAATCAATAATTATGTAGTCATAATTGACTACAATATCTTGCAAAGCATTAGATAATATTTTTTCCTTATAAGTTCTATGTGGGATTTCTTTTAGAGCTTGAGAAAGCGATATATTACTATGCAATATATGCATGTTTTTAACTATATCTAAGCAAACTTGTGCTGGGAGTATTATAGAATTTACATCAGGCGATTTTAGTCTAAAAATTGAACTAATAGATGGTTCTATGTTTTTATCAGGTAAGTATATTTCAGAAGAATTTCCTTGTTGATCTAAATCTATTAGTAAAACTTTTTTGTCATGAACAGTAGCAAGTATATATGCTGTATTATGAGCAAGGGTAGTTTTTCCAACTCCACCTTTTTGATTTATAAAACAGATAATACGAGACATAGAATGTTATTAATGTAGTCATTTTTAACTACAAACTATATCATTAAAGCTTTATAAGTCAATAAATAACTAGAGAAAATATAGTTTACAAACTATATTGACAGTTATTTTATTTTAAGAAAAGAGTGTTACATGTCAGATAAATACACATTCAGTAAAGCTGATTTAGAAGAAATAACCAAAATAGTTAGCGTAAAAAACGTAGAAGCGGCTTCTAAAAAATTCTGTAATAGATCTTATGTATTTTTTGATTTGCGTAAAATTGATAAAGATCTTAATGAAGCCATAGAAAAAGGCCAAACTTTAAGAAAACAAAATACTGAAGTAAACAAAGCAATAGAATATTTTGGCGAACTCACCGGCAAAGAACTCGCTGAATTAAAAGAGTTAGTTATAAACTATGGTGTACAAAAAATGCCTGAACAATATGGTTTTAAAATGGCTACAATTAATGCAGCTAGAAAAGAATTACCACAATTAGATAAAGCTGTTAAGGACGGAATAAACATAAAAAGACCGGTATTTGCTACATCTGATTATAAAAAAAGTGTAAAAAATAATAATAAGCCAAAAATAAAAGAAATTGTAAATACAACTTTATCAGGTATATCGGATCAAACAGAAATGAACCTATCTAACTTTAAAGAAAAGATAGAAAAAAATAAAAGGCTAGAAAACCTAAAAAATCTAAAAAATGGTTATTATAACAACCTTATTTAGATTTTTTAGGTTTATGTATAATAAACAGCATATAAACAGCATATAAACAGTGCATAAGGATATTTTTATGAATATGTTTGAACTCCTAGCTTCCAAGTGACTAATGTTTAAAATGAAAAAAAGAAAAATAAAAGTAATAGATATACATTCTTTAGCTACTACTTCAATTAAAAGTGAAATTTCTCTAAATGACTTGAGTCTGTGGTTAAAATGTAAAACCGGCCATCAATATGTCATCTTTGATAAAAATGTGATATTAAAGTTAATTGAATATGCAATAAATCACAATACATGCTTTAAAAATGATTTTGTTGGCAAAAATTTAGACCTCGATAAAGATAAATTACAATTTTTGAAAGATTGTTGGTTGTAGCTTTAAAATGTCGGACTTTGATTTATTTTTAAAAGTTATGCTTGGTTTTCATATATTGCTTTTTGCTATACCCAATACTTGCTTATCTGTATTATTTTACGGGCTTATTAAGATATGGATTGAGTGTATAAAATATAAGTGTATTATATCAAAAAAACAAATTTTACACTTTTATGTTAAAACACAAAATATCTTCAATATCTTCAAAAATTTTAAAATTAGATTCTGTGGTAGGAGGTTATATGTTTAATAGATATATAGCTCTACTTCCACTCTCGGCTTTTATGCCTTTATGCATGGCAACACGTGTATTCAATGCAATTAAGCATTATTTGAGTTTTGATATCAATGGTGATTTATCTTTGCAGTTAATACTAACTCTTGTAACTACGTTTGCTATAGTTTTACTTTCGACAATGTGCGTCTATTTTGTGTTGAACTTGATGACTAAGTACATTTATGAATTGTATCAGGAAATAAAACTGTTTTACATTAACATTTACAGAAAAGTTTATTATCCAACTCAAAAAGTAGACGATTCTGATAAAAGCGCCATTTTTTACTATTCGGCTATAGAAATAATTAAAACCTCTACATTTGGTGTTTATACTAAACACCAAGCCGTTATTACTGGTATATTGAAGGAGAGAGGCGGTTGTGTTGTCAAAAAACAGTCAACCTTAGTTCAGATATTTGATAAAAATGGATATGAGGAATATATACCTACAACAGAAGAGCTGTTTGAAGAAAAAAAAGAAGAGTTAATCTATCAAAAAATCTTACAAGAATTTTTAGAACAATCCGGTAAATATAAAGACGAGGTTATAACAAGACAAACAATAAATAAAAATCAATTAGAAGATTTCTTGCATAAAAAGCAGTTAGAAATTCAATAACATCTTATTCAAAGTGCTATCAAAAACAACCGATTCATCATTGTTCCTAGTATTATAT
>JACKZZ010009297.1_pt1 | contig 17141 bp, 20 predicted proteins | sample 8027871 | NCBI WGS metagenome assembly JACKZZ01 (sample SAMN15724774, study PRJNA655200) | protist metagenome | isolation source: fluorescence activated cell sorting (FACS) single amplified genomes of... | place: USA: West Boothbay Harbor, Gulf of Maine | collected 2000-07-19
TTATATCCCAATTTTTCATTCAATGTCCATATCTATATCCTGTTAATCATTGTTAGTATCATTTTATTTTTATCTAACTTAAGATTTCCTTTTGTAAAAAATTACTATTCAGTCTAGGAGTTTGACTTTGAAAGATAGAAATAAAAATTGCTTAAACGGTCCTAGACAGTTTCTGCTTTATCCAATAAAATTTTCTATTTATTATGGCGCTTAATCAAAATTGGGTCCCGCTACAAGTTTTTTTAATCAGCTATTTGAAAACAATGTTATTATAGTTAGTAGATTATAAGCATTTTGAAAAACTAATAAAATTTTAACAAAATACAAAGGAATATAAGATTCAAAAATTATGCCATGTAATTAATTAAGAAATTTTGAAAAAGTTAGGTAGCTTAAAAATATGCAAAAAAGTAATCCATTTGACTTTTTTAAAAAAACTCATTACAAACTCTCCTTGCATTTTAATCCCCCTCGGTTCCGACAGCAGGTAGCCTCAAAATATTATTCCACTCAGCAAGGTCTTAATTGACATACATTCCTCGAAGAATTACAATTTCTCGATCTGACATTATCAATTAACATAGTAGTTAGCTGCCACTACGATCTAATCTTAAATTGCAACGTTCACGAAAAACTTTGTATTGTGGTATAGAAATTTAACAACAGATACCGTTTGTAGTTAGTAGATCACTTCGGCGTGAGGTCACTGGATTACATATATTCTTCATATTCAGAATAACATCGTGATGACTTATAACAGATTCAGCTATCGGAGCTAAGTTACGAAATTTGTTTGACTACTGTTTGTCGACGTCTACATTATTAATATACGGACTAATAATCTTATTGTCTTAGACTTAGTCTTAGTCCATCAGACTGTTATTTTTTTTACCAGCTGCTTACAAGGACAAACCCAAATTAATAAGATCTAAAAATGAATTGAAATAAATTTCTAATTCGCGTAGACGATTATCTACTTAAGTATACACTTACTGCCTGTCGGGCATTGGTGTCGCATATAAACATATACAAGTTCCAACTAATCCTATTATAACATTAGCGACTACTGTAGAACCAATATTGGGTTATGTATTGTATACAACTAGTATAACTATTGATGTTATCAGACATACAACGAAACATAACATTTCACGCTTTATTGCATTGATGTCTGCGAATGGCGGTAGAAGCAAGCCTGGTTTCAGAAAATATTTCTATTAAACAATTCTAGTTTCATTTGTTTTTGGTAAACTTAGTAATTCTTTTGTTCCAAAGTTAGCCTACATAAGCGACATATTCATTTCTTCAGTGATTGTACTAGTACTATTTCGACTTAGTTTTTTCTTTAGAGACTCTAGGAAAACCGATATATGTAGCGTAAAACTTGAACCGTTTAAACAGTCAGTTTATTTTCCCATAGACACAGTGCTACTCGACTACGCCTTTATCTTACCACTAACAAACTCAAGTTCTCGAATAGAAGTAACATCACACGCTCTACAAATCTAATATTGCAGCCATTAACTACGTTGCTGCTATAAAATAATAGCAATAACACAACATGCCAGATGCACTCCAACAACGAGTCCGTCAGCGTTTTACCTTTACTCTTACCCAGTAATTGCAATAGCAACAATAATCAAAACAAACAAAAGTTATGTAATGACAGGGCCGTACCACTTCAAAAGTGCAAGTTCTGAATCGGGAGCATAGGAATCAATTGCTTTTACAAGATTAATTGATGAATAGTTCGTGGTAGAGTGATCGAAAATTTCGGTTCTCGGTAGTAATACTGATGGAAAAAGTTCAAAATCTTGAGGAAAAGGTTTTGGTATTAAAAAAGAAGAACTACTAAACATATTAGCTTTTTCCATTTAGTTATTATAGTTAGGGTCTTCTTTTGAAGGCGGTTAAAAGTTCGTTCCATAATCTGGTTAGACACTTATCATAGGCATAGTTTCTTCAACTAAAACACTTTCAGCTCTATTTGTTGCTTAGATACTTCGTTTAAGTTCAAGCATACTTTTAGTAGTAAACGAACCACTCATCTTATGCTTGTAGAAGTCTTGTGTTTTATCTTTGGGTTCTTAGATCGGTTGATTATCTTGCTAGACATCGGTATCAACTAAATCAACAGACATGGATTTATCATCATCATCGTGTTTAAAATTCTATGAAAAAATTCCATACTAAGCCGGTGCAGTAGGAATACTAACTTCATTAGCTTGTTAGTATTAATCTCCTTTACCACTTTGATTTTCAGATGACTTCATTAAGTGACCTTTGCCTTTTGATTCTAAGAGCCATTACTTGAACTTGTTTATAGTTTCTCTATCTGATAATTACGAATTATTCGAATCCGTCTATGACTAGTTTTCAGTTGAATTAGTAGATTCTTTTGATGATTCTGGTTGTAGCAACGGCTTAGTAATAGTGATATTTCATTCTAAATTAGAAGCCGATAGTTTTTTCAAATTATTTGCAGTTCGTTTTTTACGATTTTGTCTATCAGAGCTTTAACTTTTTTTATGTGATGTTGGAGTAGCTTGCTCAGATATCCAAGGTGGTAATTATTTACCCTTACCTTTTTTCATTCCGCGTTCAAATGCAGCTTTGAGATTTTTTTCATTTGGATAGTCAGGTTCCTCATTATTAGACTTACTATTAGCAGAGATAGAATTAGTACTAACTTTCCACTTAGCCGATGCTGCTGCTAAAGCAGCACTAAAATCAAGTTTTTTTCTAGGACTAGCTTCTTTCATCTTTCCTCGTGGACTACCATGCAGATGCTCAAAAATTTTTGTTGGCTTAGCATTGTTCGATACAGTATCTTCTTTATCTATCGTCCAGGCTATACCACCTCTGGATTTTTTTAGGTAGGAATCTTTGTCAGAAGATAATTTATCAACCTCATCCTGTTGAATGGAAGAGCTTAATGGTAAAGATGAAGGTAAATTAGATGACATGTCAGAACTACTACAAAGAAAAGGTTTTAATGCAGATGGATCAATACTACTGCTACTTGAAATACTTGGTTAAGCTTTTTGTTTTTTTGATAATAATAGAAATTTATCATTTAAACTACTTAATGTATCTTGTTGCACCGGGTGATAAGTTTGATTAGCCTGTGAAGGCGGTCGGCGAGACGATTTGTTAAACTAAAGTTTTTTTTCATCATTATGTTTGTAATAATAATCATCATATGAACGCATTCTTTAATGATTTCGATCATGCAAATTTTTATCATATCTGTATATGTCCCGATAATCATCGTAGCTATGTGGACGACTGCTAGGATAATCATATCTTGATCGTGATTAATGATGTCTATCTCTTGAGTGTAAATTTCTTCGTTGTCGATAATTCGAGTTTCTATACCTCCACGAGCTACTTCGTTTTTTAGATAAATTTCTATGGCGTGATGAACGTCTCTAATATCGTTTATCATGGGATTATTCAGAACACGACGGCCAAGTTGAATCAGAAAAGCTTGAACTTGCATAGGAAGAATTGCTAAAGCTTTCAATAGTAATGCTACTATCGGAAGATTAACGTCGTTTTGAATTTCCACGTTTGTACGATCTACTTCTTGATTTTTTCTATCTAGTTTTGGATCTGGATCTATTCTTATCATGTCTCTTTTACTTAATAGCATGATCTACAGGTTAAGTTGATTATATATGCTTAGTTTCTATTGATACAGGTATCTAGTTTGGAAAAGTTATATTTTCTGCAGATTGATTATGACTTCCTTCTATAACTAAATTCATTCCTGATAATGATTACGGGATTGGAATTGAAAGATCTTATTTTTAATTTTATATCTCAGCATTATAAAGTTCTTATGTTTTCATTAATTTACTTTAATTTTAGGTATCTGCAGGACTATCACTCCATGTGGTTGATTTTGTATCCCTTATTTCAAGAACTGGTAAATTTGATGTCGTCACTGTATCATCAGATGTTGACTCTATTGGTATTGAATTTTTTGATTAGAAAGTTAAGAAATCATTACCCTTTGATGAATCACCCGCACTTCTACATTCTTTTGAGACTGTCGGTGCTGTTTCGAGTTCTGATTCTACTTACGATTTCTGCTATCGTTTAGCTTTATCTTTAAACTCTTTCAATATCTTGTCAACAATATCTTTCTAGCTCGGACTATTCTGCAGTTTTTCAGTAGTTTATTTTTTCTTTTCACTCTTCTCAATCTTCTCAGGACTTTCCTCAACTGATTCGGATTTACGTGGTACAGGATCATTATGCCATTGCCATGAGTCTTCCAATTAATTTTTCTAATTCGAATCATCTTCTTAAACTGATGCATCTGTATCTTCTTATTCTTAGGACTCTTCTACTTCCCAATCATTATCTGTATGCTTAATAATTTTCACATTTTCTTTACTTTTTCTATCTTTTAAGCTTGCTAACACTGATGACTTTATATTAGGACGACCAATACTCAAATCCATATGACTTAAACTATCTATATCTTTATCAGTATTATTCAGTCTGATTTTTCGATTCTAATTTTATTCAGATTTTTTTTAATCTTTAAGCACAACACCAAGAGTTATAGATTTTTTAGGTTTATCTAATCCTAACATTTAACGAGTATGCGCTTGTTCCCTTAAGTCCATTTACTTTTCAAGTTTAAGCCCCCGTTTAGCTTTTTACTTTTCTTGTTATGGAAGCTTATCTTAGTCAGGTTTTTTCGATGATGGACTTGTTACACTTTCGATTGCTTATGCAACGATATTTCCAGCTGTTTGTCCAGCAGATTCAAGTTACTCTTTTATTAGGTCTGCCATAGTTTTTTTAGGTTATTCAACGTTTTAGTTCGTAATTTTTTTCGTATAGTGTAATAATGGAGTAGAAATTACTTTTGTATGAGGACTAAAACTTTTGGATGATGAATCTGATTTATGTTTGGATTTTTCTTCATTAGGCTAAGGTGAGTTAATTTTTGTTTTATCGTTTACAGTAATAGATACAATATCTTATCTCTTTGTCTTTTTTTGTATTGATCTCACAAAATTTTCATTTAACTCTTTGATGCTAGAATCAGATTCAGATTCAGACTCTCTATATGATTTTATTTTCTTCTTCGGTGATGATGATCTTGAGGATTTTCGTTTTGATTTTTTTTACTTCTAACCTGGTAGAAAAAAAGATTTTGCAGATTTCATAAAACTTTTACCTACTAGTTTTTCTAACGGTGATCTTTTAGAAAGTTTGTCTTTATTTGGTGATTTACGTTTTGAATTTAAAGAATTAGGTCTACTTCTGTTATGACGTTTAGATGACTAAGTATCCTAAGCTTCTGATTCATCTTCAAAGAATTCTGCTGATTTCGAGTTACTATTTTCTTCTGACTCATCGGATTCGTTGTCTACTGATTCTTCGTTATCAGAATTAATAAGTATGTTTAAAATTTCTTCTTATGTCATTTTAGCATAAGGATTAGACTATTCTAATGATGAAATAGTAGATTAAGTATCAATGTTTGCTTTTTCTTAACTATCATCCACTAAAAATGCCAAGTCCCCAACAGGTTCTGATTAAGCCTTTGGTTTAGAATTTTGTTAACTTATATTTGGCAAAGGTATACGATCTAATGAATTTGGAGTAGCGCCTTTCGATTTTACATCCGATTAGTTTTACACATTCAACTTTGCTCCCTTACCAGTCTATACTTTCTTTACTTATTACGGTGACTCGTTTGGATTGCCATATGCATACCGTTCGCTGAGAACATCATAATCATATGACTCTTAGTCAATATCATTTTTTGATTAAAGTTATTCTGTATCATTAACACTCTTTTTCTCAGATTAATCCGACTCATCATCAAAGTAAGCATTTACTCCAGCGTTTTCCCAATCCCATGCGTTATGAAATGAATCATCAGGTAGTTTTGGAGAAAGTCCAGGAGAAGGACCAGGTTTTAGAATAACTTACGTGTAATTAGACTTAGTTTCATTCTGATAACCGTCATTATAAATCTGACTATTATCTATCACTATGTCATTATCTTTATATTTAATCTATTCTTCTATTTCTAGACCTTGTCGTATAGCTGCTGCGGAGGGCTATTTTGGGGGACCAAAAAACATATCGTCTTCAATGTAATCGTTTAATTTTGCTGAAGTATCAGCAGAGTATTCTAGTTAAGAACTAGTCATTTGTTTATTCGTCGATAAGATCGGTATTTCAGGTGTTAATGATTCTCGTAAACAAAATTTTTTCCTGCGAGATTGATAACTATAACCATCATCATAATACTCTTGTGACATAGTAATAAACTAACAATTTGGTTTCGTTAAATCTAGTTATAAGTTTTAATATACAGTTTTAACTTTAATTAAGTAGTTTAGAAATATATATTTAAAAAATAAAATTAATTTTAAAAAAAAGTTCACAAAATTTTTTATAAGTAGTACGTACCTATTGCCTATTAAGATAGATTCAGAAAAAAAAAATTATAATGAAATTGAATGGAAATTACTGTTTAGGTTTAAGTTTAATAGAATAAAAATCATTTTCTCAGTGATTATAATCTATGATTATCTCAACACTTAATTATAATAAGTACTAAATGTAGCTCCTGAATATTAAAACAAACTCTATATCTTATACAATGAACATAGATACACTAAAACTTTTTAAGTAACTAAGTAATCCAACAGAATTTAAAATAAATAAAATATATTTATTCTTAGAAATTAACATGAAGTTATAGGTTAGTAATCAAAATTTTAATTCAGTCAAGTGTACTAGTTTAAAATGTATTTTCACAGCCAAAAAGTGATTACACATAGTAAACTAGCACTTGTATTTTCTTGTACATGATTGATTTCATAAAAAAGACAATTAAAATTTGACTCGAAGAAGTATAATAAACAAAACCTAAAGCCTACAGTATAAGAATTTGATGGACACTTATCTATTAATCTACAGTGTGTCGTTGTATAATTTCTTTAAAAACAATATCGGTATATTTAGCTTAAATGAAATTTAATTGAATACAGTTATAGTACGATTATCGATATCTATAATAACTTTCGAAATATTTGACAAAAATCTAAACATAAAGAATCTATTTTTTGATTTGCCTGAATATAGTTACGTCAAAATGATGCATATCTCATATAGAAGTATAAGTATGACTATAATAGCCATTGAATTTGCTAATACAAAAATAATATCTTTTAAAATAAATACAAATGTTACAAAAATATCAGAATACAAATGTTATAAATGTTAAATATATTGTACTTCTTCAATCTACTCATCTAGAATCACTTTGACTCTTACTACTGCCACTCGTACCACTTTTACTCCTACTAGAGCTATATTAACTACTTGAGCCAGTACCGCTGCTACTTGTATAGTTGGAACTGCTATCACTGACATCATCTTTCCCTCCATTATCTGCTTCAGTTTTTTTTCCCAATACTGTCGATCTCAAATCTTCTACTAAATCATCAAATCCAGCAGGTAGTACAAACAAATCAACAATTGGTCCACCAGCTAGACGACCTAGCTAAGTAGCAAGTGCTGGTTCGCCATTGATTACCATAACTCTATCATCTTCCAAAAGCATTTACCTTGTATTTCCTTTTTCATGCTGTTCTTTATTGTAATCATCAGCCACTCGATCAGCGACGATATCGAGTACCATACCAGAACCTTGATCAATAACCATACCCCACTTTTAGGAATCTACGTCTCTTTCTAAATGGATATTAAATGGTATCCTTGGCCGATTTTTCAATTATTTCTTCAACATATCTTCTCTCGCTTTCAGAGCAGCAGCGTTCTTGGCTATGCTTGATAAATCAGTGTTGAAAACATGAACTTCAGGATCCTCTAGTCTTTTAAATACGAGTTCGAGACGGGACTTAGTTGATAGTATGTGAAGAAATTTAGATGGATCGTATTCATTATTTACAGAGAGGATTACGTCACCTACTCGGACTCTTTCGTGTTGATAGACATTTTCAGTATTCTTAACTTTTGATAGTCCATCTGTTTTCGAGAAGTCTTCAGCTACACCAGTTCGCATAAGCAAATCAGGAAATCCAAGGACTGAGTCTTTAGATATAGTTAGAACGACTCCCAATTCTTAATCAAATGACATACCCCACTTTTGATTCTTTTTCTTCTCCACCTTGCATTCGTAGGTAGACCATAACTCATTTGGAGCTCTACGGATTCTAAAAAAATGTCATTAAGATAGGCCCCCAACCTGGGAGACTATGAAGTTTTAAAGGGAAATAGGTGGAGACTAAAAAAGGATATTTTTTACGATGTAGTTTTAACCCTTATCTACTTCCTGAGTAATTTCTATTTGTTAGAAGACTATGCTTCACTCGTATCGAGTGATCCTATTCCAGAAGACGACGCCGTCCACTCCGACTCTGATTCTTCTGCAGTCACAGGTAGTTATGGCTAACCTGCACCTAGTATTGCATAAGAAGTTATCTAATCTGCTGACTACAATCTTTCCTTAATATTATCTATTGTGTCTTGATGAATTGGTGATTTACCACCTTCTTTGTCTTCAAATCCACCTGTAAGCATATCGACTTCTAGGTTGTAATTTATACCTTGTTCTCCGCCTTCGATTGCTGCTGCAAGTTGCATTTAACGATCTTCCCGAATCTATTATTTCATACCCTGTTATTACTTAAATGTTGACTAGATTAACTAACCTGCCTTGTCTCTGATTTGCTCAACCTCTTCTTCTGTTCGATTGGCAATATTCATTTTTTTAGCAGCGTAAGCGGCAAATTTAGCTTCTATTGCTCTGGTGCGTTTGAGGGATTCGAATCTAGGGGAAGGTTAATAGGATGATATTAAATAAAAATTATTTGTCATTTAACATAATTGATCATACAAGAAAATTTTTTGTAAGCTTAGATTAATGTTTGTGGCACTCACGGTTAAGTTTCTAATTTTCTTACTAAGTACTAAAATCAGTTTCTAATTTTCTTACTACTAAAACCAGTTTCTAATTTTCTTACTACTAAAATCAGTTTCTAATTTTCTTACTACTAAAATCAGTTTCTAATTTTCTGATTTTACTTCTATTTTACATTCTTATTTTTACATTTTAACTTTGAGATTTTTATATTTTTCAAAATTACGGTTACACTAGCTAATTTACTAATACAGTAACTAATACGTAAAAGAAGCATGGCTTATTATTTTTGACATGTGACATTCATATTCACAACTCCAAGAGTAATACACTTATAGATTTACAGAAATTCAAAATTTTAATATGAAAAATAATTTATACTTCTTCCTCTACACAACTCCTCTCCATACACTTTGCACTCTTAAAACATATATCACTAACTTCTATTCAAAGTTTGATAATAAAAATCTAACTTTTACTTCTCCACCTTTATAAAGTTCACCAGGGAAATGATAAGTGTAGTCCTTAAAATCATAAAATAATGTACTGGGAAGGTAAAAAATACCCCTATTTTTTCACTGTGAAAATTCACGGTCTCCCCGGCTGGGGAGGTGAAAAATACCCATTTACTCCTAAGATTAAGTCGTTTTTACGGAGACCTCTTCCAAGTAGAGAACGGTTGGGATGTTCGACCTAGAGCATTTAATTATTACAATAATATGACAACAGTTACAATAAGTCTAAGTTACGAAGTATGGATTCCGATTTAACAGTTACATTTTAAAAAAATTAATTAAAATACCCTTGGTAATATATCTCTATCAGGATTATATACATATGGCAACGTATGCTAATTACAACCAAACAATTTGAAATCAACAGTTAGTGTTGGGTCATATGCAAAACCACATTCAGATATTGTAAAGTGATCAGGATAAGGAGGCTCATATACACCACGTTCAAAAGTGATCTCAACGGGTCTAACACTTAACATCTTTTCCAACTAAGTCTATACTAAAGTAGCACCATGCTTCTCACCTTTTGATTTTGAATGTTAGCCTTCAGTGTTTGAAACTGCTGCTGTTGTTTCGGTTGTTGTCATCATCGCTGAAGTGACTTTGACTCCATTGACAAGCTTAATCGCATCCGATATATGTAAACCTAATTTCTATGCTCTTGAAAATGGTTTCACATGTCTGATAACCGGAGGCCATTGATCCACGTCCCATGAAAAACCTAAGTGATGTCCTTCAGGAATAACCATTGCTTTTGTATATCTGTATATCTTTTTTTCTTACCCAGCTTATTTAGGACTCAAAGGTTCAGAGGCTAGTTATGCAGGGTCACGATGTATAACCTGTCCAGGATCGTATTTTCTCAATGTGAAAGCCATTCCCCGCTTCAACACCAATTCCAGAGGCCGTTATTCTAATGCAGGTTCAATTTATGCTCTAGCATGCTATTCAGTTATACAGTGTCTTTACTCAACGACCACTCCGTTGATACTATCAACAATATCACCCTATTTTACGCCGAGTTTTTGACCAGTTGTATGTCGCCCAACATATTTTATCCTTAATGGCCAACCTCTACGAAAATCAATAGCTATACCAAGAGGAGTAAACTCAGAGAAAATTATTCTGTGTGGTTCAAGCATTACTTCAGAGTTGAAAATTCGAATGTTTCGCTCCATTTGAATTCGAGCAACATTGTCCAGCACTTCAACTTTCTTACCATCCAAATGTTTCTAGCTCATGGCATAATAGTGATTATCAGGTAACTCTCTGGTTGATTCTCCGGGTCGACAGAATTCACACTCTACCGCCATACTTTTCTCCAACTGCTCATGAATTCCAAACACACTAGTTTTACCGTTACAGGATAATAACCGATCTCCGATCCTTATCTCCAAATAAACAGTCTTCCTCTCGGCCTAAAATCTGTTCCATCTCTATAGCACATTCGGAATCGGTGATTTCAAGTCCACTGTTCTTATCACTTTTTAACCAGCTGTCTCTAATCTCTTATCGAAGTGAAATCCCCAAGCTTCTTCAGGGACACGGCGTTTTAGAACGGCCTTATAGGTGGTGACATTGTCTTCTTTTCTTTCAGGCGAAACTTCAACTCTCTTCTTCATCATTGCTCTCTTCTCCTGTTATCCTTACACACCTAAACCACATTTCTCAACATCGTCCACTAGATCAGAAATTCTGAAAAAACCTAATGAAGCTTGTTTATGAGCTCGGTCCCCTTCGATTGCAGCATCTCCTTCTTTACCTAGTAATTAAGCTACCATTTTTGCTTTTCGTTATTCATCTTTAAGCCTCTACTACTTCTCATAATAGGCCTTCCACTCTTCCAAGGTGGAGAAATGTTCCTGGATAAGTTATGTATCTAATTTTGAGAAGGACACTGGGAGTGGCTAAACTTCTATTGAACGTGGAGCATCGACTGGATAACGGCCTTCGAGGGTTTAGAAGGAAGTAGGAGCCATGCAAAGTAACCGTTATTTTCTGTATAGTTTGGTTTCCGAAATAAACTCTTAGGCGTTGGTGTATCGTGTCCAATACATTCCACCTCTTTATTTTTCGAGTTTTAACATATTAGACTCTCGACTTGCTTTCACAACTTCACCAGCTCTGACTCGTTGACCTTCAACTTCACGACCACCTGGATTACTCTCATACATCGGAACTCCAGCTGGAACGTCAGTTACGCAAACGTATCTTTTCAGATCTTTGTACTTTTACATTTTTTTCGTTGATATTTTCAATTGAATGAATTTTTCTAACATTTCACGATTAGAAACTTTTGAAAAAGGACTCCAGCCTTATGTGTTACGAATTGCAACATAAGCTTCATAAGTTCGCATAGGAACTAGATTGACGATTGATAGGGAAAGAATAGGAGCTGGTATTGCAGTAACAACTGATGTTATATCTTTTGCTTCTCGAGATTCACCATCAACTATGTACCAACGATCAGGAGAGAGACAGTGAAGAACTATACAATAGTGGGTATCCCTGAAACCTCCATCTGGTGTGTTAGCTAGCAGATCTTCATCTTGATAGACTGATGTGAGGAAACTGGAGGAAGTTAAAATTGATTACTTGAGTTTTTATTGCCGATACAGGGTATAGTCAAGCCTTTACTAATTAAACCAGAGAACATATGATGGTTAAGGATTTTAATACGATGGGCTCATAGTGAGATCATTTTTGTCACTCAAGGGAAAATTTTTATCATGCATAACATGTAACATGTTTAATGCATCTTTATTAGAATCACGAATCATGAAGAGTTACTAAGGTAAAGAACGTCTGATCATTAATGCGATACCGAATAACAGTACCGTAAGGATGACGGAAAAATGCGTTAGTCTTGAATATAATTTTAGAATATTTATCTGTTATGACTAATACATTATCGGAGACTACTAGACTGACAATCCTCTGTAAAAAAATACGGAATGTTGTTATGTTTTATCGCTTATGGTGATAGAAACTAAAACTAAAACTTCTAATCAACTAAAAAAAAAATTGGAAAACTAACCTTAATAGAAGAAGTTGTAACTCCGTGGCAGATCTGGGTGTTACAGTTTAGCACTAAATTATAATGTTATTTTGAATTTGACGTAGAAAACGGATGAGTGTTTGCTTCACACAATAGAAGAAAATATAAAAAAAAGCTTTCATTTCGATAATAAGAGAGCTGTCGATTCGTTTTCTTTGATAAAGAAATGTTGCTCGTATGGCGCGACCAAATCACCTTGGTTATTTAGTACTTATATAAATAGTTCTTTTTTATGGTAAAATGAATGTAACGCGGGTATGACCTTGTAACGGAATATTCCGGTGACACGTGTCGCGACTTTTACTTCTATTTTAAACTGGGCACAAAGATCTTCAACATAAGAGGTCATTCGAATTTAGTTAGAAAATTAAAAGTTTTAGCACTGACGCTGATCATCCTCTTCTTTAGCATTTTCTATAATCTCTTGTTCTCATTGATGTAGCAGAAGATTAGGAGGTTTTTCAACTCGAAAATCAATTGAAAGGTGTCGATGATGTGTAATAGTTACATGCTTACTAACAGAGACGGCGAGTGACAGAAAAAAACATTTGAAAATATAAATTTAATAATACCGACTCTTCGCCCAAAAAACTTCCATTTCCCTCTCACTTGTACTTAAATATGGTGCACTCGTCATTGCGCATGGTTTAAAAGGTGGCCTATAACACTCTAATATCAATTTCAATGATTCTGCAACCTCCCTCTCAGCACCACTTGTACCTTCGTTTTCGATTTCCATAGCTCCTGTTAATTATGCATGTGTAGCAGCTTCACTCGTCACCCCACCACTCCAACTATTTACTCCATTATAACTCAATATCAGATCACCTATCCTAAGCTCAGCTCCAAAAGCTCCAATCTTCCTCATATACTCATTCCATTATGCGACTGGAGAATCTTCAAACTCCTCGAGTTCTTGTACTAGATAAATGTTGAGACCGGCAAATCGCTCATCAAGATAGATTCCCCAAGGAACAGATGTATCGAGCCTGGTGAGAGAAACTTTCCATCGTGATTTGGCAAGTGAGTTTGGCATATCAAGAGTTGGAGGAGGATCGTAGTTTAGCATACCTTATTGAACTTCTTCGAGTTCATGAAATTCACGCTCTTTATCTGCTATTGGAGAACCAGGAAATCCGGCTTCAAAAAATGGATTCTAATCTCCTTGAGTTGGTTGTATAGGTAATCCTGAGTCTTAGTCTTCAATTGCTTTTAAGATTCGTCGAGGTGATCGATACCCCCCTTTGTCTACATGCATTTTGTTGTGGAGAGTTTTTAGCTGGGCTACGTTTGGATCGTACCTAGTGAACTCCATTGGTAACTCCAAGTTTCTAGTAAAATACTACTCTCTGCACTTCAAGTATGTTATGTACCTTCGCTTTGGTAATCCAACGTTATCACACTCTAGCTCTGTTAGTGGGATTTCTTCAAACATCAATTCAAAAATGTTCGATAGAGCTCGATTCTAGTTGAATCTATCCCGAATATCCTGTTTCCACTCCTCAACGCGTTCCATGTAAGCCAGCCTCCTTCTAGTGGCAGCAGAATTATCCTTTGTCTCCAACTCTCTCGATCCTTATCCTCCTTCATTTATTTTTGGAAGTAAATTCTGACCAGGATTTAGATCATCATCATCGAATTCCTCGTCTTCAAGAGACTCCAGCTCGACATCATCTGGATATGGAGGGAGAACTAACCAATCCCAATTTAAATCACCAATTCTGTATCCATCAATCGACATGAGTTTGTCACCAGGGTGAACTGCCATATCAGGATCTTCTTAATTCCAGACAGAAGCGACAGTGCCTGGTAGAATGGATGCGACTTTTATTACCTAGAGAAAATTATAATCGTACTGAGTGTACTACTAGGTTGATGCTTCAGATCACTACCCTATTAGTATTATGATTAGAGTCGAATTTTCAGAGTCATATAAAATTGAACAAATTCCTCTAGCTCACTCTAGAAAGAGGGATTGATAATGGAAGAAGTTGAACACAGTCTATACTGATCGATATAGTTAAAACTTATTTAAAAAAGTTGAATTTAAAAGCAATGATAACGAAAAGTGGTTATAACTTTGTAATGGTTGTAAATCATTATAATTTTGAAATTGTGGAGATTACGATACTTTGATTGATATTTTATTTTAAACTTTTATGATCGACTTTGAATCACTTTATATCCTTTAAACTCAAAACTCCCTATTTTTTAGGCTCAGAATAAACAGCTGCAAGTGCATTACAAGGATTTCTAAACAAGTCTAAGTTGAATAAATGGTGGACCAGTTGTTAGGTCCTAAAGAAACCGATACAGTATACCTGCAAACTCATCAGACCGCCTTCAACAGCTTCTATAGATGTTACAGTGTGAAGTAATAATATCATGTACATTTCGAATAATTTAAAATTTTATATTTGTCAAGTTTGAAACACGGTGATCAAGTCAAACTTTAGAAATAAAGAAGTATGAGTGACACTGACATTGGTGAGGTAATCAAAGTTAGATTAAGACAAACAGGATCAAATTACAAAAAAAAGTCAAATCATAGTATATACCCTTCTTAACTTCATCCTTGGATTAACTCCATCACCTGTCATTGGATCTGTTGTATTCGGTTCTAAAAATAATTTTCTGTAAACGTGTTCAGGTTTAATTGGACTCGCTGCAGGTGAATCATCTGATTCTGAATCTGAATCATTCCTTTTTCTTTTTGCATCTGGACTCAGGTAATCAAAATTGTCTTCCATATAGTTATCGTGCATCCTTGCCTATGGAGAAAAAACATCACCTGGTTAACCATATTATCGAGCTAATTACCCTCGCTCAGAGAGAACTTCGGTTTCAGAAAGATTATCTCTATTGTTTATGTCAGGTAGTCTGAAATTATCTGAAGTACCATGGTGACCATCGAAAGCTCGTAATTATCTAGAGTCTGGTCGAGAATTATGAGATCTGTAGCTAATAGAAGATTAGTTTGAGCCTCGTGATGAAACTGACCTTGGACTGGCGTTATGGTTACCCTCTTTTATTGGTTACAGTAGATTATTTTCGTCAAATGGTTTCGCAGGAGAACCCCACTGTACTTCTCCATTTTAATCTCTCCTCTCTCTTGATTATGGTCGTGACTTACCTTAGCTATCGACTGAGTGCATTGACATAGATCCAGATCGTGAACTAGCTCCACTTCTTGATTATGGTCTAGAGTTTGAATACTGTGAACTACCCGAAAAGTAACTGCTGCCTATCGATTTACCAGACATAGGACGAGCACCTTTTCGTGTAAACTCGGACTCACTGCTACTGTGAGTGTAGGATGAGTAACTTGATCTAGACGTTCTTGATTCTGAGTATGATCGCGATGTTCCAGAGGTTGGACGCGAAGTTCCATCTGTATAGGACGTGTAAGATGATGCATAACTAGATCTTATAGTTGGTGCAGGTTATGATTCAGATCTTGGTGAATATGTGTCTCCAATAACTTGTAAGTCATCATCATCCTCAGGTGTCTTATTACTTAGATCCATACGCTAAGCAGGTTTTCTTATTTTCTTTTTTTCACCATCGGATGTTTTCGCATTGTCATCGAAATTAACTGATTTCTTTGATTTTAAAAACATCTTCTTTTCCTGCACTGGTCCACTCGTGTTTGATTATTACTAACTTCCAAAACTTGCATTTGAATTTTACCTAGCATACGCTCCCAGAGACCCTTTTTATACATTATTTCCCCATAAATCCTATGCAGGAATTATCTCCTTTGCTGTTTTGTTCTAATTTACAACGAATCGGTTAGCATCTTTATCACCACTTGCTTTCGTTCTTTCTGCCCGAATTTCTTATCTCAACTCTTTTCTACTATTCTTATCTATTCTACCTCCTTCAAGCGCCAACATCCTTGAAGGACTCCTATTTTTATGCTTACCTTCTCTATTCTTTTCACTATGGTCTGAACTAGCACTCGAATAACTGCTAGAACTTCCACTTTCGGATTTGCTTCCAGATTCACTTCCACTAGGACTTCTACTACGACTTCCTTCAGAGGAGCTACTGCTTTCACTTCCTGGAAAACCTCCACCACTTCTCTCACTCCTCTCACTCTTCGCTTTTGATGAAGCTTTCGATCTATTATCGTCGTCTTCACCATCAGGTACCAATTCCCAATCCATACAAAACTCTATACCCCAAGGTTTTTTTGGCAATGTACGATTTTATGGAGCTTTTCTGGTTAATAACACTGAAAAATTAAAACTGTTACCCTTATCGAGTTACGGAGGAGCTAATCTAACAAATCGTAACCTTATATTTCCTGCGTGATAATATTCATCAAAGAGTTCCTTATTAACTATATCCATTTTCGTTTAAAGTAGATTAGGATCTGAACATAGACCATCAGCCATACGAAGTTGAGTTCCATCAACATTCATGTAAACAAAACGGTTAGAAACCTCGCTTGCACGGGTTACTGTGTTCAACACATATTTACCACGGACGAGTTCATTAACAACCCATCCTGCTCCAGATTTAGGATCTTTCGCACGCTCCTCTATATCACGAATTTCTAACTATGATAAATTATGTCGTCGTTAATGTAACCAAACTTGATGATTTGGTACAACTGGTTAATCATTTATTTCAACCA
>JACKZZ010013788.1_pt1 | contig 17131 bp, 15 predicted proteins | sample 8027871 | NCBI WGS metagenome assembly JACKZZ01 (sample SAMN15724774, study PRJNA655200) | protist metagenome | isolation source: fluorescence activated cell sorting (FACS) single amplified genomes of... | place: USA: West Boothbay Harbor, Gulf of Maine | collected 2000-07-19
AGATGGAAGCACAAGAATCAAGTAGTAGTAGTACAAGCACGCAAGGCGGAAGTAAAAGTGAAAGTCGTTATAGTCGTGAAAGAAACTGGCAGATGAAGATCAAAACCAAAAGTCAAAGTATGAATAAAATCGAAAGTGCGACGACGAGCTCCTCAAAATAAAAGCCCGCGTGCGCGTTTTAACCGATTGCAAAAATCGTAATATAGAACGCTGAAGCATAAATAGGAACTTGTCTCAAAACAAGCATCAAACGTTAAAGTACTTATACATAGAATATCAGATGAGCTAGGCAAACAGTACACAAAATCATGTAGTGCTAGAACACCCCAGTTGCAATCGACGAAAAAGACGAAATAAATCAATTTTAATGACGCAGTGGAAAAAAAAAAATCAAGAGCTTTGTATAGTGATTTTTGTGGTGAAACTGCAGTTTATTTTGCTGCCACGTCGGGGCGATTCCTGTAAATAATCGCGATGTTGTTGCACAGCAATTATTCCCTGTGCGCTACGCTGAGGTATTCATAGCAATTACGACACATTGAAAAAGGAATATAAACTCCACAAACTCGGTCACTGCTCAACACCAAAGGCAGAAACTCGGTTGTGCGTTGCATCACGTTCTTATGGACGATGCTGCAGCAGTTGCAGTGCTAGTACAAGATACGACTTGATTTCGGTCGTGATACTCTACAATTAATATGGTGCCAGGAACTGCTGCATCAAAGAAACAAAAAATAAATCGGACCACTCGTGGCTGTCAAGACCAAGAGTCTTCAACTACGATCATCACTTTGTATATATTCTCTTTTCGACTTTCGCTTCGAGGTGCAAATGATTCGACCACTACTACTTAAAAACAGCGGCCTCTGAATTGTAAAATTTATCATTTGTCACGAACATATTGACACCACAAAGTTTTATTTGTTCCATCGACCCTCACATCTACTTCTGAAGCTGAACAACAGCCACAAATTCGCCCAGAAAGCTACTAGTACACCAAGCGAAGAACCTCCCTCAGCAACGCACCACCAAGGCACAAAATGGGCAATACCTCCTCCTGCTGCGACGGCGACCGAGCCGAGAGCAAGCGCCTTGCGGCCGGCCGCACGTTTGGGTTGAACGAAGGGCCGAAGCTCGCCACCACCCTCGGAAACGATCGTGGCGCGGGCGGGGCTGGGTATTTTGTCGGTGCACAGGGCGGCGCGATTAAGGACAGGCTGAAGGCGGGCAGTTTTCAGCAGGCCTATGGGGTACTAATCTAATCCTACTAATAAATTTTGAATACGATCTCGTTTTCAAGAGGTAGTTCTTTCGGTTCGGGCAAGCGCATGACAAGGGCATGATCGGCCCCCGCATTGCAATAATTACTCAAGGCAGAGGAATGTTGGTCCACAACTTCTTCTAAACTGTCTCAAAATCATATATAACTCCACATTTACTACACTTAGATCCTCGCCGAGCAAGTGGGCAAAATGGAGCAGACCTTCACCCAGCTCGCGGGCGAGGATTTGTCCATGATCAAACGACGGAACGCGGAGCAGACGGCGGTGACCCAGCACGGCGATTTGGATATCAAGTGCAAAAATGTCTGGGTCAGGAAGATGATGCTGTTTTTGCATGACACAGAAGGTCTGGCATGGAAGGCCTAGCATCACAGGTTTCGAGAAGGTTTCGCAATGCCTAATCCGCATGACAAATGCCCCCCTTTGGTGCTAGGAAGTAGGCATCTTTTGCTGCCTATGCATGAGAGATTTGTGTGTGTTGTGAAATGCGCATCACAACTTCACATCCTTCCAGACCCAGACATATTTGCATTTGATATTGGAAGTCATTTTGCAACACCTCGCTGGAGCTCCCGGTTCGGAAGCCACCGCGTACTGGAAATCTGTGATGGGGCAGAACATGAAAGCACAGGTCACGAAAGTCTGCACGCAGGTGAATTTGACCGTGGATCAGAACGTGAAAGACGAGCGCCGGGCCCGCTGCATGAAGAACCTGCAGATTTGCCTGGACATTGTGGCGAAGTATTAAGTATTTGTAGCAGGAGCAGCAGCCCTGGGGGTAGTTTTGGGAGTTGCAACGCTGGAGATGGTGTTCGGGGTCAGCACAAGCTGACGAGAGCAACCGCAACCGGTCGAGCAGCTGTGACATAACACCCTCCAGCACTGTTGATTTGCTCACTTGTTGAGCCGACAAGATCCTCCGATGTATTGCTTTGATGGATAATTTGTACTTATTTACAGCGATTTGATGGTTTGACTTTGATGATTCTTTAATTTTACGAGGATGTTGAGACACTGTAAACTCTCGCATGTTGTTCTACTGTTTTGATGAAATAATATTTTTTTCTGCAAAAATTCACGGATTAGGGCGGATTTCTTTCCTCATTCCACGTGGATACTTGCAGAATTTTGATGTCCACGTTATTTTTTCCAAACGTAAACTACTGGTACTCACTAAATATACAAGGGTTTATTTCTGTTAGTGTATGATGGCACCAGCTCTTTGCCCGCGACAGTATTAAGCATTTGTCTTCACGACCACGACCTTTGTACGATTTTTAGCATGGTACGTTTTTTCCATTTTTGTTGTAAAATACACGCAGCTAAAAATGCCAGGTATAGTAGAAGTGCTCTGAAACTACAACTACACACTTCAAGATAAATGACTTCGCCATTCTTTTCGCGATACTTTGGTCGCACGGATGAGAAGTCCAGAAACCTATGATATGGATCATGTGAGGATGCTTTTAGTACACAGCCTGGGTTACTAGCAGCAAATCTTTTTCAAAAGCGGGCAGGCGCAGCTACCAGACGCCCTGAGATTTTGCAATCGCCGAACTGTTCTCATGTTCTTGCTGCGTCGCTTGTAGGAAAAGGAATCCCATCAAATTCCGTGCCGAGTCCAGAAGCTAGTCGCGCATGATCGCGGCGATTTCTTGTTGCAAGCGTGAAGACTGGATATATTTATTTTTGTGAATTTTTCTTCCATCCTTTTCTTCGTGACCGTGAGGTGGTAGTGGTATTGGTAGAGTCCTTGGCTCGATCGTGAGACTGAGAGCTCACCATGTTGAACGATGTGTGCTTGCAGTCAGAGCGGAATTCTGCACTCTTATCTTTGTGCAAATTAGTATACGGTGTAGGCGTCATTTTTCAAAATTTTCATCTCGACAAGAGTCAATTTCAGCAATAGCATGGCTACGTGAGTAGGCCCCACCACCTTAGACGACCTGTAATTTTCCGCGACCCTCTGAAGACAGCACAAGAACCAAAAGACAAAGTCACAAAAAAACTAAAGATGGACGCCTTCCAGAACTTTTTCATCCAGATGGGGATTCTGCCCTCCGAGAAAGACTCCCAGGAAGCGACCTTTTTCAAGAAATACCCCGAAGTGACCTTCGACAATAAACAGGCGACAGTGGTTATCAAATGTAAAAATGTTTGGATCTGGAAGAACGCATGTTTGTCATGCTTGTCTGGCATGACTCTTAAATCTGTCATGCACGTTGCCCAAGAACCGCACTTTTCTGTCATGCGGAGACGCAATTTGTCATGCAGAATAGGCAACACCTACAAGCTCAGAAGTTTGTCATGCTGCGCAAGCACTTGTGGCCTCCTCATGCTACGCCACTCAGCATCACAAGTTTCCAGACCCAGGCATTTTCACATTTGATAGTGGCTCATCCAGCCGTGGCTGGGGACTTATTCGAAGATCTGGAAATTGCCCCCTCCGGTCTGCTTTACGACCTGCCAGGGAAGTCTTCGCTTTTATTTTCAAGAACTTCCTCTTCACTCTCATCTTCAACTACACTTCCGGACGGCGCAGGAGCCCTCAAAAGTGGCGAAGCTGCTGCTAGTCCAATAGCTACGTCGTCCAGCACTTCCGAGACAATCACCAGCGCCGCTGGTGTGTCGTCAGCTAGTGGAAGTTCTAGCGATGCTACTGCGACTACTTCTCAAGAAGCTGCCATCGCCACTGCCTCTACTTCGTACTTCTTCTCCTTCTCTCCAGCTGCGTTTCTGACAAATCTGTTCAAATCAACGCTGACCGTTTTGGGCTCCACCGTGGTCCTCGGCCTACTCCACTTCTATCTAGATGACATCTACAAGCGGAAGTACCGGTTTTCCCTCTTCGAAAGCGAAATTCTGGCCTACTTCGCGAAGAAGAACATCCTGATCACCGGGGCGACGAGCGGGATCGGAGAATGCTTGGCGTACCGGCTGGCCAGTCTGGAAAACCCGCCCGCGGTCTTGTATTTACACGGGAGGAGACGGGAGCAGCTGGAGAAGGTTTTTATATTGTTTTCTTTTTTCTTCTTGCATGAAAAAATACAGACGCTCACTTCATCTGGTCGCTACTACACCATCATTATACATCCAATTCCCAGGTCGCCAAGCAGTGCATCCTGCTCCAAGACGAGACGGTCCGAAAATTAAACCCGAACATCCTAGATCAAACCAGCCTCCAGAACCGCATGAAAATCGAGCCGATTTTGTCGGATTTGGGCGACCCCGACCAAACTTTTAACGCGTTTAAACGCGCGTTTAAAGAACCCAGTGCCCAGGAAACCGCGGACTTGGCGCAGCTGTTGACCGTGCCGCAACTCGCCAATGATCCGATTTTTTTACAGCAGTACGCGGCGTGCAATCCAAATGAACTGGACATTGTTTTCAACAACGCAGTATGAAATGCAAAAGTATCGTACTCGTATGAATGCATTACAAATTTCATTAGCATGAGAAATGAGATTTGTAATGCGGATTTACCTTTAGAAAAAGACTTGTAATGCATGACCGCAATTACTACGAGTGCGATACTTTTGTAGTTCATACGCTGGGGTGTCGCAACGGGACGAGTTTTCGAATTTGGACGTGGTCCCGATGAAGTTCATTCTAAACATATCCAAGAAAAAAACTGTGTAAGTGTAACTTTGTGTTGCAAACGCATGTACACCACTTATCACCTGTCATGCTAAACACATGCATGAGAGGCTCTTTTCGTACGTGTTTTCACGTTCTAGCTACGCATGACAGGTTTTTTGTGTCATGTAGAGCTGCAAACTTGTGATGCTATTCCTCCAAGAAAGTTACACTTACACAGTTTTTTTCTTGCACAAAACACCAACTGCTACTCCAACATCTTGATCACGAAAGCAGTGTTGCCGCAGCTGCTATTGTCCGGGCAGAAGTCCAAGATGCAGTACGAGGCGTTATATCCTGTACAAAAGTATCGTGCTGGTACTAATTGCAATTATGCATCACAAATTTTCTTTCCAAGGTAAAACAGCATGACAAATTCAATTTTTCATCATGCAGAGAGAATTTGTAATGCAATTTATACTAATACGATGCTTCTGCAATTCATACGTTAGCCGTGATGAACCCCGGGGTGAAGCACGACCCCGTAGCGGTGGTTTTGCGAAGCTGCGTGAAATTTTTCGTCAAGGTCGGGAAAATGGTGGTGGAGAAAGTGGAGAAAGCGGTTAGGGAAATCAGGAGTTCGCAAGGAGAGGAGGATTCGCCAGCCATATTAACAACACGCTCGACTACATCATCGGCCACCAATCCTGCTCCTTTCCCCCACGCCGCCCACATCGTCCAGCTCTCCTCGTTCGTCGGCCGCGTTGCTTTCGGGTACCGCACGATCTACGCAGCGTCGAAATTTGCGACCAACGGTTTCTTATGGAATGCAAAGATGTCTGGGTCTGGAAACCTCTGATGCTGAATTGCGCATGGCTGCAACGCTTGCAATGGCAGCCAAGCATGACAAACTTTCGGATCGCTTTCTGCTGCGTGACGCGCATGACAGATTGCCTTTTTGCATAACAAGGAAAGCTGCTCATTTGCTGCTCATGCAACACAGATTTGCCAGGAATGCAAGATACGCATTACAAGTTGCAACCTTCCAGACCCAGACATATTTGCAATGCATATTTCTACACGAGTCTGCAGGCGGAGTTGTTTGACAAGAACATAAAAATCCACACCGTGTTCCCCGGGTTCGTCCGAACAAACATCGCGAAAAACGCGTTAGTTTCCAACGGCGACTCCTTCGGAAAATCGGACGCGAAGATTGAAAGCGGGTTGGATCCGATGGAGGTGGTAAACCGGATGCTGGCCGGGGTGTATTTCAACGACAGCGAGATTGAGGTTCTGAACGACTGGCACATGCGGTTCCAGGCTTTGTCCGCCCGGTGGTTTTGGTTTTTGCACCGCTGGTTCGCGCTGAGCAATTACCGGAAACAGGTGGAGATGTGTACTACTAGTAGTGGTTCCACAACATCGGCAGCAGCTGGTACTTTAAACTTGAACAATCCGGCTGGAGCTAGCACGCTGAAACCAGGAGATCACACCGACTCGTCCGTCGCTTCCTCCGCCCGATCCAGTCCGAGTAAAACGAGAAGGAGAAAATCAATCGAATCCGCGAATAAATTTCCACCCGCGATTCGGGTAGTTCCGCTGAACTCCCCTTCGGTAGATTCGCATTCCAGTTTTCAGAACGCTAGCCATTTTACCAACACAAATAACCTCCACAACTACGGTGGTGGTGCGTCGAGCAATTCGAACTCGGTTGAAGAGGTGAGTAACGAAAATTTACCGAAGCGGGTGCAAAAACAACAGGTGGAGTATTATGAGGGTGCACAACTCCCCCTCTTCCTCGTTTGTCATGCAAAATTGCAGATCCAGGCTGTGCCTCTTGGCACTGTTTGCATGACAAGTTCTGGTAGCCCAAATAGCACTACACTCCAGTGGAAATTTCTCATGCAGAACCCGCATTCTTACTGATGCTTGTATTGCCGTTCATGCTATACAAATGAGGGGGAGGGGGAGTTGTGCACTGTCATAAGTATTACGACTTGAACAACAGCGGAAATTTGAGCTATTTGAGTACAGAGGAGGAAACAACTACAATTACTTCTGCGTTGAACAAGAACACTAACAATGCGAATACGTCGAAGAAAGTAGTAGAAACGCAGCAATTCGTCCAGCACAAGAACCAGACATCAAACACCTCTCCGTCTGCTTCAACCCATAATGCAGCAAGCGGAAAGAGCAAGGGAGCAAAAGAGGGTCCATCTGTTGAAACGCTGCACCTGCATATCGAGGGGAAGGTGGAGTTGACAAGGGAGTATTTGGAAGGCGGCAATAAAGGTGAGGAGCAGAGCAAGGTCCAAATAGGTAATTTCAGCAAAAACAGCAGCACCACCGGGATCGACAGTGAGAATTTGGAAGCGAATCCGATAGAAACAGACGCCGCGGCGGTGTCGTCGTCGCATGAGGAGTGAAGTTGGGTGGGTTACTCTTCCTAGTCACAGCACAAGATTTTATAACTGAAATTTTTGTTTCTAGCACAACTGACTTTATTGCCACAACGAAATCAGGCTTGTTTTTACGAACGTACTTTCAATTTCTTAATTTTCAGTCCTGTCCTTAATAGGCGGGAAAAGCGAAAAGTCCCAGTAACAGTATCCGTACCGCAGCTACCGCCACGACCAGCATGAAAAAGAATATAGTAAAAGTTAAGATGGTTTCATTAGAACCCGATGAAAACGAGAACACAGTCACCAAATTTTCCGAGACTACCTCCTTCCACCAAAGTGGACTAGTACTGGAGGCTACTCACTGAAGTCAGGCATTCGACGCATTGGCGGGACTGCGCATGACCGGGAGAACACAAACGAACATTCTCAATTTCGACTAGCGCATTGTTGTTCGGCAAGTATAAATCCATGTGAGTGACACGCGACATCTTCCAGAACTTTCGGGAACCGTGTGCGGCAAGATGAGTCAGATTGCGTGGTGAAATTTCCGAGAGAAGGTGGTCGTTTCTACTTGAGAGTCCAACTACTGAGGGACGGAGCATTGTAGTTGACGGTCGTAAGCTGATGAAAACCACGGGCTTCATCCTTGTTACACAAAAGCAGTACAACAGTGCAGACCAACATGCAAAAAACATGACTCAGATTTTCAGCATCGCTTCACCCCCGCGGCCACCTGGCGCCGGTCGTGCCGCACCGGATCACCCGCCAGGAGACGACGACCACAATCTTCCCAAGCAACGGCCACACAACCAGCTCCACGAAACCTCCAGCCAGCAAGAGGACCACGACGAAGCGACCTTCTTGGAAGATTTTCTCACCAAAAATCAGAACACCATCTGGCGGAGGAAGGTGTATTTCTGGCTCCTGGGAGGCATTTGGTTGGTCAACGGCATGCAGACATTGGTTCACCCGTTTCTGGTTTTGGATGTGACACCAGTTGCACCAGGCGAGACGACACAAGTAGAACGCAATGAAGACGGCACAGTCGTGCGTGTACAAAATAAAGACGCGGTGACAGCTCCTGACACCAAGGGCAAGGACACCCCCACCTCCTCCGGTGAGCAATCTCTATCAGCAACCTCCCTCCACGCCATCCAGCTCTACCTCGGCATCTCCTGGTTCTTCGGCTTCTTTATCGGAATGGTAATCATCTCCCCTTTAGCCGATCTCTATGGGCGGAAAAAACCGCTCCTCTATTCCCTTTTCGTCAACCTGATCGCGAGTTTCGCGTTTTGCAAGGCACACAGTCCTGGTGCTAGTACTTCTACTTCTAGTACAGCACCAGCAGACAAAAGCGACGTTCTCTTCGAAGACGCCTTCGTCCTTTGCCTCCTGCGGGCGGTGATTGGCGGGACTGTTGGTGGCGGCGGTATGGTGGCGCACTTGTTGATGCTGGAAATTTGCCCCATCAAGCTCCGACACAGCTACGCGCTTTCGCTTCACATTCAGTTCGCGGTTGGGGGAGCGATCGTTGCGCTCTTAGCATATCTCATCGGCCCAGGAGCTGGCACTGGTGGTGACGCAAATCATTTTTCATCCACCTCGTCCCAAGGCGATTGGCAGCAACTCTCTTTAGCGATAGCGTTGATTTCGCTGTTTCTTTTCTTACCTTGTTTCTGCTTCGTGAAGGAATCAGTACGGTGGAAATGGATGAATGAGGACGCGAAGAACAAAAAGTCCACCGTGGTCTTATATTTGGAGGATCTGGACATTGCCAGTCCGGGTCCGGGTTCTGCAGTACAAGCAGGTCCAGGTGATTTATTTTCTGAAAACACACAACTACCGACACCGTCTTCACCGCCAGCGGGAAACATGATTGGAGGACCTGCAGCGCCCGCGGCACCAGCAAGCAAGCAGCCATGTTCATCTTTGCAAATCACCTCCTCCTGCTCACCAGTAAGTACGGAGGTGGAAACCTGTGCACCTGATTTCAACTTCGACAGCGGATCTGGCCTGGAAAACACCTCAGTCAGGTCGTCGACAACGTCGACTAGTTTAAGTTGTGTTGCCGCGGTGCCAATGCCATCTGCCGTCGTTATTGGTGCGCCGGGAACTACGAGCTGCAGCTCATCAGCGGCGGAGGACGATTTTTCTGTTCCAACCCCGAACCGATCAGCCGGACAGGCAGAGCGCGCAGCTGATGTAACAGCAACAAGCGCGTGTCGAGATTTGGATCATCAGGCAGCTTCATCCGAAGATGTTGACAACTTCTGCGGCGCAGCAGGTACTTCTAGTACAGAGGACATTCCTGCCCCGCCACTCCCAATCGAAATGAACCGCGTCCATCTGTACACACTTTGCTTCGCGTGGTATGAGAATGCACAAGAACTCCCCATCCCCCTCATTTGTAATGCATGAACGGCAACACAAGAAACGGCAGAAATGGGCCTTCTGCATGACAAATCTAGACACGGACTGTAGTACTGTTTCAGGTTCCGAAATTTGTCATGCAAACAGTGCTTCAGCACAAGTGGTGGATTCGGTATTTTGCATCACAAATGAGGGGGCGGGGGAGTTGTGCACTTTCATACGTGGTTTTCCGTCTGCTTAGTGTACTACGGAATGTCGTTTTCGGTCGAGAAGTTGACAGCGAAAGAGAATAAAAACGGCAGTGACACCAGCAGCTCCGACTCAACTGCGTCAAAGGAACAAGCTGCGTCAACATCTACATCTTACCACCAAACCTACGAAATCTACCTTCTCGCCGCCCTCCTCGCGTTAGTGGAGATCCCGGCTTGTTACCTCGCCAACGTGCTGATGCGCATGAGGAACTTCGGACGCCGCGGCAGCACGTTTTTATTTTTCATCGGGAGCGGGGTGTTGAGCGGATTGCTGAATTTTGAACTAACGGAAACGTCGGGAAATGCTTCCGCGACCTCAAGTTCCGGAAAGGACAAGAACCAGTCCAGCAGCACCGCTTTGGTTTTGACTTGGTCCATTGTCCTGCTAGGAAAACTTCTCATCACCTCCGCTTTTGCGTTACTGTACACCTTATCATGTGCAAAAGTATCGCACTCGTACTAGTTGCAGGCATGCGTCACAAATTTCCTTTCCAAGGTAGAACAGCATGACAAATTCACTTTTTCATGCTGAGAAAATTTGTATTGCAGTTTATACTAGTGCGATGCTTTTGCAATTCATACACCTACGGCTCCGAGGTGTTCCACACGAAAAACCGGGGGAAGGCTTTAGCCTACCAGTCCGCGTCCGCGCGTGTCGCGGGCCTGTGCTTACACCCGATTTTGGCGTTCTTCTCGGCGCAGGGTACTGCTAGAGGTCAGAACGCGGTGTTCTTGTTGTTCGGCGGAGTTTCTGTCGCTGCTGGGTACTGCTGTCGGAGGTTCTTGCCGGAAACACGGGGGAAACCGATGGACGTGAATTTGGTGAGTGAAGAAGAAGAGCATGGGCATAATAGCACGGCTGGGATAGCAGGGATGAACATGAGCAGGTTGGATGAAAGTAATAAATTTAAATTCACGGCGACTTCTGACAACCAAAAGTTTAACAGGAAGTTGAAAGCACTTGACTGTGGGGTGGAAATAGAATCTGCGAGCAGGATATGAAATGGAAGAATGTCTGGGTCTGGAAACTTGTGATGCAAGTCAGTCAATAACAAACGCACTGTAATGCGCCGCCAAGCATGACAAGTTGCTTCGTGCTTCTGTGCTGCGCATTCCGCATGAAAAACTGCGTTTTTGCATGACACGCGAGAGAGGCTGTTTGTGGCCACGCAATACAGATTTAAGAGCCATGCCAGATCAGCATGACAAATCTCGCAATCTTCCCCAGACATTTTTACAACCCATACAGGAAGATTTGTGGGAGTTGCTTTGGCGCACAGGAAGCAGCTGCATCCCGGAAATAAACGGCTCTGTTTTTCATGATCTGACACAGGAAGTACTACTTTAGAAGTAGTTGGTACCAGGAGGGAAAATCTTCCGAGGGAGGACTCTGTATCTGTAAGTGCTGCTCGGTCCTTTTGGAGAGTAAAAAAACGGGCCCTGAAAACACTGAGTGGACACCGATCGTACCATGTGCCTGCTCGTGCTACGACTTCTAGAAGAAGGCGCTTAGCGCTACCACGATCCCGAATTTCTCTGCCATTTTGATCTGTTCCCGACTATGAAGATCTCGCTGATTAGATTTGGTTTTGGATTTCGAGCCACTATGAGCTGCGGGACAAGGGAACGGTAAGCTGCGATGAAACGGTGCTTGCTACCCAACAGAATGGCTCCTGCTGTGCCGGACTTTGCATCCAGGCCGCCCGATAATTTGGCCGTGACGTTCAAGAAGACGCTGTCGTCCAGCATCAAGAAAAGCAATTTCTTTTTTTGCTTCTCCCTGCTCGGACCACTTCTCGTCGTTCTGCTTTCCTCGAAACCTACCACCGCCGCCCCGGCGCCGCCTCTCCCGACCTTCCAACCCTCCTGTCTATGAACTGCAAAAGTATCGTACTCGTATAAATGCATTACAAATCTTCTCAGCAAGAGAAGTAAAATTTGTCATGCTGATGTACTTTAAGAAAAATATTTGTAATGCAAGACTTGCATTTATACGAATACGATACTTTTGCACAGGATACTGCCACAGCTGCACGAATGGGGATGTGTACAACGTTATCCAAAGTAAATTTATTCCCGTACACGTGCAAATGCTGTTTCTGCATGACAAAACTTGGCTTCAATCGTATTCCAGCATGACAGGTTGCTCACTACGAAGTTAGCGAAATTTGTGATGCATTTTGTACATGTACTGGAAATTTGTATTGCATAAACGTGTATAGCCAAAAATGCGAGTTCCAGCCGTCGCTCTTCACGGAAACCAGCGATTTCTACCTATCCTGTGCAAAAGTATCGCACTCGTAATCGTATTGCAATCATGCATTACAAATCCTGTTCTTAAGGTAATTCCGCATTACAAATTTTATATCTCATGCTGAGGAAATTTGTAATGCGTTTGTACGAGTACGATACTTTTGCAAAGCATACTATCAAACGCCGAACAACAGCTCGTGTCAAACCGCATTGGGCACTGGAGCGATCAGTTTACAGGAAATCCTCCGCCAGCAGACCGAATCCAGGCTGAGCGAGCAACAGTTAACGCAAACCTACGAGACGAACAGCACCAGTCCAGTGCTCTCCCCGAAAGCCATCACAGTACTCGCGGGTACGACCATTCAGGAATTTGACGGGGAATGCACGTCCTACCCAGATAGCATCGCTGATTGCGCCAAATTGGACAGCTACAGTAATAAATACAGCTCGCAGAACTCGATCAGCTTCGCGAACCCGGTGTCCCTTGCGAAGGACAGCTATGGAAACATCTTCGTGGCGGACAGCAACAATAACCGGGTCCGGATGCTAACGTGGTCGAAAGTGGTCGTCACAGTCGTGAACCTGTCCGGTTTTCGCGGGTTCCAGGGCGATTCCGGGCCGAGTCAGATCGCGTGGCTGCGGGGGCCGGAATCCGTAGCCGTGGACTCGCTGAACTGCGTTTTAATTTCGGATTTCGGGAACCAATATGGCACTCTCAAACGTTACATTCTCAATTGTTACATGAATTTGTGATGCAGAGCACCGAAAGTGAAAGGAAGGATCTTGCATCTCTAGCATCACAAATTTTGCACAGATTTCCATTCTGTTTAGTCCTTCGGGAATTTGTCATGCGCAGCCGCTTGCTGGTCGTGTGGTTGCTTTTTATGGCGCTTTTGCATGACAAATCATGTAACAGTCGAGAATGTAACATTTGAGAATGCCATAGCCAAAGGGTGAGACGGGTGTTCATGAACGCGGCTAGCAGTTGGAAAAGGAAACTTGGTGGATTTTGGGGTTCAGTGTGGCTACTCTTAAAGGGTGGACGAATTCAGTATCGATACAACTGAAGTTTTGCATCGCAGGTCGTGGTGTGCAGATGACAGTACTCGACAGTTGCAGCCCACTCGCGGAGTTTCTTCCGCACTTCAGATTGCACTGGTAGTCCGCTTTATCATGAGAAAAAAGTGTTTCACTGTAAGGATATTGGAAGTTCTGCATCACAGGTTTGTTCTACATGACAGAGAAAATTTGCCATGCAAGGTTCCTAAGGGAAAACACAGCTAAAAAGCCACTCTCTTGCATGTGTAGCAAGGCAAATGCTCCTTCTGTGTTCCATTTTATGCATCACAAGTTTACAGTAAAACAGTTTTTTCTTGCGATACACTTCCATCGGGGCTAGGACGGACAAGCCGGAATCCTCATTGATACCGGTCGTGGAGGTCGTGACCTATGTTGTTTTTGAGCATGCATGGAAATGGATATTTGTATTGCGCTCCTCTCCATGCATCGGCATATCTGTATCTGTATGTTGCACGTCCAGCATGACATCAAACAATACCGTCGTCGCGCTGGCCGACAATAAGCTCGGATCGGTAATGACCATTTCGCGCGTCAACGAATTCAACTCCTCGCAGGTTTCCAGCATCGCTTCCCTGCACCGGGGGTTTTCGTCCTCCCTTGCGCAATTGACGAGGCACTGGTGCCGCTCGCACTCGTCATAGTAATAGCACCTGTCCTATGAGAGTGCACAACTCTCCCTTCCCCTCATTTGTAATGCAAAATACCAAGTCCACGTCTTGCCCTCGAGCACAGCTTGCATGACAAATCTTGGAGCCTCAAACAGTACTGTAATCCGTCTGCAGATTTGTCATGCGGAAGCCACATTTCTGGCGTTGCTTGTGTTGCTGCTCATGCCATTCAAATGAGGGGGAGGGGGAGTTGTGCACTGCCATATGTCCATGCAGAGGTGCAACAGCTCCATGTCGCATTCGTTGCGGAACCTGGTATAGTGTTTTTTGCATCGCAAATATCATGTCATGTGGGTCTAGAAATTGATTCGCAATATTAAATTTCAGAGCACACAAGAATCTGTCATGCGTGGACAGGAAAAATATTACTTACTCCCTCACACACCGCCGCAGCCACAAATCCGGCTCCCACCCGTCTGGGCAGCGGGCGCACTCCGTATGAACTGCAAAAGTATCGTACTCCTAGTAATTGCAATCGTGCATCATGGCCAATGTAGTTCAGTTTCTTAAGGTAGATCTGCATTACATACAAGTTTCATTTGTAATGCTGAGCAAGTCTTTTGCTATGCGGTTTCCACTAGTACGATACAAACTTTTGCAATTCATACTCCCTGGCGAAAACCGATTTCGAGTTGCTCAGCCTCGGAACGTTGTACCGCGCATAGCCCCGCAGCGCGTCGCGGCGCTCTTCCTCCGGACACTTCGCAAAATTGTCGCACCCGGTGCAGTATGCATTGTAAAAGTATCGCATTCGTTGTACTAATCGCATTTATGCATTACAAATTTTTTTGCCAAGTTAAATCCGCATTTACAAATTTCCTTTCTCATCATGCTGAGGAAATTTGTAATCGTTATTCCTACTAGTACGATACTTTTGCAATGCATATGCAGTAGTCGCCCTTCCGGCAGGGGAGGCACTCCATGCGGCCCCGGGAGCTCAGCGTGAGCTCGGTGTTCATCAGGTTCAGCTCCCGGCCCCCGTGCATCCCGTTGATAGCACCGTGGTAGTCCTATGAACTGCAAAAGTATCGTACTCGTATAAATGCATTACAAATTTGCTCAGCATGAAGAGAAATAGAATTGGTAATGCGGATTTACCTTAAGTACAGGATTTGTAATGCATGACTGCAATACGAGTGCGATACTTTTGCACAGGATAAGTCCGTACCCGAAACTATGGGCGGCTTGATGTTTTCTTTCACCACGGGAGTGAGGGGCATCCCCGCGTTATCCTGTGTAAAAACGTCCCCACCTAATAGTCAAGATGGAGAATCTGCTACACAAATCGAAAAGCTTTGGTTGTTGATGCGCATGACAAGTTTGGCATCGCAGTGTAATTCTCGATTTAGGTAGTTCAGCGGCATCACAGACCTAGCACATCATGGTGATTGGAGCATGACAAATTTCGAAACACGACTAGAAAATGCTTCTCATGGGGCTCCGCATGGAAAATATTTTCAGCATGCAGATTTGCATATACAGCTATGACGAGGTGGGGACGTTTTTACATAGGCTACGCGTCGGCGCGTTGCACGTTGGTGATGCCGGACAGCGCACTGGCCGCGCCGTTGTTGGCCGCGGGGCCGATTCGGTCGGAGGAGTACACAGCAGAACCGCTGTCGGAGTTCGCCGAGGAACTGCCGCTATCCTGTGCAAAAGTATCGTGCTCGTAGTGATTCTAATTGCAGCCGTGCATGACAATTCTGCCGTATTAAGGTACATCAGCATGACAAGAAATTCAACTTGTCGTGCTACGCTAGTTTGTATTGCAATTTTGACTACTTGTACGCTACTTTAACTTTTGCAATGCATAGCCGCCACTGGAATCTGCGCTCGGATCCGTCACGTGGGTGACGATGGCTTCCTCGAGCCAGATATCAAAATGAAAAACCCCCCTACCCCATACTCAAACTGGAAACTTGTGATGCTGATTTATGATCACAAGTCCTTTTGTCATTGTAGAAGGGAGAAGATGCGGAATGTAGTGCTGGCTGGCGTGGGAAGTTTTGCATCTTTAGCATGACAGGAGACAAGTGCGTCTCTTGCCCTTCTAGCAATTATACAAACCGATTTGTGTACGCAAATCCAGCATAACGAATTTCCTGTTAGATACAGGGAGGGCGGAGGGGATTTTCCTCACAATATCAGAAGGGCCGGAGGAAGCTCGCTTGCTGGAACGACGGCGACTGGATGTAAAAACCGTCTTGGAAGGCGCAGGAATTGTACTCGCAGTCGAAGCAACACTTCCAGTACCCGGCTGGGCACACCGGGTTGTAGCACTTGGTATCCGTGGCGCAGTTATGAACTGCAAAAGTATCGTACCATACTAGTATAAATTGCATTACAAATTCGTTCAGCATTACAAATGGAATTTGTAATGCGGATTTGCCTTAAAAAGGAAAAGATTTGTAATGCATAAAAGCAATTAATATAGTAAAAGTACGATACTTTTGCACAGGATAGCAGTCGTAGGGATCGCCTAAAATGTCCTTCGGTTTTTCGCAGTGGCAGGAGTACCCGTTCTATCGAGTGCAAAAATGTCTGGGTCTGGAAGAGTGAGAGGTTTGTCATGCATATTTTGCAGGACCCCCGACGCCTGTAATGCATGGCCCAGCATCACAGATTTTTAGAGGACTTCCTGATGTCTGACCCGCATGAGAAATGCCGTCCCCACGTAGTACAAACTGGAGCTGGACTCCTCTTGCTGGTCATGCAATACAATTTTTTTTACAATCCAAAGACAGCATCACAAGTTCGCATCCTGCAGACCCAGAAATCTTTGCATTTGATACGTTCGGACACCTTCCGTCTTCCACCGCGCACTGGCAGTCGTCGAGGTTTAAAGAAGAAAGCAAGGCCGAGGCGGATGCTTCAGGGATGATAATTGAAGATGCGAGAAAGAAAAACATGGTCGCAGTTTTTGCTGCGGTTGATGATGTTGAAAATGACTTCTTTTCAGTTGATTTCGTCTTCCTTTTGTCCTGCATAGAGCTGGCTGCGACAGTAGAAGTTCCTTGGGTTCTACTTCTGCTCGTCTCCGTAGCTTCGTTCTTCTGCCGGTTCAGATTTTTGTACTTTCCTGCCGGTAACAAGAACAGTCTCAGCGGCCCTTCTAGTCGTGACCACAGTGATGTTGACTTGAAAAGTGGTGTACTGGTACTGTCCGAGCAGCAGGAGAAGCTGGGCAGGGGTGTTGTCATTGCTGAAACCACGGGTGAGCTGCTGGCTGCGCTTCTTATCCTCTTCCA
>JACKZZ010022100.1_pt1 | contig 17131 bp, 37 predicted proteins | sample 8027871 | NCBI WGS metagenome assembly JACKZZ01 (sample SAMN15724774, study PRJNA655200) | protist metagenome | isolation source: fluorescence activated cell sorting (FACS) single amplified genomes of... | place: USA: West Boothbay Harbor, Gulf of Maine | collected 2000-07-19
TTACATTTTAATATATAAAAACAGTATAAAAAATAAATATTTGTATGATGGAAGTTAAAAAATATGACAATTTCGAAAAAGTTGAAGAAAATTCAACAGAAATTTATAAACCAGGTGAAAAAATTGGTGATACAAGTGAGAAATGGGATATGGTAGAAAGAAAAGATGATACTTGGTCTAATACAATTTTTGATCAAAATGATGTAGATACATTTAAACGATTAAAATGTCGTAAATGTGGTGGTCGAAGCTTTGAAGTTTTAATCACAGGTGACTATGAAACATCAGCAAAATGTGATAAATGTGGTATTTACTATGTTGTACATACAGGTTAAAATAAATAAATAAATAAAATATGAAAGTCAAAAAATTTAACGAATCATACGGTCAGGAACGACCATCAGCAGAATTAGTAAATCTTCTAAGAGATACATTTTACAAGTATGGAGAAATGATCATGGAAGATGAAGATACAAAAAAACTATTAGAAGAATTACCTGATTTAAAAGGAATTGATAATATGAAAATTGGTGACTATTTAGTATCAATAAAAATAATGAAAAACCCAAATGAAAATTAAAAAATTTAACCAATTAAATGAATCAAATTTAGATTCTGATTTACAAAACGACTTAGACGATTTTGTAGAAGAAGTGGATAAGTGGTATTATGATAATGAAGAAAATGTAGAAAACATAATTGATACATTGGATGACTTAAGCAGTATAATATTCGGGTATGATGAATGGTTCAAAACAAACAAAGAAAAAATAGGAAATTCAGAAATAGATGTAACAATAGAGAATATGACAGGATTAAGAGTTTTGAACACACTTAAACCAGATGAAATGAATAACCTAATAAAGTTATTACAGAAAACAATAAACCAAACCGATGAAAATTAAAAAATTCCACGAATTAAATGAAGCCGCAGAAGATGCAGTTCAAATGGTAACATTAATTACCGATGACGGCGAAAGAATAGAAAAAGAAGGTTATGCCGAAGAAGGTGTAGGTATATTTGATTATGATGGGAAACAATACCCAGCAGCCATTGGGTTTAACGGTGAAGTATATGGAGCACAAGTAGTTAAAGATGATATTCTTAAATTAGATGGTAAAGGGATAGTACCTGGTATTAAAATGAATACTATATCGGAATCAAAAGACATGGATAATATGAAAGAACGTGATATTATAATAGAAATATTATGTCCTTTTTATATTAAGAAATATAATGATTTAATGAAATGGGCAAAAAAGAAAACACTTACAGATGCTGTGAAGTTGAAAAAATTTCTTTTTGAAAAAAGAAACGATGGTTGGGCTGTAGTATTAATTGCACCAGGTTGGTCATATAACGAATCTAATCGTATTACAACATATTTAGTAACTAAAGAATATAAAAACTTTGCTGATAAAAATGGAATTAATATGGAAAGTGTTAATTATTCTGGTGGACGAGCTAAAGATAATATGGAAACAATTGAATATGATGTAGAAAGGGGAATAGAAATATAATTTTAATATATATATAATACTATGAAAAGAATTAAAAAATATAACGATTTAGTTGAAACTAATGGACCTGCTTACGGAAAAGAAGAAACCACAAAAAAAGGTTTAAAATTTACTCCCGTAACAACAGATAATCCAACAATATTAGATATTAAACCAACTGATGATGAAGAAATAAAAGATGGAACATTTAGTGACGATGAAACATCAATAGAAATGGATGAACCAACACCAGTTACTAAGAAGAAAAAAACACCAAAAAGGAATATGAGAAGAATTAAAAATTATAAGGAAGTTAATGAATCAAATGGAAATTTACCATTTGAATTAGATAAAAGATATAGACTTGAAAAAGATGAAACATTTATCGAATTTTATTTAACTAAAATAGATGTAGATAAAGATGAAGCTTATATGAAGATCGTTTTACCTGGATCAGCTCATCAAGGTATAACTTTATCATCATTAATCGCAGCTGGTCCTGTATTGGTTGAAGAAAATAAAGAAGAAAATGAAGATTAAAAGATTCAATGAAAGTATAAGAGATCATATGACTCCTAAATCGGAAGAAGATATTTTATCTGCTTATAAGAAAATGTCACCACATGGTTTACAGTATGCTCTTGGTGATTTAGAATTATCTTTGAGTAAAGAATTAGAAGAAAAACTTAGAAAACAATCTGATGATGGAATCAAAGAAGCAGAAAAAGAATTAGATGAAATACTTGAAATGTATGGTGAAGTTAATGAAAAGGCTGAAACTAAAAAATTAATTCAAAGTTTATCTGAATGGATAGTCAAATATGGAGGTCCTAAAGAAAATCTAACTTACTTAAATGGTATTAATTCATTGACTAATGTACTAGAAGAAGCATTTGAATATTCACACGCACATGATTGGGAAGCAATATATAGTCACGATACTGTACATAAATTTCACGATTTTTTAAAACAATTAGCGTATGATTTCATATCATATCAGAACAAAGATTTTCCAGAATATTAAAATAAATATATAAGACTATGATAGTAAGAAAATTAAATGAAGCAGACGATAACGTAAACAGTACTAAAACAACTGACCTATGGGTAGTGCAAACTTCCTATGGTTCAGATATATATCATGTTTTCACTAAAAAAGAAGATGCTGAAATAGAACAAAAAAGATATTCAGAAGAATATTATAATTATTATCGCAAAATAAATAAAAATATGTCTGATGATGAATTTAAAGATCATTTTCAAATAGTTATGGATCAGATTAAAGTAATATCATTATATGATGCTATTGATAATAGAGTAGATAGTGCAATAGACAATGCAACAATGCAAGGTGAAGAATATTAAAAATAAAAAATAAGTTATGAAAGTTAAAAAATTTGATGAAATCATAGAAGAAAACTTAGATACACCAATCTTAAACGAGGAAGTAGATGGACATAGAAATATTAAAATTAATAATATGTCTATTAAGTTTGCACCAACAGAAAAAATAGGTGATCACATTGTATCTAATGAAGGGTATTATTTAGAATTTGAAACAAATGAAGGTATTTTTCATCAAAGAGTTAATAAGTATAATGAACCAGTGGATGACGATAATGAAATCCAAGAATAAAATAATATAAAAAACTATGAACATTAAAAAATTCAACGAATTAAACGAATCGGATAGTAACGATGGATTTAACAAATTACCAGAAAATGTACAAAAATGTACAACACGTTTTTTACAGGAAGTACAAGATTATATCTATAATACAGGTAATCAATTATTTAAAGGTAATGAACTTACTAATATATCAAATAACCAATTCACACTTAAAGTTAATCTATTAACAGAACAAGGATTTACTGATATCATACGTAATGAATTCAATACTGTTGAATATGGTGATGGTCTTTCTGTTAGTGTTCATAAAAAATTAGATAGTAGATCAACAATGTTTGTATTTAATGATGGTAATAATGAATATACTATACCTTTAATCACAACATTATCAGGTGGTGAAACATATGATGAAAAAAATATAGTAGAATATAAAGTATGGTTAAATACTTATGTTGCTAATAAAATATAATAATATAATATTATGATTAAAAAATTTGATAATTTTGATAAGATAAATGAAGATATAGTAAATTGGAGAAACAATCCTGATAACACTGAAAATGAATGGACTGTATCAAAATTAATTGAAAAGTTACATGAATTTGATGGAGATACACCAGTAAGAATAGCTTGTCAAGGTTATCATGGTCAAGAAATAAATTTTGTTCTAAAAGAACAAGAAAACATTAGTGAAGAAAGTGGACATAGTAGTGATGATTATTATGATATAGTTCATATTATAGGAAATGGTTCACACCCAAATGAAGAAATTGATGAAGAATAAAATATAATAATAAAGATATGAAAATTAAAAAATTTAATGAATCAGCGGATAACCAAATAGATTATTTTGATGCGTTTGATCAATTTATAATTGGAAGAGAAGTAACTAGTTTTTACACAGTTACCCCTTATGGTGATAATGATTTACCATCAGAAGAAAGATATTATGGTGATGGTATTATCGTTGAAGGTAATTATAAAATGATTAGTCATGGTGGTGGTTGTTCAGGTGAAGATTGTAACACATCTTTTATTCTATCCCCAGATGATAAAATTATAGCAAAAAGGAATTGGTAAAATTATGAAAAATATTAAAAATTATGAAAATTTTTTAAACGAAGAACTCGATTTGTTTGGAAAAAAGAGAAAAGAAGAAGATAAATTATGGTCAGAACATAATGATATTCTTAATGGAATAATTAAAAAATTAAAAGATAAAGATATTATCTTTTCTGATGCAGCTCCTTTGAGGGATTATAGACCATTTAATTTTGAATTTCTAAAAGAACATGATAATCATTATTTTTTATTCGGTGATCAAAAACCTGGAATGTTAGAATTTGAAATAGGTGCTTATAACCGAATCCCACCAGAACTATATAAAACATTCAATATATTTAATGAAGATATTGATCTTATTGTTGATGAAATATACAATAAAATAACTAATGATTAAAATGGAATTTAAAAAATTTACACAACTAAACGAAAGTGATGATTATATTGATTATACATTGGATGATTCAATAAAATTACTTACTAACATAGTGGATGAATGGGAACAAGGAAAATATAAAAATACTGACCCTGTAAAAGAATCTTTCCAAAAAGGTAGAATTTTAGGTGGAATTGAAACTATTTTAACTTTACATGGAAAATTACAAGGTGGAAAACCATATGATCCAAAAGGAGGTGAAGATTTCCCAACTATGATGATTAGAATGGCAAAAGAATTGATAGAAGAATAACCCATTCTGTATTTGGTACAGAACCAGCCTCCATGATTGATTGGGGGCATTTTTATGCTTAAAATACTGGTTTTTAGTTTGATATTCAACTTTTAATATATAAAAATATAACTTTACATTCAATCTGAACTATATAATGATATAATAATTATACAATAATTTTGGTTTTACATTTATTTTACCTATATTTGTAATATAAAATAAGTGTAATTAAAAACTACGTATATGATGAAAGATAGTAAATTTACAGTAGACACAATTCGTGAAGAACTAAAAACTTACCTTACAGAAACGGGGTTAAAATCCTTAGTTTTAGGAATATCTGGTGGAATAGACAGTGCAATTGTTGCAGCTCTTGCTAAACCAGTATGTGATGAATTAAATATACCACTTATCGGTAGGTATATTTTTATTGATTCAAACAAAAAAGAAGAAAAAGATAGAGCTGACTTAATAGGTGAATCATTATGTACTATCTATGATAGTGTTGGTATGACTAATGAATATAGTAAATTATCAAATGGATTACATATTAAAGATGAAGATCATTGGGTTGATGGTAAAGTTAATACCAAATATAAAATCAGACAAGGAAACATCAAAGCAAGATTAAGAATGATTAATCTTTACAATTTAGCAAGTGTCAATGATGGATTAGTTCTTTCTACTGACAATTACACAGAATATTTATTAGGGTTTTGGACATTACATGGTGACGTTGGTGATTATGGTATGATCCAAGAACTTTGGAAAACAGAAGTATATCAACTATCAAGATGGATATGTGATAATGAATTTAAAATAGACGCACCACATTCAGAATATGATAAAAGAGGTGAAGCTTTAATGGGTTGTGTTAAAGCAACCGCGACAGATGGTTTAGGTATCACTAATAGTGACTTAGACCAAATCTTGCCAGGTTTTATCGGAAGTTCAGAAACAGGATATAGTGAAGTAGATGCGGTGTTAAAATGGTATCACGAAACAGGTGAAGGTGATATAACTAATCCTGTATTACAAAGACATATTAGATCAGAATTCAAGAGAAATAATCCACTTAATTTAAAAAGAAATAAAATTGTAAATGGATAAATATAACGTTGGTGACACAATTTATTTTATTAATTACCCTAAACGGTTTTTTAATAATAAGACAGGTGATTGGGAAACTAAACTTCTAAATGGACCAAACCAAATTAAAGGTCTATCAAAAGAAGGTGATGATGATAATGTTTGGTATAGGGTTTATGTGGAAGGTCATTATTTTAATAGTTATGATAAAAATCAAATAAAAAATATTAAAACCGAAAAGGAAATGATAAATTTTAAAATAAAAAAACTTTTGAATAGAATAAACACAAATGTATTAGCACATTAAAAAAATAATAACAAAAAAATGGATTGCTCTATAGACTACCTTTATGATTTTTCTAGAACAATTACGAACCACATTCACGATTGGGGTACAGTAGGTAATAGAATGATGTTTGTTGATGAATATTGTAATAATAATAAATTAGATGGTATTTATCGTGAAATAATTGATGAATATTCCAAACATTATTTAGAAAATGAACTATCTTGGTTTCCAGCTATGGATGAATTAGAAGAATGGTATATTCACTTTAAAAAGAAGAAAAAATGATTTGGACATTAGAAGAAGTAAATAAATTTGCATCTGATCTTAAATCAGATGGGGTAATTGATAATGAAGAAGCGTTTGATATTGCAAGATTTATCTTAGAAGATGAAGTTGACTTATATGATTTCATTAGATATAAGATGAAGATACAATCACCCGTTGAATGGTTAACTCAAAAAATTATATAATGAAAAAAATATTCATTAAAAGAAATGAAAAAATCATTAAAACCTTAAAATTATGATATTATATTCATTTAACATTAAGAAAAAAAGATTACGTGAATTACAGTTATTTATTAAAGAAAATTTACCCAATACAAGGTTTAGTAAAGAACCTTATAATGTGGGTAATCTTTGTTATGTATCCCTTGATATGGATTCAACTGATAATAATAAAATAAATGAATTGTTTAATAAATGGCATGATGAAGATACTTTACCAAAAACGAAAAAAGAATTTTTTGGAAAAATTTTAAACATTTTAAAAACTTAAAATTATGTTAACAATATTAATTTCAGTAGTAATATTCGGAATAGTAGGAATAATAACATCTAAAAATATTGATATATCATCATATAACTATAACGAAACCCCTATTTTTAACCATATGATTATTTATATCATAGTAGGGTTTTTTATCGGTGTTATCGTAATGGCTGCTATACCTGATAAACAATTAAGAATTGATACAGATTATAATCTTTTAAATATGGCAGACAACCGAGATGTTGAAGGATATATTAGTTGGTTAGGTGGTAAAATTGATACCGAAACATATTATTATTTTTACATAGAAGAAAATGGAATATTAAAACAATTAAAAATAAGTTATTTTGATATTGGAATTGTAATTGATGATGATTTAGATGTTCCTGTATTAACACACATTACATCAGAAAGAACAAACTGTTTAAGGAATTGGTTTGCATATGATAAACCATTAAATGTATACCTTTTAACAATATCAAAAAAACATATTGAGAAAAAGTATTTATTAGATAACGAATAAAATTATGACAATAGGATTATTTGGAACGTGTGGAAATTCCCAATGGAGAAATAAATTCATAGAAACTTATAAAAAATTAAATATAGATTATTTCAATCCTGTAAAAGATGATTGGAAACCAGAAGATGCTGAAATCGAAGCAGAACATTTAGCTAACGATGAAATTATTTTATTTCCTGTTACCGATGAAACACTTGGGTTAGGAAGTCTCGGTGAAGTAGGTTTTTCGATCCTACAAGCGATTAAATTAGATTCGAATAGGGATATAGTCATTATGATAGATAAAGACCTTAATGATGAAGCTAAAGACTATTTCGATGATAGTATGGTTAGAGAATCTATAAAAATGAGAGCATTGATTCGAGCTCATCTAAAAAAACTAAATTATCCAAATGTATATTTAGTAGACAATTTAAGTAATATGTTATTAATTACATTACATCTTAAAGAAATGGATGATGTTAGAAAGAAAATTTCTGGTTATGTATCTAAAAAATAAATCATGGATAGTAAAGAAATTTTAAAAAATATTAAAAAATATAGACTCAAAAAAACATCATCGTTTATAGTATTATATAAACAAGGTTACTATGCTCAAAGACAACCAAATTATAATTGGAGTTTTACAAATAATATTACACTATCCAAAAAATATAAAACATTTAACAACGCGATGAAAAGAGCGATGTATACCGTAAAACAATACCCCTTTATATCCATACAAGAAATTCATTCTGTAACCGAAGTAAAAGAAGGTTATTCTAATACAGAAGAAAGTGTAGTGAAAACATGGGATAAAAAAACCGCAACTGATATTTATAGAAAAAAACAATTAGAAAAATCTTCTAAAAAATATAAAGTCAATACAGACCCATTAACTGTTACTATTATTAAATCAAGTACAGATGATGATTTTTGGAATTAATTTTTAATATATAATTTGGGTATCTAATCCAATACAAAAACAGGTGAAATTCTTGTTTACCATTTTACAATGGTGTCTAGGCGTTGAGGGGATAGGATACTGAGATAGTTTCAAAACATCCATTTGCGTTCCCCTCTTGTCAAGGACTAAACTTTCATTCAATTTCCAACTATAATATTAAATAGAATAAAATTTGGTTTTTCCGATAGTTTTTCTTATATTTGTAATAATATTAACTAAAAACAAAAAATATGAAAGCGACATTAGCAACATTAGTATTGTATATCTACAATAAGTATTTATACGAAGATTGGAATGACTTAACAAAATTAGGTAGAATTTGTATTTACCCTTTTTGGTTAATTCGTTTAGTTGGTGTTATTTTAATTTCACCTGTATTAATAACTGGTTATTTTTGGGAGAATTCAGAAATGTATTCTACAGTACAGAAAGCTAGACTCGAATCAATGGTTATGATGGATCAAATGATGAGTCAAATGACAAACCTTAAAGGATAATAATATGACGTATTTTATAATTTACCCACAAGGAGATAGAAGTAAACTAAGTGTAGCAGAATTATCAGATGCGATGTTATATGAAAAATCTGATTACGCTGTTGCTTCAAGAAAAGAATTTTGGGATAAAGATGAAGCTATCGAATATACTAAACAATTAGCAAAAGAAAATGATCTACGTTATGTGGGTGATAGTGATGGATATTTAGATTAAATATATGGTAAGAAATTTTATACAAGAAACAATTGATATGCTGAAAAAATCAGCTATAAAGATTGAAAGTGATTGGTCAAAATTTAAAAATGGTGAAATGACCAAAGAAGAATTCGAAGATGAATATAGTCACGTAATTAATGGTTGGGTTATTGATGAAGCACAACACGAAGGATATACCCCAAACAACGGGTGTAAATATTCGGAAACCAACCCTGATTGTGATTATTTCAAAAAAATGAATATTTAAAATTATGTTTATAGTATGGATTTATGTAGGTGTATGTTTGTTATGGGGTTCTATAGCAGGATATAAACAAAGTAGGTACTCAATCAAATCAACATTTGGTACATACTTAGCTATCATTTCAATGAATATGTTATTATTCCCATATGCATTTTATATAGCAATTAAAGAAAATAAATTATGAAATTAGAAATAAAATATAGAGTTTGGGAAGATGATCAGATGTATTATGTGTTATCTGTTGATAACCGTGATGTATGGGAAGGGGAAAACAATGAACTGAAAGGGTCATATAGTTGTTGGTATCAAAGAGGTCAAGCATCAGATGATGGTTGGTGGATTTATGTTGCACCTGAGGATGTAATGCAATATGTTGGGGTAAAAGATAGAAACCTTGTTGATATCTATGAAGGTGACATTGTAGACATCTGTAGACACGGTGATGAAAAAAATATTCAACAAATCGAAATTAAAGACATACGTAGATTACCATCAGAACTTTTTGGTTCTAATTTTACATGGTGTGAAGTAGTAAGTAATAAATATAAATATAAAAAATAAAATTATGATTAACGTAGAAAGTAAATTTGCAAAGAAAATTGCTGAAATATCAATGGGTAAAGTTTTCTAAAATAGAAAAATATAAGATTTGTAATAAATTAAAAAAATTAAAAAAATAAAGATAAAATATGAGCGATTCAAAATGGTATGTAATTAAAACAGTTACAAATAAAGAAAAGAAGTGTAAAGAACAAATTGATAGTGAGATCAGAAATCATGGATATGATAATGATGTCAAACAAGTTGTTATTCCAATGGAAAAAACTTTTCATGTAAGAAACGGTAAAAAAGTCGCTTCAGAAAGAAACCATTATCCTGGTTATATCCTTATTGAAACTAATCCACGAATTCTTGGTGAATTAATGAATATGTTGAAAGGTGTTAATTATGTATCAGGATTTCTCGGTGGAAAAAATACTGCTCCACTTAGACCAAATGAAGTTACACACATTCTTGGTAAAATGGATGAACTTGCAAACGCTGATGAAACTGTTCTTGATAGATATATTGTTGGTGAAATGGTTAAATTAATTGATGGTCCATTTAATACATTTGTAGGTAAAGTTATGGATGTAAATTCCGAAAAAATGAAATTAAAACTAAATGTGAAAATCTTCGGTAGAGAAACACCACTTGAAGTAGATTTCACACAAGTAACAAAAGACGAATAATGAAAAAACCAAATAAATTAACAAAAGTATTATTCTTCCCAATATCAATTTTAATATTGGGGATGATATTTACTCCAATAGTATTCAATAATTTTAGTACAGGTACAAATCCTGATATTCCTATGTTAATTTATGTTTTTAGTGTTTTAACGATTGTAATATTATCAATGTATATAGCAACCAATATTATATTTGAAGTATGGAAAAGAAAAAAGTAACATATAACCTATTCTTAGATGATTTTAGACAACCATCTGACGCATTTTTATATACATATGATCCAATTTATCAGAATTTAAATTGGCTCGTTGTAGTTAACTATGATCAGTTTGTGGAAACGGTTGAACGTTACTATGATTTAAGTGGTATATTACCAACTATTATTTCTTTTGATCATGACTTAGCAGATGTTCATTACAACCACCAAACAGATATCCCATACGATGATATGGAAGAAAAAACTGGATATCATTGTGCTAAATGGTTAGTAGATTTTTGTATGGATAATGATTTACCATTACCAGAATATTACGCTCATTCTATGAATACAGTTGGTAGAAGAAATATTCTTGGGTACTTAGATAATTATGTTAAATTCTTAAAAACTAAAGATAATGGCTAATAGTACAGAAAAAATATTTGCTCTTCATTTTAAAACAACAAACCCATTAAAATTACACGAATTCATTAAGTCTTGTAGTGATGTTGAACAAGGGAAAAATAAATATTTACATTGGACAAGATTTCTTGATGGTTTTTATACATTAGCAACATTAGAAAATACCACATGGAATGTTAATAACTTATCAAAAGCTATTAATAAACACATGGAAAAGACTTGTACGTTTGTAATTTTTGAAATACAAGATTCAGCAGCACAAGGTAGAATGGATGGTGACTTTTGGGTAGAATTAAAAAAGGCAAAAGATTTAACAGGTCATTATAGAAATTTAAAAAGAGCTCGAAAACTTAAAAAAATAGTTGATTACACTAATAAAAAATCTGAACTTGAACGAAAAGAACAAGATATTCTAAGAAGGACTGAGGAACTTAAAAAATCCATTGATCTTAAAAAGAAAGAAAATGAATTAAAAGCTCAAGAAGAAGAACTTAAAGAAATGGAAAAACAATTTCAAGAAGATAATAATCCTGAAATCATTGAACCTAAAAAAAGGTGGTGGAAAAATTAAAGACACAAATAATTTCTGCATTCTGTGGAACTGGTAAAACATATGTTTGTGAAAAAACTAACATCAAATCTATTGAAATTGAATATTGGAAGTATAAAGATAATGGTTTACAAAAAGACTATCTTAAAGATATTAAATTCCAAATTGGAAAAGTAAACTATATTTTTATAAGTACTGATCCTGATGGATTAAAATTACTAAATAAAGAAGGATACGATATAATGTTAGTTTATCCTGAAAATAATCTAAGAAATGAATATTTAGATAGATATATTGATAGAGATAGCCCATATGATTTTATTGGAACATTTATGAAACATTGGAATTTGTGGATAAATGAATTAAAGGAACAAAAATACTGCAACCATACTATATTAAAAAGCGAAGAATACTTATATGACTACATTAGAAACAATAAAATTTGAATTAGATAATTATTTGGAATTTGATTCATCTGAATTATTCAACAAAGAACACATTGATTTAGTATCAATATTTGGTGGTGCAATTCGTGATATAGTAGCTGGTCAACCCGAAAAAATCAAAGATATAGATATAATTGGTCTACCTATTTCATTAAGTCATATTACTGATGTACTTTTAAAAAATGGATATACTAAGATGAATTTGGTTAAACCAGAATTACATCTAATATACAAAGAAATAAAGTTTATCTTTGAACCATTAACATACATGAATAATAATCTTAAAATTGTACAATTAATAAGACCACACACCGTTAATGTTAGAAATAGTCCACCAAATGAATATCATTTAGTTAGACAAAATTATTATTCATTATTATCTAATGTAGATTTGACATCTAGTGGATTATTTTATGATGGTGAAGAATTATTCGAAAGTGTTAATTATGCATATATTCATTGTAAATTAAAAATATTTGAAAAATTACCACACGCAGTAATGTATAATAATCAACGAACATATCTTCGTGCTGAAATGTTAATGTACAAGGGGTGGGAAGAATTAGATGATACTACATTAGTAAAACGAGCAATGAAAATTCATCGTATCAAAAACCAAACGTTAAGAAATTTAGATAATTATATTATTAAAACAATATCAATACCAGCAAAAGATAGATATGATTTAAATCCTTTAAAAAATGATAGATGGTTATGAAAAATAAAAAATTACAACAAGAAATAAATGATTTATACTTATCTGTGTTTTTAGATTTGAATAATTATGATAAATTTGAATTTAAAGATACTCGTACTTATGCTAACTATGATGATTACATAGATAATTATTATATCAGTCCATCATACAAATTAAATGATTCAGATCACTGTTTTCGTTTTTATATTAAAAAACATTGGTTTAACTATCGTATAGAAGTTAGAACAGTTCCAACAGTCGAAATGAATAATTATCATAGAAAATTTAATATTTATAAAGATACACTACACCTTAAAAGAAAGGGTGATATTAAATCTAAAATAATGGATATTATTGATTATGTGGATTATAACGAAATAATGAAAAAGGTTCAAGGTAACTTATCATTTGCAAGAAAAATGAAACTAAAAAAATTGAAGAATAGATTAGTGTAAATAAAATTAAAAAAACTTCGAAAAATTTTGTTTAATCCATTCATTATTAGTATATTTGTATATAACTAAAAAGATAAGATATGATTATTCAAACAATGTCCATCGTAGTACCTACTAAAAGTCGTTGTGTAAACGATTGTAAATTTTGTGTAAGTAAAACACACACAAACGATTACGAAGATAGATTTCAAAACAAAGAATCATCAGAATACATATTTTACAAGTCAGACCTTCGTAGAAGATTCGATTACGCTAAACTTCACAATGTAGATACGATTATTTTAACAGGTACAGGAGAAGCACTTCAAAATATACCTTTCCTTTTAATGGTTGATGCAATCTTAAAAGAAATGGATAACCCGTTTCCACGAATTGAATTACAAACATCAGGAGTTATGTTAACAGACGTTAATTTAAACATTCTTCGTCTAATGGGTGTATCAACAATAAGTTTATCAATTAGTGATGTTTTTGATGATAAATCAAATTTAGATATTATGGGTGTTCATACTAAACTCCAATTTAATCTAAGTGATATTTGTGAAAAAATAAAATCATTTGGTTTTAATCTTCGATTATCATTAAACATGACATCTGTTTATAATCATATTAAAACACCAATTACATTTTTCAATAAATTTACAGAACTTGGAGCTAATCAAATCACTTTTCGTGAAATGTATTATTCAGATAATGATACGGATGAAGATAAGTGGATTAAAGATCACTTAGTTGTACCAAGTTTATTAAATACAATCAAGTACTACATCCAAGAACACGGAAAACCACAATACATACTCCCTTTCGGAGCTATTGTTTATAGTATACATGAAATGTCAACTGTTGTGGATGAAGATTGTATGGATGTTAAAAGTAAAGTAGATGGTATTCTTAAATACTTAATACTTCGTGAAGATGGTAAACTTTATACTTCATGGGATGATAAAGGTAGTTTAATATTTTAAATATTTAGAAAGAAAAAAGGGTGACTAATAATCACCCTTCTTTTTTATATTTCGTTACCTTCTTCATCTCTATCAACATCATCTTCGTCATCTTCGTCATCTTCATCTTCATTCAAACCATTTTCTTCTTTTAATTCATCTTCTGTGATATCACTATCATATTTATTTCCATCATGATCCCATATCCACCAATTTCCATCACTTTCATCATCGACTCTCCAATCGGTATCAAATGCACTCACATCAGTATAAACTTCTATAGAATCATCATCTGGTAAATTATCATTGTGGTATTCTGAATAAACAGAATCTTCACACCACACACCATGCCATTCACTCCAATTAAAATTATTTTGAGCATAATCATCATCACAAGTATTACCTTCATGTGTAGTTACATAATCACTATAATCTCTATATCTATCACTCCACCCATCATAATGATCCATTTCTTCCATGTTTTGTTCTGCATAATCATTGGCAATAGATTCTCCATAAAAATCCGAATAATAACAATCACCCTCATATCTCCATCCATCATCACCAGTATATCTTTCACAATATATCATATCATCTTCGTTTATATAATCTCCGTAAAAATCACTATAAGTACCAGTTTCTTCAAACCCTCCATTAGTATCTTCTAATTTCATCATATCTCCCTCGTCTACATAACTACTATCATTACTTATTGTTACACCATCAAAAAATTTCATTGTATCCATATAAGGATATCCACCACTACCAGGATCATCTAATTCATCAACTACTAAACTTGTGTATAATTCTTTACCTGTTCTTGTATCTATCCAAGGTCCACCTTCATCCATATTTTGATAATGTTTATGTATCCAACCATTTTCTTTTGCGAAGTCTTTAAATAAAACAACATCTGAATCTTTTGCTGTATAAATTCTATCCATAAATGTTCTACCTGTTGGACTTTCTAATACCCATAAAATAGCTCTACCTCTAATCTTTTCATCATCTTCACTATCTTTAAGAATAACAAGTGAAACCTTATCAGTATTATCTACATAAAATTGTAAGTAATCTTCACAAGAATCATGTCTCATACAAGAACTATTTAACTGTCCACCTCCATCTACATATTGATCTTCATTATACCAATATTGGATATCTTCACCTTCTACTATTTCAAATAAACTTGTATCTCTTGCCGCTTTAAACATATTCACAAATGATTCTATATCATTTCCTGGTGATCCAGACTGTTTAAACTCTTTCGGAAATAGTTTACTTACCAAACGACCTACTTTAGTTGAAGAACGTCTATTATCTATATAAAAATCTTCTCTTTCTAATCTGTGAATTTGTAATTTAAATGTATTTAATTCTGTATCACTAATTTCATTTTTCCTATCTATTTTTGTATCCAAACTATGTGCAGCCATATCTAATGCTTTATTAGAATTCATAAAAGATACCATATCTTTCTTTTCAGGATCACTGTCATCAATATCTAAAAAAGTCACCTTATATTCATTTTCACCTTCATCTACATTTTTTATAATTTTTGTTGATATTGGGTGATCTATTGATTTAAGAATACTTCTTAATTCTTTCGAAATCATTAAATTTAATTTATCAGCTCTTGCTGATTCTGAAATCATTTCTAACATATAGTCATCATAGGAAAACATCTTTTTCATATTTATGTATTTATTTTTGTATCAATTCTTTTTCAATTATATGGTTTTGTAATTTATTATTAGGAATATGGAATTTTCGTGTTTCATCAGTCACATAAAAAGTAGTTCTGTATATACTCATTCTTATAATTCTACATTTTTTACCATTGAAATATACGATATCATCTATGTTATATTCATTACCTAATATAAACCTAACACCGTAATACAAACTCTCTATTGCACCCTTAAAAAAGAACATTAGAAACATTGTTAAAAACATCCAACCATACTTTGCGAATAATGCACCTACTACCTCTTCCATATTCAAATTACAATTTAATTATATATATTAATATGTTAGACTGATAAAAAAATTGATTATTCGAATTTAATATATAATAAAAAACAAAATAGAATAAAATGGCTGATTTAAAACATATAAAAACTTTTGAAAGTTTTTCAATAGTTGAAACCGAAGAAGTAACCGAAGGTATAATTGGTGATACTTTTAATAAAGTAAAAGATAAAGTAACAGATGCAGTAGGTGGAATACCTAAGAACGAAATATCAAATTTTCTTGCAAAAGAACACAATTTGGAAAACCCATCAACTGATGATGTATCAAAATTAGATAATATATTAAAAACTGCATTTGCTAAGGCATTTGCTAAATCAGCAAAAGTTAAAAAAAGTGTGTTAGATTTATCGTTTGAAGAAAAAATGACCATTTTAAAGAAAGCTGATAATAAATTATCAAACCCTAAAATTGGTTCATTATCAATTTGGTATAAAAATAATACGTGGGAAGTTGGCGGAGTCGCTACAGGAACTCACACAAGAGGTTAAAATAAAAAATCCCCATTAAATTAATAATGGGGATTTTTTTATTTATAAATTAAATTTCTTTTTTATTTTTTCATCATAAAATGATTCTACCATATCAATACCAAGTTCACCTAATATAAATTGAGATTTCTTTCTTTTACTAATTAATAAAGATATAATTCCAAATCCACCACACCCCACTGTAAACCAAATAGTAGAAATAAAAATTGACGATATAGAAATAGTTG